>Ga0136642_1000994_pt1 | contig 13031 bp, 10 predicted proteins | sample LowCatLa1302831Y_FD_115313 | JGI IMG/M metagenome (GOLD analysis project Ga0136642, IMG submission 115313) | Freshwater microbial communities from Lower Cathedral Lake, Yosemite National Park, California, USA - 13028-31Y | ecosystem: Environmental > Aquatic > Freshwater > Lake ... | reverse complement strand
TGCTCAACCCTCACCATGAGGTCACTCTCTTCGAGGCCGATGGCCGCCTGGGGGGTCACGCGCACACCCACGAAGTGGAAAGTAACGGTGAGTTTTACCCGGTGGATACCGGCTTCATGGTGTTCAACGATCGCTGCTATCCGTTGCTGACCGGCTTGTTTGGCGAACTGGGCATTGCCTCGCGTCCCAGTGACATGAGTTTTTCGGTCGCCGACGAGGTCGCCGACGTCGAGTGGCGAAGCTCGAACCTCGCCACGATTTTTGCGCAACGGCGTAATTACGTGCGCCCGTCATTTTGGCGCATGCTCGTCGACATTGTTCGCTTCAACCGAGCGGCGACGTCACTGCTCTCGTCGCCGACGCCGTCGGACATCACCCTGCAGTCCTTTCTGGCGCAAGGGCGCTACAGCGCCTTTTTCGTTGATCACTACCTCATTCCGATGGGAGCGGCGATTTGGAGCGCGGACCCGACGACGTTCGCGGAATTTCCCGCCAAGGCGCTGTTTCGGTTCCTCGATAATCACGGACTGCTGTCCCTCGCGAACCGACCACAGTGGCGCACCGTACTGGGTGGCTCCGTGCAGTACGTTGACGCCATCGCGGTGGATCTTGGTGACGCCGTTCGACTGAACAGTCGCGTTACATCAGTCACCCGAGTAAGTGGTGGCGTAGATGTGACAGTCAACGGACGAACCGAGACGTTTGATCACGTCGTGCTGGCCTGTCATTCGGATCAGGCCCTCAGTCTTTTGACGAATCCAACGGCGGCCGAGCAAGAAGTTCTCGGCGCCATTGACTACCAGCCGAACGTGGCGACCCTCCACACGGACGCGTCGCTCATGCCCCGACGGGAGCGGGCCCGAGCGAGTTGGAACTACCGGCGCCTGCCTGGTGCTCGGGCGGCCACACTCACCTATGACGTATCACGACTGCAGGGTCACGACGCCGCCGAGACGTTTTACGTCACCCTCAATCAGGCTGACGCCATCGATCCAGCTCTCGTGATCGGCACTATGCAGTATGCCCACCCCGTCTTCAATCAAGCTGCGGTGGCGGCGCAACGACGCCATGGAGAGATATCGGGCGTCGCGGGTATTTCCTACGCCGGCGCCTATTGGAGGTACGGCTTTCACGAGGACGGCTGTCGCAGTGGGTACGTGGTCGCCAAGGCCCTCGGTGCTCCTGTCGAAATTCTGGTGCCGTGAACAGCGCCATATACCGGGGCTGGGTCCGTCACAAGCGTTTCGCGACCGAGGCCACTGGACAGGTGGCCCACGAATTCCGCTACGCCTCGACGATGCCGTATCTCTACCTCGACGAACTCGAGCAGTTGACCGCTCTTCATCCCCGCTTCTCAATGACTCGACCCGATGCTCTCTGGTTTCGTCGCCAAGATTTTGGCGGTGACCGAACCGTGGACTTAGCAACGTCAATTCGCAACGAGATTGTTGCTGCGGGCTTCGATCGTCCGATGGGTCGGATCGCGATGCTGGCCCATATTCGGACCTGGGGATTTTTATTTAACCCCCTCGCGACGTTCTATGTCTTTGACGAGCACGAGGTGCTCACGTACGTGGTACTCGAAGTTCGCTCAACGCCGTGGCTGGAACGGCACCGGTACGTGTTGGACGCGGGGAGCACGGCTCACCGTTTCGCCAAGGAATTGCACGTCTCTCCCTTCTTGACGATGGACCACGAGTACGTCTGCACGGTGCCCGGACCCGGTGAGCAGCTCTCCTTGCACCTCGGGAATCGCCGAGGCGACGAGCGAATCTTCGATGCGTCCCTTTCCATGCAGCGCGTGGCCATCACCAAGGCCAGCCTGACCACACTGATCTGGCGTCGACCGTTGGCCACGTACGGCGTAACATTTGGTATCTACCGAGAAGCGCTTCGCCTGTGGCGTAAGCGTGCCCCATTCATCACGCATCCCAACAAGCTGCGTGCCCAGGAGAAGTAACGCAGTGTCGACTCACATCGCCCCACAAAGTCAGACCGTGGCCCGGCGTCGCCGTTCCCGATGGGCGGAAGCTGTGCTGCGGTGGCTTTTCCGTCGACTCAGTCACGGCTCGGTCACTCTCATCGATGAGACCGGCCGCCACACCTACGGTCAAGGGCACCCGTCCTTTGAAGTGACCATTAGCGATCGGCGCACCTACACCGCTCTCGTGAAGGGAGGGTCAGTCGGATTTGGCGAAAGCTATGCCGAGGGGTGGTGGCACGTCGCTGACCTCACCGCCTTCATCCAATTCACGATTCGCAACATGGACCCGCTCCTGCGCTACCTCGACCGCTTCGCCCGCGCCATGGCGCCAGTCACCGCGATCACGCGCAAGTTTCAGCGCGTGAATAAGCGTCGCGATAAGGAAAACATTCTGGCGCACTACGACATCGGGAACGAGTTCTATTCACTCATGCTCGACGAGACCATGATGTACTCCTGCGCCTACTTCGAGTCGCCTGACGTGTCACTTTTCGAGGCGTCCGAAGCCAAGTTGGAGCGACTCCTGCGTAAGCTCGATCTGCAGCCCACCGATCACTTGGTAGAGATTGGCACCGGCTGGGGCGGTCTCGCCATCTACGCCGCAGAACACTTTGGTTGCCGCGTCACCTCGGTGACTATTTCCGACGCTCAGTTCGCGTACGCCACTGATCTCGCAGCTCGTCGGGGCGTGAGTGACCGCGTCACCATCTTGAATCGTGACTACCGAGACCTCGAGGGCACCTTTGACAAGTTGGTCTCGGTTGAGATGATTGAAGCCATTGGCTGGCGTCAACTCGACACCTACTTTGCGACCTGCGCCGCACTGCTAAAGGACGATGGTCTTATGGCAATTCAGGCCATCACTATTGAAGACTTCAGTTACGAGCGAACGAAAAACTCAGAGGACTTCATTAAGAACATGATTTTCCCGGGGGGCTTCCTGCCCAGCCTCGAGGCCATGGTGTCGTCGTCGAGCTCGGTCAGCGATCTTCGCCTCATTGACGTCGAAGACATCGGCCGCCACTACGCCGAAACGCTGAAGCGGTGGCGGGAGAATCTCGCAAAACATCAAGAGAAGTACGACGCGATGGGACTCGGCGCCTCATTTCAGCGCATGTGGGACATGTACCTTCGGTACTGTGAAGCCGCGTTCCTCGAGCGCCACGCCTCGGACATGCAACTTGTCTTCGCGAAGGCCGAATGGCGCCCACCCCTCGGGGGTACGCCGCTCCATCGTCGCTAGTCGAGTGTGTCAAATGCAATGGCCCGAACGGGCGCGCCGTCACTGGCTCCGAGATTGAGCGGCAGCATTGCTACGTACGGTGTCGCGGCCGTGACCGACACCAGATTGGTCAAATTCTCACCGATTACCCCACCGGCCTCGCTCCAGAGGTAATGGTTCGTCAATTGCGCGTCACTGGGATCATCGGGGGTGATGTCTAACGAGAGGCAGTCGAGCCCAATGGTGCGGATGCCGTTATCTATGAGATAGGACAACGACGCCACTGACGGGGCGGGGTGCGCGAGGTAGTGCGCCGAGCCGAAAAACTGCGACCAGTCGGTGCGCACCAGCACAATGCGAACTGCCGTGAGATCCACACTGGTGAATCGATCGTGGGGAATGGTGTCTCGGGGTTCGAGGCCGGTGGCGTCAACCACCACGGCGCGCCCCAGAAAGAGGGCGAGATCGAGTTGGTCCAGGGTGGGCAGATCATTGCGAACATGAAAGGGTGAGTCGACGTGGGTACCCGACTGCGAGCCCATGTGGAGTCGTAAGACATTAACGCCGTCTCGCCGGGCCTCGAGTGCGGGGCTGATTGACACTTCGGGGTCGCCAGGGTACACCTGCATGCCGGTGTGCAGTGGGTGCGAACAGTTCACAATTGCCATGACTCCACCTTGCCAGATTTTCCTCCACAGGGTTGGAGGGTGCCAGAGTTCAGCCTCTTGCTGCACTAGCGTCGAAGCAACGTTTGTTCAAAGGGGAGCACCATGGCTGGTAACAACGGACTCAACGCAATTGAGAGTCGTCACATTGACTACGTTCCAGAAAAGGAGCGTCACGGGAAAGCCTGGCGACAGGGCCCCTTCTGGTTCCTCGGCAACTTCCAGCCCTTCACGGTGTCAATCGGCCTCTTGGCGCCCGTCCTCGGTCTAAACCTCTGGTGGTCCATCGTGGCCACCGTGACCGGCGTGCTCTTTGGCACACTGTTCATGGCCGCTCACGCGGCGCAGGGTCCCAAACTGGGGCTCCCACAGATGATTCAGTCCCGCGCTCAGTTCGGCTACGTCGGCGTGATCTTTCCGCTGCTCGCGTCGACCTTTACCTTCGTGGCCTTCCTCGTGGTGGACACCGTCATCTTGAAGATCGGTATCAAGTCGCTGTTCGGGTGGAACACCAACGTGGTGGCGGTGGGATTGATGGTCCTTACCGTGATTATTGCCATTTACGGACACGACTGGATTCACCGTGTCTTTATTGCCTTGTTCTTCGCGTCATTCCCCTTCTGGATCATCACCACGATTGGGCTCTTCAGCTACCACGTCACCGTGTCGGCGGCGTCATCGAAGTTGGGCTTTACGACGGCGGGATTCTTTGCCCTGTTCGCTTCGGCCGCGTCATACAACATCACGTACGCGCCCTACGTATCGGACTACACCCGCTACTTGCCCACCGCGACGAAGTCGAGCTCGCTCATTAGCTCGGTGTTCTGGGGCGGCTCGTTGTCACCGATTTGGCTCATCCCTATGGGCGCCTGGCTGGCGATTTACTTGAACACGTCCGACGCCCTGCACGGGTTGAGCCTCGCTGGCAACCACACCATCGCCCACTGCGGCACCATCTTGGTGGTACTTTCCACGCTGGCCCTGGTTGCGACCATGGGTATGGGTGCGTACTCGGGTATGTTGTCCGTGGTTACCGCCATCGACTCATTCCGCCCCGTGGCCACTGGTCCTAAGGCCCGCGTGGCGGTCATCGTGCTGCTGGGCGTGGTCGCCGGCTTCTTCGGTATCTTGTTCAACGTGGCCTCGTCGGCGGTGTACGACGCGTTGACCATCATGTTGTACGTGCTGGCCCCTTGGACGGCCATCAACTTGATTGACTTCTACGCCGTCCGCCACGGGAAATTCGCCATTATGGACTTCTTCAACCCGAGCGGTATCTACGGTCGTTGGGGCTCGAAGGGTCTGATTGCCTACGCCATCGGCATCCTCGTCGAGGTGCCCTTCATGTACCTGTCGCCCTACTACACGAGTTGGGGTGTGAAGCAGCTCAACTACGTGGACATCTCGTGGATCATCGGGCTCTTTGTCTCCGGCATCCTCTACTTTGTCATTACCCGGGGCACGGACCGCACGGTGGAGGACGCGGCCGTGGCCGCCTCGGCTGCCGCGCTGGCACAGGGCACGGAAGTTCGATGACCGCTGACGCCGTTCGTTCGGCGGCCACCGCTCTGGTGACCGCCTTCGGCGCGCACGACCGTGAGGCCTACTTCGCTTCGTTTGCGCCTTCGGCGTCTTTCCTCTTCCACAACGTCGACCATGTGGTCGCCAGTCGTGCCGACTACGAAACGCTGTGGCGTAGTTGGGAAGCGGATGGTTTTAAGGTGCTCGGATGTGCGTCGAGTAACGGTGCCGTCACCATGGTGAGTGACGAGATCGGCGTCTTTATCCACACGGTGCGCACAACGGTGGCCGACACCGCAGGACCACTCGTGCTGGGTGAGCGCGAAACCATCATTTTTCAGCTGATCGATGGTCGATGGCTCGGCGTGCATGAGCATCTCAGCATCGATCCAAGCTTTACCGTCTAAAACGCACACGCTCTGAGGGGAAACAATGTCATTCAATGAGGTGCCACGGATTGTGGACAACGGCCGGATTGGTCAAGTTGACGCCACCAAAATCCCTCGCTACGCCGGTCTAGCGACGTTCGCTCGTTTGCCCCAAATCGACGACGTTAGCGACGTGGACATTGCCCTGCTGGGCATTCCCTTCGACACTGGCGTGAGCTACCGACCGGGCGCTCGTTTCGGTCCAAGCCACGTTCGACAGTCGTCTCGGTTGCTGCGTCCGTACAACCCCGCGGTCGATGTTTCGCCCTTCGCCCTTCACCAAGTGGCGGATGCGGGTGACTTGGGCGTGAACCCCTTCGACTTAGACGAGGCCATTCGCGATATTGAATATGGCTCACGAGCACTCCATGAGCGCGCGAAGCGAATCATTTCGATTGGTGGTGACCACACCATCGCCCTACCCCTGCTACGCACGATGGCGGCCAAGCACGGCCCTATCTCCGTTCTTCACTTTGACGCCCACCTCGATACGTGGGACACCTACTTCGGCGCCGCCTATACCCACGGCACGCCGTTTCGGCGTGCCTCGGAGGAAGGTCTCATCGACCGTGATGGTTCAATGCACATCGGTGTGCGTGGCCCCCTCTATTCGAAGAAGGACTTGTCCGACGACGCGGACCTCGGCTTCGACATCTTCTCGGCCACGGAATTTGACTATTTGGGATTTGCCGGCGCTATCGAGCGCATCGCCGCCCGTGTTGAAAATCGACCGGTCTATGTCTCGATTGACATTGACGTCCTCGATCCCGCTCACGCTCCCGGTACCGGCACGCCCGAGGCCGGCGGTATTTCGAGCCGTGAACTCCTTGGCATTATTCGCTCGTTCAAGCACCTCAATCTGGTGGGCGCCGATGTGGTGGAAGTTGCCCCCGCCTACGATCACGCTGAAATAACGGGTATTGCGGCGGCCCACGTCATTTACGAGTTGCTCAGCGCCATGTAATTGTGCGGTTTTGTGCCTTTTTGGCACGGAAGACCGGTAATCTTCACTACAGATGACTGTGCGCTACGAGTTCTCACTCCGACGTCCGACCCGTGGCCAATTATGGCGTGTGGGTGGTGGCGTGGTGCTCCTCATCGCTACGGCGGTGGGGACAACGGTCGCGACCGCGTCGCCCTCGAGGGGGCCACTTAGGCCCTCCACGGTGTTCTTCACCCCCCAGCCCGTAAGCGCTGCGTTGGCCCAAGTGCAACAACTCGCGCAGGCGGGAAATACCACGGCTGCCAACGCCGTGCAGCACATGTTGCAGGTTCCTCAGGCCGTCTGGTTTACCGGCAGCAGTAACGGTGCACCGGATTCGCCCGCGTCCATTCAGTACCAAGTGAGCTCCACTATCGCCGACGCGGCAAGTCTCGGCCAGATTCCGATCCTCGTGGCCTTCAATATTCCCGGGAACGAGTGTTCGACTACCTCGCTCGGCGGCGCGACGAGTTCGGGAGCGTTCGACACCTGGATCACCGCCTTCGCCCAAGGGCTCGGGCAGTCCAAAGCGCTGGTCTTGCTCAACCCCGACTCGCTCGCGATGATGCCCTCATCGTGTTACAACTACAACAGCGGCAACAATCCCAGTTTCCCCTACACCGATCAGGAGCGCGTACAGGAAACCCAGTACGCGGTGAATGCCCTGTCCTCTGACCCCAACGCGTACGTGTATCTCGATGGTGGCAATCCGTCGTGGCAGAGTGTGAACGTTATGGCGGCTCGCCTGACGCAGGCCAACGTTTCCCAGACCCGAGGCTTCTTTCTCAATGTCGCCAATCACCAGTACACGGCGAATAACGTCGCCTACGGTAACTGGCTGTCGTCGTGTATCCACTACGCAACCGCCATCGCACCGGGCAACTTCAACAACTGCCCCAGTCAGTTCAACGCCCCCGAGGCGCGCAACACGTATAACCAGCTCAGCCCGTACGGGGCGTGGAACAACAGTGCCAAGAATCCCTTCTTCAATATCGCGCGCATGAACCTCGCGTACGCCGCGCTACTGGGCGGCGCGTCACCCAAGGCGCACTTTGTGATTGACACCAGTCGCAACGGGGCCGGGGAAAACCCGATGACGGTGTACGCCGCGGCTCCCTATAACCAGCCGGCGATACAGAGCTCAACCTACGTCGCGGCCAACGGCACCCGCGTGACGACGAACCAAGCATCGGGCGTCATTGCCACGCTGCAGCAGGGGTACGAATGCAATCAGCCGAGCTCGAAGGTGGGGCCACTGCCGAGCGCTAACACGCGAACTATTTCGCCGCTGCTCGATGCCTTCCTCTGGGTCAAGAATCCCGGTGCGTCGGACGAGCAGTGTGGCTCGCAGCAGAACAATCGAGCCTGGAACTACGCCAAGTACAGTGCCAAGGGGTGGCCAACCTCCCCGGGCAATCAGGGCATCTTCGACCCTCTCTGGGGTACGGTTGATCCGCCCGCCGGCGCATGGTTTCCCGCGGCGGCGCTGATGTACGCCCAGTCGATGCCCCGCGGCTAGCGACGAAAGCGCAGCGAGCTCGCGAAGACCGCTGCCGTCACGGCGGCGATACCCGCCAGACACCACGGCACGGCGCGCACACTGGTGACGGACACGATGGCGCTAATGGCGCTCGGTCCAATAATGCCGCCCGCCATGGTGGCGATGATCAAGATAGCGATACCGCGCGGATCAGTACCGACGAAGGACTGATACCAGATGATGCCGAAAACGTAAATGTTGGCCAAGGCGAGTCCGAGTAGTGGGTAGGCAACCAACGCCAAGGTCGCCTGGAGGGCCAGCACGCTCAAGAGAATGGCCAGCGCGAGCCCCCCAAGAACGAGTTGTGCTGCACTCAAGTATCGGTGGAGCCACCCCCCGAGCAACCGTCCGGCCGTGAAGCCAATCCAAAAGCCGGCCGTCGTGAGTGAGCCAACGCTCTGGCTATAGCCAAGGGCGTGAATATGTGACGCGAGCCATCCCGACGTCGCTATTTCGAGGGCCACGTACAGCATCATGCCGCTGATGAAGGTCAGCAAAATGGGCCAATTCGCCCGTCGAGCGTCCTTGTCGGGGGCCTCGTCATCGAGGTGTATTGGTGGCGCACTCATGCCGCCGAGCAGGCCCGACAGGGCCAACGTGGTCACCCCGAGAAGGGCGAACAGGAGCGGGAAGTTATGCGGGCGAAGCACCACGATCAAGAGTGGTCCGATGATGGAACCAATGCCCCAAAACGCGTTGGCGAACGAGAGGCGGTGGGCCCGTCCGACCTCGGGGGTGCGGGCGAGCACCGTGTTGAGGGTGAAATCGAGCACGCCAAACCCGAATCCCATCAGTGCGGCGGCGACGAGGAACAAGGCCCACTGCTGCGCCGATGCAGCGACCGAAACTCCGACGCCCCCAACGGTCATGGTGAGGAGTCCACTCACGGCGGCGATGCGACCCTCGTAATGGTGGACGAGGTACCAGCCCAGCAGCATGCCAACGAAGCCACCAACGAAATAGACGCTCAAACTGGTTCCGGCCACGGGCAACGTGGTGTGGAAGCGAGTGGCGATGGCGCTGAGAAGGGGGCCAAAGAGTGCAGCGGTACCACCGATGGTGATGAAGACGGCGCAGAGGGCGCGAAAGGCGAAGGGGGTGAGATTGCTCTCGACCGACGAGGGTGTTTGGGTCATACTCCATCCTCCCACGGCCGACCAGAGAACCGTGTCGCCCAGCACTAGCGTGGAACACTGTGACGCACCACCCCGCCCGTTCGGTGACTCGCGGGCTGGGCGCCGCCGTGCTCGGGAGTTGCATGACGGGATTCGGGGGCGTCTTCGCCACCTTGACCTACGGCATGTCGGGCCTCGTTTTGACGTGCTGGCGATTATGGTTTGGCGCTGTATTTCTGCTGATCGTGCTCGCCGCTTCGGGGCGACGACTGCACGGGGCGACCATCCGAGCCTCGCTTCTGCCCGCCGCATTCTTGACGGCCGACTTCTACCTCTTCTTTTGCGCCCTCAAACTCACGAGCGTCGTTGACGCCACTGTGCTGGGGGCGATTCAGCCCGCGCTCGTGATGGTGGCCGCTCGACGCATGTTCAATGAACGACTGCGCCCTCGCGATGTCGGTTGGATCCTCGTGGCGGTCGCGGGCGTGACGGTGGCGGTACTTGGTCCAGGGGCCAAAGGACCGAACGCCCTCGAGGGAGACCTCTTCGCGGTCGGCGCAATGCTGATGTGGACGGGGTACTGGCTCACGGGCAAGCGCACCCGCGAGACCCACGACGCACTCGAATTCACCACGTGCGCCCTGGTGTTGTCGGGCCTCTTCATGATCCCCGTGTGGCTCCTATCGGGACAAAACATCCTCCACTCGCACGCGTCCGATTGGCGATGGATCGTGCTCTTGGCGATTATTCCTTCAACCGGCCACATCATTTTGAACTACGCCCAACGCTACGTCGCCGCCTCAATTTCGGCCGCGATTGGCTGCCTCAATCCACTGGTGGCCTCGGTGGCCGCGGTGCCAATTCTTCATCAGCCACTCAGCCCGAGTCAGTTGGTGGGCGTCGGCGTTGGCGTGGGGGCCGTGGTGATGATTACCACCCAACAGCGCGACTCGCTCGAGGGTGATTTCCCGCCGCAGACCTGAGCGCTCACTAGGATGACCAACAGTCAATGGGGGCAGCGATGAGTGACGTGCGTATCAATCAAACGGGATTAGCGGCCGCGCAGGAGAAGCGTTTTATAAAGTCGCTGCGTCGCATGGACATTGTTTTGTTCATTGTGGCGGCCGTCATTTCCATGGACACCATTGGTTCCATGGCCTCGGGTGGACTGGGATCGGTGAGTTGGGGTGTCATCCTCGTCGTCATTTTCATGGTCCCCTACGCCATGCTCTTCGCGGAAACGGGCGCAACCTTTCCCGAAGAGGGCGGTCCCTACCAATGGACCAAGTTCGCCTTTGGTCGGCTTCTTGGGGGCGTGACCTCCGTCATGTACTGGGTGACCACGCCGATCTGGCTCGGGGGCTCCCTGGCCTTTATTGCCTCGGGTACCTTCTCGACCTTCGTGGTCCACATTCCCTCGGGCAGCGTCGCGGACTGGGCCTTCAAGCTCGGCTACGTCTGGGTGGCCGTGCTCCTCGCGGTGATGTCGCTCAAGACCGGCAAGATCTACGTCAATATCGGCGCCTGGGCCAAGATGGCCGTTCTTGGTCTCCTCGTCGTGACCACCGCCGTCTACGGTCTCCTCCACGGCTTCGCCACCCAGCACTGGGCGCTCCTTCGTCCCAGTTTCGCTAACTTTCTCTACGCCGCGCCGGTGATGCTCTTCTCCTACGTCGGCTTTGAAGCACCGAACTCGGCCTCCGAAGAGATGTTTGACGCCGCGAACGACACCGGACCCGCGATTCGCTGTGGCACCATTATCACCGCGCTGGGCTATCTGCTTCCCGTGTTGGCTATCGTCCTGGTCTTGCCGGCCAGTCAGACGAGTGGTCTCTCGGGGTATATGAGTGCACTCTCGCTGGTCTTCCACGGGGTGTACGGACCACTCAGTGGCGTGATGATCAAGATTGCCGCCATCCTCTTCGTCATTTCGGTGATCAACCTGGGGTCGTCGTGGATGATCTCCACTGACCGCACCCAGGCCATGGCCGCCGCCGACGGAACGTATTTCAACGGCTACTTCGGCGTGTTCAATGAGCGCTTCGGCACCCCCCTCCGTGTGAACATCACGTCGGGAATCATTGGCTCACTCTTCACGGCCGCCGCCATGCTGATTGTGAATGGATCGGCGGCCTCGATTTTTGGTGTCGTCCTCAACACCGCCGTGTCCACGCTGTTGTTCTCCTACCTCGTGATTGTGCCGGCGATTATGGTGCTTCGCGCCAAGTTCCCCGACCGCCCCCGCCCCTACACCGTGCCCGGCGGCACGGCTGGCTTTTACGGGTTGTCGAGCGTGGTCCTGGTGTTCTTGATTGTTGGGGCTGTCTCGACCATCGCCCCGAGCGTGCTGTACCGCATCTTTGGTGCGTCGTATTCCTTCCAAGACAGCTGGGGTGTCTCGGGCCTCCGCTTTGAACTCTTCACCGTGGGAACCTTGGTGTGCGTCGTCATTATTGGTCTCGTCGGTTACGCCATGGCCGGCACGGTGCGCCGCGACCTACGACCGATTGTCGAAGCGTCAGTCGGGCAGCTCGACTAGCTGCAAGGCGCCATCGCGCCAGGCCACGGCGAAGGTACCGTCGGTCACGGCGTCAATCATCGCGGTGATGACCTCATTGCGCCAACCACGATCTAACTTGCTCGGACGACCGGCGAGGCGAGCGAGAATGTCATTCTTCGAGGCGAGAAATGACGGTTCGAGTGGCATCGTCGTTGCCGTCTGCCAGACGAGCGCCTGCAGCACGGAGACCAGGGCCCGAAGATCGTCACCTCGTTCGTCACCGGGTAGTTCGAGGGCGGGGCCTTGGCCGGCCTCGGCGTCGAGGATCGCCTGGAGAAACTGACCGACGAAGGACTCGTCGACGCGACGACCGAGCATGCGGCCGATCGCTTGCGTGCTCCGCGGTCGAGACGCCCCCATGGCAATCAGGGTCTCGTCAGACACGAGGTACCGGCGGGTGATGTTGAGCATTTCAGCTAACTCTTCACGAACCGCCGCGAGATACTGCACCACCAGTAGGTCATCACGAGGAATCTGCTCACGATTGTGCAGGTTCCACCACGATTGCTGCGGGTTAGTTTCACGGGCCGTGGTGGCGAGCACGGCGTCACACTCTTCATCGAAGGCCGTCACCCGACCAAGTGCCGTGAGGTCACTGAAGAGTTCGTCGGCAATATCGAACAGGTGGGCGACGTCATTTACGGCGTAGATTTCGGCGGCCGCACTCAGCGGCCGGACGGTCCAGTCACTCGTCTGCTCGGTCTTGTCGAGCGTCAAACTCAGTAATTCGGAGGCGAGGAATGCGAGTGACGTACCCCGAAGCCCCACCAGTTGTGCGGCGACCTGCGTGTCGAAGAGGCGACGGGGCCGAACGCCCAATGTCTGGTCGAGCACCGTGAGGTCGTTTATCGAGGCGTGGGCAATGGCCGTAGCGTCAGAGTTGAATAACGGTTCGAGTAGGCGAACGTCGACGCTGAAGGGATCGATCAACATAATGAACGACGGCCAGGCGATCTGCACCAAGGCCAGGCGGGCGTAATACGTGCGTCGATTATCGAACTCAGTATCGAACGC
>Ga0136642_1000993_pt1 | contig 13049 bp, 14 predicted proteins | sample LowCatLa1302831Y_FD_115313 | JGI IMG/M metagenome (GOLD analysis project Ga0136642, IMG submission 115313) | Freshwater microbial communities from Lower Cathedral Lake, Yosemite National Park, California, USA - 13028-31Y | ecosystem: Environmental > Aquatic > Freshwater > Lake ... | reverse complement strand
TTCTTTTGATAGGTCCTCGCCCTCTGGGTAGTAGTTCCAGTGGTATTCTAAAGGGTTACGCACCAGCAAATGTCCGCTGTGTTCAGGTGCTTTCAAATAGTATGTGGCAACAAATGCTGTGGATCTGTGTACATGCTCTTCTGTCCATGCTCCGGGACCATGGCGATTGATCCAACTTAGATCTATTATGTAATTTATGTCAGGCAATCCCCAGTTGCTAACTGCCTGCTTGATTCTAGGAGTCATCCAGTCTCTCAGTCCAGACAACTCATTCCACGCGATGGGTCCAAGATCTTTATTTGTTTTTGAATGTTGCACACTACTTACACCACCATTTTTTTCGAGATACGCATTAGACAACGTACACTGGTCTAGTATGGGATCTATTTTTTGTATAATAGTGCTGTTATCTAATGCACCATAATTATCTTTATAAATTATAGGCTGCCATGGATCTGCTGAAGTCAACATTAACGGTATCTCTCTAAATAGTGTTTTCTATAATCTGCGAAATCAGGTGTTAAACCATATTCAGACAGCTTGTTCACAGTGTTTTGATACTGGCTGTTAGACATGTCGCCCCAACTTCTATGATTTATGCTGGCCCATGCATGCGGCTTGTGTAAGCCTACAAATTTTATAAAGGATTCAAAATCTGTATCAAAATTATCGGAATCTCTTAGATAAGCTCCACTCCACCCGTCTATAGAGTCCCATACCCTGTAGTGATATTTTTCAAGTCCACCATTTTTAATTGCCCATAACAAATACAAAATAAATTCACTTTTGCCTTTCAGGGCTTTAAACCACTGTGCAAAATCATTTAAACTGCCTTTGAATTGCAACAAGGATCTAACCAGGTCGCTGTGCAAAAATATAGGGGTGCAAATACTCAGTGTGTCGTCAGTAGGATACGATTCTTGAATGCCCAATTGGCCACAGTATGCATGCCACGTGGTCAAGGGCATTACAAATTTTCCAGATCTGTAAGGTACTTGATTGTGTACATTGCTTTGTGCCAGCCAGGGTCTTATGAGGAAATTTTGACTGTCTAAAATCAAATAGCCCACACAACTTACCTTTTGAGCTACTGCCAGCTTCAATATCTGTTGCTGTTCCCAACCCATGGACCAGTTGCGTGTTGCACTTGGTGTCCAGGTATGCCAGTCTATATCAAATTCTTGGCGATAAATTATTTTGAGATTGTGTCTCCAATAACGATGCCGAATAGATTTGTCAAATGCATTCTGCCAATCCACAGTATCGTCTTCATTGACGACAATATAAATGTCGCTGTTTTCTGTTAGATGCTGTTCTATACTTTGTGCCTGTAATTCGAGCAAAGGCAAGTCTCTTGCGCATGTAACAGTTACCAACGGTATTTTTTGCATAGTACTATATATCTATAAATACACACATAACGGAGATTTTTATCATGTTACATCATATCAAAAAACTATTTGGAATACAACCAAAAGAAGAAGCTCAAGTAGTTGCAGAGTCAGCACCTTACAAAGTACCAGAGCCCGCGGCAACAACTCCTATTCCATATGTACCTGAGCAAGCTGGTCAGGCAGTTATAGAAAGTATTGAACCGGCTAAAAAGAAAACAGCCGCCAAAAAACCACGTGCTCCAAGAAAACCAAAAAGTGAATGAGTAATATTCGAATAGTAGATGATTTTTACCAGGATCCAAACGAGATCCTTGATCTACTACAGAATGATTATCCCATAACTGGTTGCGGTAGTGGCAAGAGAAGTGTGGGACTGCAAGAGTTGTCATTGGCACATTTCTGGAAATTTAGAAAGGCCATATACAACATGCACGAACTGGATTCACGCACAGTGTTTATGAACACATTTTTCATGCAACATGAATACAACCCCATTGAGATTTTTAATCACAACTGGGTACACATTGATGGCAAAAATCCAGATGCGTGTAGGATGACCACAGATGATTACAAACTTGTATTGTGTGGTCAGGTATTTTTAACACCAGACCCGGATCCTGATTGCGATTTAGAAATATGTAGAGTGCGGTCTGAATTGAATTGGTCTAGACAAGAGCTGATAGATAGAACAATTAACGACTATACCAATCCTATGGAAGATTTACAAATGGGAAAAATTAGTCAAGAACAGTTTGAAAAAGCACACGACAAATATCATAGTAATTTTATAACTACAGAATTGGTTCAAAATAAATTCAACAGGCTTGTAACTTGGCCCGCTGGTACGCTACATGGTGCTAGACAAAACCAAAATATGCCTCGTAGACTAACACAATACTTTTTTATACAAAGTACAGGCACTTTAGACACATGGCCGGAATAACTGTAATACCTAATATAGCTAGTGAGGCAGAAATAAAATCGCTCATAAACGACATACTTCCTCAAGTTAGTGAAAAGAACATGGTGTATTTTGCCAGTGTTGACTCACAAGACCATGTGAAAAAAGCCAACTGCAACGATCATCCCACAGTACAAAACATACTGACAAAGCTGGGATATACCAAAAAAAATTTGGACATAGCACAGTTTTTGTGCTACCCTGCAGGTGCTTTCAATCATGCTCATGCGGACAATGCCATTATGGAAGATGGCAAACTAAAACGCATCAAACCCTGGACTCATTCTGCTATTGTTTTTTTGAATCGAGATTTTGCTGGTGGCGAATTGGTATATCCCAATCAGGGATGCACGTTCACTCCCACAGTAGGAACCTATGTATTAGCTCCAGCAGATATCGATTACGTGCATCACGTGAACAAGGTGCGTATTGGTCAACGACTTGCTCTAGTTCTTAGACTGGTCATATAGTAAGCCACTGCTGAGATTTTTGCCTTTGCTTTCGCACATGATGTCAAACTGATCCCAGAAACTGAGTGCCCAGTCATTGCATGGCACATTCCAATAAAAGTCACTGTGCGCTCGCATCTTTTGTTTTTTGTATCCCGCCGCAAGCAATTCAGCATGATTGGGCAACACATCAGTGGCATGATCAATCAAAACATCTTCTCGGCTCACACTGTAATGGCATACAGGTCGAACACCACGCCATGAATCTATAATGCGTTTGACTCTGTCGTCCTTGGGATCCATGTATTCACCAGTTCTGATCCAGTGGTGATGCAGGTCAAGAACCAATGCACAATCATTTACCAATTCAATACTGGATTCGACACCCCAAGTCATTTCGTCATTCTCGATAGTGATGCAATTTCTCGCTTCTGGGGATAACCGTTTCAATGATTCGCGTATGCCGTCAGGACCTTGCTTGCCGGAAATATGAACATTAATCTTGAAGTCTTGGAATGTTTTACCATACCCCATCCACCTAGCCATGTCAGCATGGTATTCAAATTCTTCAACACTGCGATCACGGATTTCTTTGGATTCGGAAGCTAGTACACAGAACTGTCCAGGATGAAAGCTGAGACGCACATCAAGCCGTCTAGCAGTTTCGCCTATGGGAGCAAATATTTTTTCGCAGTGGCTTTGCTGTTCAGGACGTTGCCACCAGTCAATCCAGTCTTTCTCAGTGTAACCACTCAGCATCTCAGACCCTAGTCGCACCATTCTGCGCTCGGGCGGAAGACTTGCAATGCGTTCTATCATCTTGATAGCGGCGGTGGTATTGTGATTCATCAAATCATATTGGCGCTGTTCAGCTTCTAACGGATGTTCACGCAACCAACGCATGGTGGTACTGCGACCATTCAGTTCTCTATTAGCGGCATTGACCTTCATGCCCTTCACTTCGCTGGGATCATCTAACCACTTGCAAGCAAAACCTATACGTTTCATGTGTGCCTTTACCAATGTCTCACGACACCGAGAATAATAAAAATGTTTGTAAGTACATATGATAACACAATTAAGGTGCGAATGCAAGCAATTCGATCCGATTCCTCGTCCGAATCACCTGATTTTTCACCCAGTGCTTTTGCCCAAAGTCGCCAAAGATGTTTCATACCAACCAGTATTTGATTATGCCTATAGTATACATGATGCACACCACTGTTTCAACTATGATCAACGACCACTTGCGCCAAATAATGCCTGTTGCTAGCCAAAGTGCGTTGGTAACAAGACTAGCATACAGATACTCGGGATAGAAATTGAAACTGGTAAGTGCGACTGAGCACAAGAATGCCACAGTTGCAACCCACTCAATATAGGGCTTAACCTTCGTAGATAGCTGAGTTAGCACCGTGTTCTGCACATTCTACCCTTACACAATAACAACGCCCGTTGCTGGCTTCCTGTATCAAATCATTGGCATAATTGAATGCATGGTAGGCAAACTTCTCAGCACCTACACCATCAAATATTCTAATCTCTGCCAGATCCAGTGCCGCCAGTTCTTGAAATTTGGCAAGATACGGATCATGTTGATCCAAACATAGTTTGTGATCAAACCTGTCTTCTAACCAGGCTTTGAGCTTCTTAAGTCCGCCGAAGTCTACTGCCCAGTTCTTGTTGTCTAGTGTGTCACAGCCAAATGTAAATGTAAATGCCAGACTGTAACCATGTAACAGATGACAATGTGAATGATCTGCATTGGGCTGTCTAAATACAGCACTGAGTCCAATGTTATGTCCGTAGTGTTTTGTTGAGTAGTATTTTGCCATTGTTGTTTTCCTTTATGAACAATGACACGCAGAGTTTATAATGCGGGATGAGCGTCTAAGTCCGCATATAGTAATTATACACTTTTATAGTGTAAGGTCAATATTATTGGCTGGCAATTATACCAAAGCCGTTCCAAAGGCCAGGAGTGCCACTGGCCACGCAGATCCAACCAATGTAGCTATTTGGTGTAGGTGCTGTATTCCAACAGATGTCACCCAGTTGATATTCGCCAGTTGCTGGTGCGCTTGGGAAATGCACAAATCGTTTGCCGCCCAACATGTAGTTGCCATTCACTGCAAGACTTAAGTCGGGATCCGGCGTGTTCACGTTGATACTTACAGCACCAAAAAGTTGAACTGGTTTATGTTGCTGTTGTACGTCTCCCAATGTTACCCGTTCATTGCTGAGAGCCAAAAGATTTTCACCGTTGATCTTGATAGCAAAGTTGGTATTGCTGTCAATGCTGTTTTGATCATATCTTGCACTGTTTGTTTCCAAAGACAAGGTCAAGTTTTCTGCTTTCACATGACCCAAATCGCTGTGACCAGCCACGTGCAAACTTGTTAATGTTCCCAGCGTTTGCAAACTGGAATTCAACAGTGTTGGACCAAGCCCGTCGGAGCTCAAAGCAACCATGCCATTTAGATAATAGGCCTGATGCGGAGCTAGATCGATACTTTCAGTGCTCCATAATCTGTCAGGACCAGCCATCATGATCAGCTGACGTGCATTGCCAGTTCCTGTCCATGCAAGTCCTAGTCCGTAAATGTCCTGACCCTGGCTGGCCTTAAAGTTGATTGGGTTTGATCTTTCAACTTTGTAATCTGTTATCACGTTGGTGGCAGTAAGTGTGCCGTACACATTCAGTTTGCCGCCGCCCTTTATGGGGTCACCTATGTTTACATCTCCAGTTGCCTTGACCAATATTCTTGGCAGTGCATCTGTAACAATGGCAAAGTCCGAATTGCTGTATGTGCCAATATGGCCTATGCCATAATCTGGACTTCCCAATCCAATTTCTACATTGTTGTCCAATATGGTTAAACTTGCAGTGGGTTCTTCTGTGCCTATACCAATTCTATTTGATACGTCATCTACAAACAAAAGGTCTGCAAGATTAGTTGGGCCGGACACTTTCAAACTGTGCAGTGTGCCCACTTGCTGTAGGTTACTTTTTACAACAGTGGTGCCCAGTTGGTCTGCACTCAGTACAGCAATGTTGTCTATCTTGTAACTGAATGCCGCGGCACTGAGATCAAAATGACTGTTCACTCGCAGTCTATTGCCGTCTCTATATGACAGCTGGGTGCTGCCTTGTTCCCAACTCCAGCTGAGACCTTTGCCATTGAGTTCTTGTTCCGTAGCATAGGTCCAATTTCCCACACTGGCCAAACTGCCGTTGGGCGTAACAAGATTTTTTACGTTGAAGGTATCTGTAGTGATAGTTCCCTTTACAACTAGATTTGACTCTACTTGTAGATTTCCGGAAACTTCTAGATTATCAGTTATTTGTTGGGCCATGGATAAACACTCTCTTTGGAGTATTTATCCATTATTTCTAAATCAACTTTGCACTCTAAGCAGTATGGTTTCTTCGTTGATACGCCCGTTCATCATGGTGTCCGTAGCATTGATACTGTCCAGGAACTTGCGTAGTTGTACTTTGCCTGCCGCCTTGAACTCTTTCAGCTTTTCTTCCGGCTTGCGTAGTGTCTTGCATACACTTGCAGTGGTATTAAATCCAGTTATTGTGGTACCTTTCACACCCAAGTCCTTGTATTCATCTGCAACATAACGACCCAATTTACGTGTCTTTGTGTTAAAAATCCAAAGTTCTTTGGCACCAATAACATCCACAGGGTTGATACTAACCAATTTCAAAGGCTCGTCCGATTTTTTGTATTTCATTTTGGCTACAACCTTTTCTTTTGGTTGTGTTTTACGAGCTTTTGGCTTGCGATTAACTTTGGCCTCTTGTGCTAACATGTCACATGCACTCATAATCTCTTGATAAAATGCAATCAAATTACGAATTTGCTTCTTTGTACGGTGGCTATAACCCTCTTTAAGCTGTTCATCTGCTTGCCCGCTAGCCAACTCAGTGAGCTCAGCTAAATCCCTGCTGTAGAGGGTTTTAATAACCCTAGCGTGGGCGGCTTTGACCTCTTTGCCCTTGAGCAAGTTGAGCATTTTGAATGCTTTTGGATCAAAATTTTCAGGATCAGTTTGGAAACCTTCTATAGCATCTTCAATTTCTTGTGTCATTTTGAATGCTGTTTCACGCAAACGTTCTTGGATACTGGGCTGTACTACTAAGGGTTTAGTTTCTTTTGCTTCAACTTCTTCAATATCGTTTTTACCAGCTTCAATCACACTGGTAATTTCGTTGCGCAACCATTCCGCTGTATCACGTCCTTGGTTGAAATCATCACGAACTGCGGGCATGCCACGGAGCAAGCAGGATGCAATGGCGCCCATTGTAACACTACAACGATTATCTTTGGTTTTCTTAAAAGCGGCCACATCAGCTTTGGTGCAACCAATACCAGTCATCCATTTGATAACTGCTGGCTTCAGATCTTTGCCGCTGAACTCCAAACGATAGTATGACATTGCGTTGTGCCAGTGACGTTGAAATTGTTCCGCGGTCATGGTTTCTACGCCATCCCAAACGGGACTGGAGTCCTTGGGTTTTGCAGTTCGATTAGTAAATGCAGTCTTGGCCATTCAGTTCACTCCTGTGTGTTGTCAAGTGTATATTATAGTGCAGTTGCACTAAAATGTCAACCATCAAAATTGGCTGCAAAAATGGTAAAAGTCTGTCATTTCGGGAAATGTTTTTAAAAAATTAGTACCACGTCTGCGATCATGCTCGTTCACAAACAAATAAAAATCTTTACGCCAGGTATCCACATAGGGTATCGGGTTTTTGACTTGTGACTGAAACAGCTCATGCACACGTTTCAATGTGGCTATTTCATGATCTTGGAAATGCGGAGCATTGTCTTTTACAAAATGGTAACTGCTTTCACACATAGGCAAGTATTCTTTTGGCAAAATTCCTATGGTAAGCCACACGGGGTTTCTCAAATAAGGCGCATCAAAAGTTATGTTGCGGTTGGCAGTTTTGAAATCTTTTTTGAGATTGAGCCAATCTGTCAAAAACAAATCATATGAAGTCACGCTGAGAGCATTGTAAGTGGACATGATGCTGAATTCCAAAGTGGGAAGTTCACTCAACAGTCTTTGACAGTTGGCATACCATTCTTGATATTTCAAACCAAATCTTATATATTCTGCTCTAGCCCCGTGTGCTTCGCAACTGGTGTACAACATAACAGATTTAACACATTTGTTTTGCAGTATCACTTTCATTTTGTCTATAAACTCATCAATGAGTTTTTTTGGAACTCCTAGATTGCTGTTGATGCCCAACTCTAGATTGGGATTGGGATTGGCAATAATGTAATCCAACACCTTGAATGTGTGTTTGGTCATTAACGGTTCGCCACCAGTTATGCGAAAGGTGTGCAGTTCAGGATAAACTTCAGGCCACCATTTCCAAAACGCCTCCACATATGGGTTGTCCTCACGTTCTGGTATGGGCATTTTTTTCATCTGTTTGAAATGATCCAACCCATTATAGGCTAGATGAGTTCTGTAAGCACCATGTTCCTGTATTTCTTCCATCCATTTGCTACTGATCTCAGGACTGCAATAGGCACATTTGAAATTACATGCTGAGCTGAAACTGATTTCCATGTAGCTAGGAGATATATTTTTTTCATAGCCAGTATCGATCACTTTATTGAAATGCGGCAGTGCCCATACATCTGCACTTTTTACCACACGGTCACTGTAAACAGTGTCAGTCTTTACTGCATCCTCCACATTCCAGCAGTACTGGCATTCGCTGGGACGAACCCCAGACATCATTTCTTTGCGTTTATTTTTTTTAAATTGTGTGTTATGCAGGGCACTGGGATTTATCTTAATTTCTTCTATGGGTATCACATGTGTGCCAGGATGGTGACAACTATGCGTGTGCCCTGTGGCCAAATGCACTGTGACCTGCTTCCACTTGGCAAGACACATACCTGGACCAATTGCATCCAGTTGATCCTTGACCGACTTCAAGTCCATAGACTTTGACGGATTTTGATAAGACGAATCATCATAGCTTCATCTTCTTTCTCGTAGTCCGCTTCAATCTTTTGAAGTAACTTGTGTGCCTTGTCACTAGCCTTTTTAAGCGCAAGATTTTTTTCTGTACCAAAATGTAGTCGGCCACCATTGGCTGCACGACTTGCTTCACATACAGCAGTCCATCCACTGGCTTCGTAAGGATCTGGACGATTGCGATATGTAGTAGTCCACCAAGTGTAAAGTTCGATGATTTCCTTAGCGGCCTTGGCTTGATATGTAGGAACAGCCTCGGACTTTTTATCATCGTCAAGGAACTCTTCGTTAGTGAGTGTGCTTGCCCAATTCAAATAAGCCATGCCAGCTTCTGGGCAACGCCAAGTACGCCAGCGCAACCAGCCACTGCGATACCAAGGTACATCAAACTGCTTACGTTCCTCGTCATTCCACATCACATAGTGCCACGCTTGTTCGACTTCAACAAAGTTAACGAGTTCGTTAAAAAGACATGGAAGGAATCTATCCCCAACATCGCTCCAAGAGCCAGGACGAATATCGCGTACATGAGCAGTAAGACTATGACTACGGCTAACCCAGCGATTATTAATATAATATCGAACATCATTTAATTTATCCGGAATGCAATATACAACTGTTTGTAAAAAGTCCAATGCATCATCAGCTATCCAATAACGGATAGGATGTGCGGCTTTGGCTTTTTCTGCCCATGCCTCCCAATCTTCGCTGGTGGCGGCGCCAGGTTTTGGCGTGCCACGCAACCAGTCTGCAAATTTTGAGCATGTCCAATAATTACTACGCATTTTTATTTCCTTCCAAGGGATAAGTTTTCAAATTCAACCAACCTGTTATTATGTATTTTTCTTGACTGGGACTTATCTGACTACGATGTGTGAAAGTCCATTCAGGCGGCCATATCAACGTAAGGCCTTTTTCTGCTTTTGTAGTTATGCCTTGATAGAGAAATTCAGTTCCTCCGCAGTCATGGACATCATTCAAATAGGTCATAAACACTAGGTGCCTCGTAACTATGGGCCACGCTATGCCACCCTTCTCCATGTGCCATTCCTTGTAGCCGCCGCCTGGTGGATAGTATTGTATCTGTGTGTTTTCATACAGTCCAAACTCTCCTAGGTCGCAATATTTGTATTTGTCCATGTACATTTTAGCACACATAAACAAATTGTCAATGTAGTTTTGAGGCACACTGTCTGGACTTAGTGGAACATCAGTGGAATCTTTTATGCCTTTATCAAATTTCAGTTTTTCAGGGGACTCTCCAAATGCGCCTTGATACTGAAAATCACTTTTTGAATGTATGTCAATCAGCTGTTCACAAACATCGTGATTGATATACCAGCCCATAATAAAATTATTTAACGAATTTACTTTGTGTTCTTTCATGCTGTATTTAAGACGTCATACCACTAGCCACTATATTTTCATTGTTTCTGTTGCAAGTGACTGGTTTACCAAATTCATCCAAGAATGTTGTGCCCCATACTCTGCTGCCTTTAGTGAATTCCACATACACCTGTCCATACGCACAGAATCGTTTAGCATGAATGTTAAGTTCTACAGTGTCTTCTATGGGCAACAACAGTAAAATTACAAACAGTGACAAGCCCCATGGCAGTGCATTTTTAAAGTTTTTCACCAGTTTTAAATCCTCTAAAAGATTTGAACCTAGGGAAACGCAAACTGTAAGTGCCGTCTTGATTTTGTGTTACAGCATCTGCACGAACTTCAACCACATGTCCATCCACTCGGCATGACCAAAAATCGTCACGCTGTTGATCAGTAAATCCACTACCAACATTTACTCTAATGACTTTACCATCGTCTACTCCTTCGCAAACCAACGCACCCATTTTGCCTATATTTTTACCTGTGCCTTCTTCCGTGGTCACAACTGTAAGGCTAACTTCGATAAAAGGTTTCAGTTTGAGCCATGCCACACTGCGCTTGCATTCGTAAGGTGCATGTGGATCTTTGATCATGATGCCTTCATAACCTCCTGCCACGGCCTGCGCATTGATTTTCTTGAAACGAGTTTGGCCTTCTTGTGTGTCTAGATCCACTTCTTCGTTGGCCACATACTTTATATTGGGCAACATGAGTTGATGATCCTCAACCCAAGTACTGACCATTTTGCTACGCACCACTTGTGGATAGGAACTTATGCCAGCTTCAAAGTCTTTGAATGGGCAAAAATCAAACAGATAGAGATCAGCATCTTTGGCATTCACATTGTCCTTGCGATGCACCTGTTTCATGAGATCTTGGAAACTGCTAGACATAACTTCACCGTCCAGTATCAAATCAAAAGGTGGAGGATTCTGTTTAACCACATTGGCAATCTGTTCAGCTATGTGAGGGAAGTTGGCAAGTTCTTTACCATTTCGACTGAACATGTCCACCCGACCATCACTACGTACAATAGTAATAACTCTAACTCCATCGAGTTTAACTTCGATAAGTTTTTTGCCCGATACCTTAGACTCATGATTAGCACTATCGTGAGCAAGCTGACAACCAAATACAGGAATAGCATAGTTAACATATTTCTTTTCCACTACTTTGTTAATTGTTTTTTCACTAGTACCGCAACGCAAATCTTTTATCAAGATGCGTCGATACCATCCATTCCATTCTTTTTTCTTTGCGATCTTTATGGCTTCGGCAATGGCATCACGGGCATCATGACCGGTGAGGTTACGATTGCGTAAACCGTTGGCAAGCACAACAAAATTTTCCCAACTGAGTCCAGGACCATCTTTATCTGTTTTCTCATCAACTTGTTTGACACCAAAAGTAACCATTGGGTCCAATGCAAGTTGGCAACCCGCAAAAAATTCATCACAACCTTCTTGGGCAATGGCTAGTAGTATTGCTTCTTTGTTTAAACGGCTTGGATGACTTTCCAAACTCCAGATATGACTGGCACAAACGCTCATGTGGACTCCAATAGTTAACTGTATAAGTGTTTATTATACAGAGTAATTATCAGTGAGTCAAGTGATTTGTGGTCTTAAATGGTTTGCCTAGGTAGGCATTTTCAAGTTGGCGCATGATGAGGTTTTTCATACGGCGGATGATCTTATGATCGTGATTCCAATTAAAAGTTTTCAAATAATAACACCACCAGCTGGTTTTATGGCGGTATGATTGGTTAGAATCTAGATAACGTTTAATTGGTACTGGATCGTATCCAAACCGATCTATTAGCTCACAGGCAATGTTGAATGCAAATGCACCCATTTCGTCAGTGTCACCGTAGTATTCTTGCTCTTTACGTTCTTTACTCAATTCAGCTGTGCTTTGATAACCAGGAATACTTTTGAAGTTTCTAGCACGGAATTGTCGCATGTGGATCACTTCATGCATGACTGTGTCTGCAAAACGACTGGCCATTCTACGAAATCGATATTCAGTCATTTTGACTGTGCAATCAAATGGGTTGAAGTTGAAATTGACTTCTATAGCAGGTACACCCTTTTTATCTAAATCGCTGTAGTAGACCCCACCGATATAAACCAATCCAAAATCAGTTTTAGGGTAGATGCACTTGCGTAATTTTATGGGAAGGTGTGGTTTTATCGCACGATTGATACGCTTTTGAATTTGGCTAGGGGTGAGCGTTTTCCCTACTATATCATTTCTCAATGTACAGAACAGGGCAGTAAGATCACTTCTAGTTAGTTCGGACCAATCGAACGGTAGTTGGGCCATAGTACACTCCTGATAACATATTTATAGTATACTACGGCTTTCAGTTATATGCGTACTTTATGGAATTTTTATCAAATCTTTTTATCCGAATAAATACAAAGCCAGAGAATTTTATGATTAACGATATACGAACACTAATTGATAAACTTGAAAGAATAGAGGAAGGCGAAATTGGAGCCAAAATTGGTGGCGACCTTGGGAGCCTAATCGGCCAACGGGATGCTGGTGCCAAGATTGGTTCTGATATCGGTGACTTTTTTAGTCCTAGTTCAAAAGGACACTCTTCGGGTGCTGTGACCCGTAACCCATCCAGTTCGGGTGGCTTCCAGGCGGTGGGCCCTGATGGCAAAACCATGGTAAATCTGACGGGTGCGCCCGATGGCACACAATTTGGTCAAGATCATGCAGATAAACCAAGAACAAACCCAAATGGCGGAAGAACTGATAAATTCGGAGTGTCTGACGGAGAGTATATTGCACAACCAACTATATCAGTAAACGGAAAGATAGGTTTAA
>Ga0136642_1000991_pt1 | contig 13061 bp, 29 predicted proteins | sample LowCatLa1302831Y_FD_115313 | JGI IMG/M metagenome (GOLD analysis project Ga0136642, IMG submission 115313) | Freshwater microbial communities from Lower Cathedral Lake, Yosemite National Park, California, USA - 13028-31Y | ecosystem: Environmental > Aquatic > Freshwater > Lake ... | reverse complement strand
TCAACTTGGTAACGGTTTCCACCTGTGTCAAATTCAGGTTTGGCGTTCAACATCTTCAGTGCCACTTCAGGAGCTTCATTGTAGCGGTTCATTTCCTCAACCAGTGCTTTCAGCATGTCAAAGTTGAACTGAGCAAACAAGCTGGCAATTTGGCAGATCCGTTCGATATGGTGTCGGGCCCGGAGATTGTCTTCACAGTATTCGCGAATGAATGCCACGTCCAATCCTTTGAAGTCGATCATGTAGTAGATACGACCTGGGCGATTGCGCATGTGTTGGTCCACACGCCACTTGTCATTGCAAGTCAGCAGGAACAGTTTCTTGCTGGGGAACACTCCATCCAACAGCGTAAGGATAGCTTCCTGTTCAGTGCTGTCATACACCTTCTCAAACTCATCAAACAAGATAATGCATGCTTGCTGAATAGTTTGTACAAAGTTATTGAACTTGTCACCATGCATGGGTGCATTGATCACAATGGTTGGGATGCCTTTGGCTGCACCAGTGATACTGACCTGCTTGGCCAGCAGACTTTTGCCCGAACCTTTTTCACCAGTCAGCATCACACCAGTGGCTGCTGGACGATCCAAGAATGTGCTCAAAATGCGATCACAGTTGCGTGAATGATCACCGTAGGTCTTGCCCTTGATCTCAAAGTTGCTGATGTGTTCAAGGTACAGTTCCCCACTCATGGCATTCTCTTTGATGATGTAATTGCCAGCTGGCAATTCCTCATGCAGGTCCAGTGCTTCCTTGGCGCTGATACGAAATGTGTTTCCGCTCTTTAAAAAATATGTCATAAAAATTTCTTTGTTAGATTAGTTGTTTAAGTGCAGTAATTATAACAGAGCACTGGTTCCCTGTCAACGGTTTGCTTGTGGCTGTTTTTGCACACTGGCTCAAAAGTAATTTATTACACAACATGCAAACACTCTTGGTCTAACCATGGTCTACCAGTCTGCCGCGAATCGCATCAATCGAATCATCTACCAAAATGTTACCATTGAGATAAACAGTTTTGAGTTCACCAATCATTTCAAATTCTGGTGTAACTTGATCCAGCAACACATAGTCACCTGTAGTAGGAGATTTATGAACATGCAACAAGCCCTTGGCTGACTTCTTGGTGCCGTTGTCAGTCTTTGGATCTTTGAAAATTGGCACACCTACACCATTGGTTTCTCGATAGGTTGCTTTCATTGCAAAGCCCAGTGTGTCACGAGTTTGATATTGATAAGTGTATGAACCAATACCAAACACAATGTTATCACTGGCAAAGCCCGTGGCTTCCAATCGCTTGAGAATTGCTTCACAACGCTCCACAGTGATGCTGTCACCATAGATAAGCCCCACTCGTTGATTCAACGTCTTGTAACCTTTGTCGTTGATAGTGCCACTAAAAATATCCCATAGGCATTCAACTGCACCCTTGTGTTCTGGAGCGCCCGCTGGTGCGTCTGGATCACCGCAGATAATCAGTACTGGATCGCCACTATCAGGACGGAACACAACTTTGGCAATACCCAACGAATCGGGCACACGATTGACAATATCGTCTTTCAAATCGGTTGCGAATTTTGTAACAACTTGGAAGAAGTCATATGTGTCTGACACTAGGCTAACAATGCCACTGGGGTACATTTTGATCAAGCGACGGAATACTTCCAATTCTTCTTGTTTGGTTTCAGTACTCATCACGCTGTGCTCGCTGGCCGGCACACTACAACCCACAAATGCGGATTTGCCATGGTAGTAATCATTGATGTAGTTGACTGCTGACAACACATCAGTGCCCACAAAGCTCAGCAAGTGACCAGCACCTGACTTGGCACCATCAGCAATGCCTGACATGCCACGCATGGAGAAGTCATGTCCTTGGAAAGGCACAAACTCTTTGCTGCCGCCAGTGATCTCAGCGTACTCATCGATGATTTTGCGATACACACGGGCCATTGTGGCTGATGTGCTGGACTTCCACAGTTCAGCAGACATCCATGTTTCAAGATAATTGGGCAACCAGTAGGCAGATGCCCGTGTGTTGGTGATAGTGAACACCGGCACACCAACTGGCACACGAGCACCTTCTGGCAGTGCTTTGATTTCAAGTGGCAAGTGGCCAATGGCATGCAGTTCACGCAGTCGGGCAACATCATAACCGTTTGGACCACAGAATGGCGCAACAAATGCTGAGAATTCAGCACACACACGATCCACATCAAGATCAAAGAATGTTTCTTTCCAAACCAGATTCAATTCATGTAGAAAGCCCTGTAGGCCAAACCACACAATTTTTTTGTCTGCTCGGAATCTCTCAGGCACATGGAAGTGTGACATGGAACGAGGAGTGAAGTTTGAGTAAACTCGGGTAGTGTCATCCGGGTACATGGCAGCATGACCCAACTTGTAGGAATCTGTGTTAGTGAGTGCTGTTTGTTTCATGATCTTTTCCTATCTGATTAAGTTATGAGTTATTGTAGCGGATACACACGCCCGTGTCAACTGCGACGATTAAAAGCGTCCGTGTCCACGCGGTTGATGTTGTTGGCTGTGTAGACGGCATCAAACCCATGTGGCCCACCCAACACATCAAGTCCCTTTGAGAAGATGCCATGAGTGACGCAAAGAATCAGCTGGCCCCGAAAACCGTCACGGGCACGAATCGCTCGGGCCAGCTCAATGAAGGTACGGCCTCCGTCACAGATATCGTCAACCACGATGGCGTTGTGCACACTGTGCAATTGGGTGCCATCAATCTGTGTGCTGACAATATCACCAGTGGCCACATCACGCACTTTGTTGGCTTCAATCACGTCAACACCAGCAGCTTGAGCTACTTTGTAAATTTTCTTTAGTGCGCCAGCATCAGGGGAGATAATGACTGAACGTTGGGCGGGTGACGCCAGGGCCCGAATGGGATCTGCCCACAAGTCAGCTTGGGAAACGTTGTGAAATACACCAGCGGGAAACATGGCGCCAGCCACATCACTGTGAATATCCCAAGTGATAACACGATCAAAGCCGCACATCCGGATCATGTCAACCGCTGCTTGTAATCCAAACGATTCGCCCGCAGTCATCACACGATCTTGCCGACCAAACGGGAAATAGGGCACGGTCAATTCAATTGCAGCACGGGTGCCATACATGTGTCGCAGAGCATTGGTTGCCAAAATCATATCAACTAGATCGTGTGAACTTTGGAACTCCATACGCATACCAATGGGCCGGCCCGGAGTAGTGCCATGGGGTGTGAGTTTCACACTGCGCTCACCACCTGGAAATGTCCAGAATTTGTTTTCGAAACCGTGTACTGTGATCATTGAGATTCCTCGTTGTTTGTGTTATGAACAGTGTAGCGCATGCGGAATTGAATGTCAACCTTGGAGAGATTGCCGCCAACCGGGCCCGCTCACGGTGTGTGTTCTGTTGGCGGGCGGATCCGTCTCAAATCATCTGCAAGTCTTGTGTGAAAACTGTCTTCGCCATCATCACCGCTGATCAACCAATCAATGCGTTGTGCATACACCCCCGCTTGTCTCAGCAGTGCCAACCCTCGCCGGAACTCAGCAATGGTGTTGGGTTTGAGATTGTGACCTATTGTGGAGCCCCACTGGTCCGTTTCCGCGCTGAAATTGGTGAGAATCAGCTGCTCAACTGCATCAGCAATTTGTTCAATTTCATATTGCCGGTAATGGAAATGTCCGCCACTCATGTGTTTTTTTCCTTTGATTGTTGGAGTAATGCTGTTAGTATACAGGAGTGGCGTGTGCAAGTCAACCTCGGCCCGGCCCCGGTAGCCAAAGACCCCGCTGTGCACATGCACATGCACATGCGCCCCGGCTGGCGTTGATGCACACACGTGAGCCGTGACAATAGCTGCACACGGCGTGCCAAGTGAAAGACCCCGCTGTGCGTGTGTGTAAGTGATGTCGTGCTGTGCGGATCAGTGACTGCTGTGTGCTTGAAGCTGGCTAGCACTGATGCCACATGCTGAATGTGTAGTGTACAAGGGTGCAGGTGTGAGCACAAGAGTTTTGGCAAAAGACCCCGCTGTGCGTGTGTGGGCACTGTGATGAGTGATGGGGAAGTGATGGGGAAGTGAGTAACCATTGTAACTATGCTTGTCGCCACCATGACGCCACCATTCCGCGCAGCCTTGAGCCAGTCTGGGACATATGGGGTTCTGAATCACAACCCCAGAACCACCACACAATTCCACACAATTCCACACAATTCCACACACCTCCACCACAAAGACCCCGCTGTGCACATGCACATGCACATGCACACACGCACAGTGTGGATGTTCCACACTGTGTTAACGGGTGCAAACAGTGGGGAACTCATAAGTACTGTATACAACCGAGGACGCATCATGCGAGAATTCAAAGTCATACTGCAAACCCCCCATCACTGTGCGCACATACAGACCCATGATCAAATCATACAGGTGTTCAAATACAATCAGCATTACTGTGATTTTGAAGTGTTTACCAGTGAATCAGAAGCTTCGGAATACATCATGGAGCCTTTGCCCGCAATCTATTACAGTGTGAATGTGACTGAAGATTAGCAGCATCCGGGGCACCCACATGTCAAGCGCCGCTGACATCTGTGTATCGCTTGGGGAACTGTGTGCCCGGATCCAGCTGCACACTCCAGCTTGGGCCCGGGATTGGCACGTGCTGCCAAGCAGCATCACAGGGTTCTCAACTGCTGGAATTTCTGCACTGTGCGGAGATTCAGCGCACTGCTCCGAGTTCGCCAGCTGTGGGACTGTTTTGGCCTGAACGGGTGTGAGCTCGAGGGCACCAGTGTGGCATGGGGTCAACAAGGGAATCACCAGCTGTCGCGACTGCCGAACACTACTCAAACAGCCGCCGCCGTCACCATTCCGCGCACAGCTGCCAGTGGTGGAGCCAGATTGGCTTTTGAGCCGCAGTGAACTGGATCAGAGGTTGACACTGGCCTAGTCTAGTGTTATACTAAAGACTAGTTAATTAATAAGGAGCGAAATCTTGTTTAAATTACTTTCAACAGCAAACCCCAAGATCCAAAAAGGCACCCAACTGGGCTACTTGTCGTTCATCTTGCATCTTGCTCCTGCTGACTTGTCAGGACGCGAGACTTGCCCCAAGCGAACTGTAGGCTGTACTGCCGCTTGCCTTAACACTGCCGGGCGCGGCGGCATGTTCAAACGGGGCGAGACCACCAACATGATCCAGAAGGCACGTATCCGCAAGACCCAGTACTTCTTCAACGATCGTGCGGGCTTTATGCTTGATCTAGCCTATGACATACAAAAGGCCATCCGGTTCGCAGAGCGCAAGGGTTTGACGCCCGTGTTCCGCCTCAATGGCACATCAGACTTGAGCTGGGAGAAGTACGAAGTTCCAGTGTTCTGCACTGAGAACATCTTTGAATTGTTCCCCCAAGTTCAGTTCTATGACTATACCAAGATCCTGGGTCGCAAGGTAGCTCACTTGCCTAACTATCACCTTACATTCTCTAAGGCAGATGGTAACGATAGCGATGTGGCAGAAGCACTCCTGCAGGGCATGTCAGTGGTGGCAGTATACGACAAGATCCCTGAAGGTGTTCCCAGTGCAGACGAAACAGATCTGCGCTTCCTGGACCCCAAGGGCACTATGCTAGGGCTTAAGGCCAAAGGTCGTGCAAAGAAAGACTATAGCGGATTCGTTATTAGGTTGACTCAAGCGGCTTAAGGCCGTATAATACACTTATAGACACACAAAGGAGCGAAACTTATGTATACTGTAATTGTTTTCAAAGCAGACAAGCGCAAGAAGACAGGCGAGCGTGAAGTGCTCTACAAGGACTATGACACTACCAACAAGAGTATGCTAGAGCATACCGTCAAACACACCTGGCGATCGAGTGCAGGATTCCGCTATGAGATCCATCAAACAATGGTCAAGCGGACCAACATGATGGGCGGGGGCGAGTACGAAGAACGCTTTGATACCCCTAACTATTGTTCACCTTCATCTGAATCTTATTGGAGCATGTAAAGACCCGCCGGTTGACAGGGTCTTTATTTGGCAGTATAATAAACACTTAAACACACACAGGAGCACTCATGTTATCAATTCAAGAAGTTAACCGAGCAATCATGCTACAGACGTGGACCAACATTGAGCTCAGCTCAATGATTGATGCAGTCAAATGGAATCGCGAACAGTTGGCCAAGCAGATCAAACGTTCGATCGGCGTGGGTGATAACGTAGAGTTCACATCCAGCAAGACAGGGCGTTTGACACGTGGCCATGTGACCAAGGTGGCCATCAAGTATGTGACAGTGAACACGGGCATGGGCTTGTGGCGAGTGCCTGCAAACATGCTGACAGTGGTTGACAAAGAACTGGCTTGAAGCTATAATTGGTACTTAGCAACAAAGGAGCGAACGATGAAGCTGACAATCCGTAAAACCGTAGAAGTAACACCTTGTACTTACAAACAGATGTGCCGAGCTATCAGCCACGGTAACTGGGATCCGGGTTGGGATCCTGTGGTCATGCGCCGAATGAAGATGAGCAAGGCTCGCCTCTACACCCTATTGCTCAAGGATGCTGAGGGCGAGGCTCACTTCAACCGGATGATGAAGAAGACCTTGAAGACGGCCGAGGACACCTACTCTGTAGAGAATCCCGAGTACTTCCGCTATACTTGGATGTGGGCCCTGCCCAAGAAGCATTGGCACGCCAAATGGATGGATGAATACTTGAAGGCTGAAGAAGCCTATTGGGAAGAGTGCGATCGCAAGAACTTCCCAGAGGACTTCGTGGTTGACGAAGAGACAGTTTGACAGTATAATACACTTTTACACAAACACACGGGAGCGCGACTTATGAAGTTCACACATGACGACATGTACATGTTCGCTGTAGGGTACCACCAGGGACGTGCAGTGGGCACCTGGGAGCACCCACTGTGGGAACAGTGGTCCAATGAAGAACAACGCCTCTACCGTCTTGGGTACGATTCTGGTGTGTCTGACTATTGCCACTTGGACATGGAACAAGTTGACAATTGAATCATCCCACTGTACAATGTAGTTGTTGCAGCAAACAACACGGACAAATACCATGACTAATGAGCAGAAGCTGGCAGTAAAAGCCGTCCATGAGCTTAGCTCGTTGGCAGCTGACTTCAAGGTGGGCATCATAAGCAATGATTACATTCGTGCTCAGCTGTTCAATGCGTTCACAGGCATTGGGCTTGATGTACCAAAAGCTGTAAAAGAAACCAAGTGCGCTATGCAGAACTGGGGCGAGTACGACGACGAAGAACTAGGTCTAGACGGGCGGGTCGCTTGACAATTAGATCATCCCACTGTACAATGTAGTTCTAGCAAACAAACGGAGAGCGCCATGTTTACAGCAAAGCAACTGCAAGATTTCCAAGCATATCGCAAGGTACAGATGGGTGGCAAGTGGAATATGTTTGACCCACGAGCATTCCAAGCCACTGGATTGTCCGAGTCCAAGTACATGTTTGTAATGAGGAATTACAGTGCCTTACAGAAAGAAGTAGACGACGCTGCTGTTCACAATCACGTCATGTGATCCCATAATACGTACACCGTGATACACACAAGGAGTAAGAAATGGAATACACCGTTGAAGTGTTCAAGCTGGACAAACGCACCAAGTCCGGCCAGCGATTGGAGCATAAGATCCCCTACATCAACGTGGACTATGCAACGCTGTACTCAGGTGCTGCCGTTATGTGGCCCGCTACTCGTGGGTTCCGAGTTGAAATCCACGAAACCTTTGTAACACGCAAGAACCTCTTGTCAGGCGTAGAGTTCCAAGAGCGTTACGATACACCTATTTTCTGCACGCCGTCAAGCGAAAGCTTCTGGTCCAACTAAGATAGGGGCGGGGTTGACGGCGTGGGCTCGGAGTGTTATAATACACACATACAAACAATAATACATTTTTAAAAGGAAGTAAATGTTAAAGATTACAAAATTTGACGGCGGGTTTGGTGCCCAAAATAACGACGTGCGCAACTGCGAGGCAATTGTGTTTGCGGAAAGTGTACGCACGGGACGTACAATGTTGCAAGTGTTGCATTATGTACTAGAAGAAGACGACAGCGACACTAGTTTGCTGTGTGCTTGCGAGACATTGCAAGAAGAGATTACAAAAGCAAACAAACAGCGTATTATAGCAGAGTACTTAGACGAGCTAGCATACAGCAACAAATAACCCTACTGCCCGTAAGGGCTTATTACAGCGCACTTGATTATTAATACTTTTATGCAGAACGCTTAATGACACGTACACAAATAGACGAGGCACTGCAATGGGCAGGGGCCGTTGCAATTATTGCGGGGCACGTGCTTAACAGCATAGGCCCCAGCATGTACCCCTACAACATCATTGTCTTTGCTATAGGGACAGTACTATTTTTGACATGGGCCATTAGACTAAGCAATAAGCCGCAGGCCGTTGTCAACATTGTAGCATTGGCCATAGGGCTAGTAGGGTTATACAGAGCGTTCGGTTGACACAACTGGGTACACCTGCTACAATCACTACACACTAAACAAACAGGAGCGATGAATGAATATTTCAACACTGCAAGAGTACGTGGAGCAACACAATGCTTGGGGTGCAATCTTTGGACGCAAGAGTTTGAGTCTCATGATTGCGGTGGATCGCCAAACACTGGCCAGCCAACTGGACAGTGAACTCAGCCCAGAGAACTTGACTTGTGACGGGGAAGTGCGTGGCGCCCAGTTGCAGGCCAAGTACCGCAGACTGACACGTTGTGTGGACCAACTGCGCAGTATCGACTCCAGCTTGGAGTTCTACGAGGCTTGACGCAGTGCCCAAAAGGCAGTATAATGTATTTTTACGTCGACACTGGAGCAAAACTGTGCCAAACTTAGACATCAGCAAGATTGAGAAAGTGTATTCGGGCCAGCGTGGGTGCATGTGCGGTTGCTTGGGCAAGTACAGCTGGAACGAAGGTGCCACGCCCAAGGAGTGGCAGGGCGAGGTCAACGTGCGCACAGTCAAGATGTTTGTCAAGCAGATCATGCAGGACCCAGCTGTGCAGTACGAAAGCACACACATGTATGTGGAGCGCAACGGTCGCATCAAAGTGGCCTACTTCAAAGCAGTCAAGTAGAGTGTGACCCCGCTGTACGTGTGTAGCGGGTTGACACCGCCCACAAAAGGCAGTATACTGTATCTTTACGTTAACACTGGAGCCATGCATGAAAGTCAAAGAACTCATTGAGCAGTTGGGTCACATGGATGCTGAAGCTGACGTACACTTTAGCTACAACTACAGGGACTACTGGCGCACGCAAGTTGCACCCACAGTGTGCAGCGTGGAAGAAGGCATTGTGGAGCACAGTGACTACCACAGCATGGACAAGATTGTGGAGGACGAGGACTGCTACGACGAAGACACGGGCCACTACAAAGAGGGTGTGCGCCGAGTTGTGGTGTTGGGTTAAGGAGAACAGCATGATCACAGCAGAAAAACTTGCAGTGCTTACCAGCTACACTGCTCCAGCCCTTGCCAATGCCATCCGCAATGCTGGCTACCAAGGGTACTTCTTTATCAGTGCGCAGTTCGTGGGGTTGACAAACGGCAATCAATTCTGCTACAGAGTGAAGTATAAGGACGAAAACCAAGGCGGTGTTGCTGTGGGCAAGGTGTTCTTGACATACTGCCCGGGCGGCCCATTGCATGAGAGTTCAATCACTGCGGAGTTCTAATCACTTGGGTGTTGGCTGTGAGTCCCAGCATTCTACGAGGAACACAAACCCCGCCACCGCCATCTCTCGGATGGAGCCAGTAAGCCCGATTCGCTCCCGGCCAGCTCCATCCACCCTACGCAAAACAATTGCAAACAGCAGTTGACGCAGTGCCCAAAACCAGTTATACTAGTGTTTTAGTTAACAACAGAGAGCGAACTATGATTACAAACTGCATAGCCAAAGCCAAGTTAGTGTTCAACAAAAAACTCAAAACTTACAAACTTGTGTGCGCTTTCAACGTGCATGAAACTACTCAGCAGTTCCACAAGTCCGTGTACAAGTTTCCTGTGCAAAAAAAGTGCGACTTTGTCAGCGGGGACATCAACGCAGAAACACTGCCGCAAGACTTGCAGCGTGTGCTGCAAACAGCAAGTCAAGCACTGCGCACAACTAACATTGTGCTAGTGGACTAAACACAACACGCACACCAGTTGACAATTTGGCTAGTGTGCGCTATACTTGTTTTTTAAGTTAATTGGGAGCAGTTATGTACAAAGCAACTTATCGCAAGTCCCCGGTAAAGTTTGTTTATAACAATGTGGTGATCGCAGCGCCGGTCAACAAATGTGTGCCTGCATGCGGTTATGTTACTGTGCTTGATGCAGGCGAGTATGTGCCCGCAACACAGCAAAACCCGCAGCATGCTGTTAAAATCTACGTGAAAGTCAACCGTCGCGGCGGGTACGAGCATGGGCGTATGTATGCACTTTTCTACAACTTGGTTACCCAACAATTTGACGGCAACTACACAGTAAATTAATAACCCTACTGTCAACCAGGTCGTTGCAGCTATAGTCCTTATCTCGGTTGACGCTTTGAGCTCTCCGCGCTATAATCAACACACAGTAAGGAGAGCGATGTGAAGATTACAATTAAGATACCAAAGAAGCATAGAGAACACATAATCCTGTTCTGTAAGAACACACCCTTCAAACCCAAGGTTGTGGCCAGCAAGATCAGGCACAAACGCAACCCCAAGCACAGAGGCAATTTAGAATGAAAACAATTGACAAACTTAACCCTGAGGAATGTGCAGTATGAGTAAAACAACAGAACTGGATTACGATATACAGGAGTTGATCATTGAGGGCTTGTCTGAGAAAAACATTGCCCAAACTCTCAACTGCCCCATAGAGGTTGTGTACAATTGGTTACGGCTCAATGGCATGAGTGTGGATCTTGAAGAAGAGTTCAGCCCCTACCGCACACGCAACTCTTAGTTGTTCGGGAATGTGCTGAGATTATTGCAGAACTTGAAGACGAAGTAGAGCATTGGCTTGATCTGTACCAATCAAATACTTAAACGGAGTTGAACTATGAGTTTTATGCAAGAAGCAGTGCGTGAGTGGGTGTGGACAGTGGGGCAGGATCGATCAGATCAGCAGTGGGTTCTTTCTGCATATGACACTTGGGAACGCAACCCACATTACCGCGGTCCCGACCAAGGCCATCCTGAAGACAATTGTGAAGATTATGAGAACGAAGAATGAACGAACAGAAAATTAAAGAATTGGTACTGGCCACTGGTGTGGTGGAGTATGATTGGCGAGAGAATATGAAGTACAGCAGTTCAGAAGAACTAGTGGAAAGGTTGATTGAGGTAGTTGTTCGGGAATGTATTAAATCAACATTAAGCCTACATGATACCGCGATTGATAATGAATGGGATCTTGATGAAACGTTCCATATGATCGTAGATACCATTGTGGAAGATTTAGATATGCAACACATTTTTAGGGGTGAAGAATGATTTGGCTTGTAGGTATTCTGGTATATACTCTTGTAAGTTTAGTATATGCTATATCAATTGTTGAGAATCAATATCATAAACATCGCTGGTATGATGGACCAATTTCATTACCAGCAGTGACAATTGCCTGGATTATGTACCCATTAGAAAAATTTTTCGGAGTTGCAGAATGACTTGGGAGCTATGTAACATTGCGCCCAAACACAGCATCATCATGGATACCATCTGGGGCATGGACACTCTTGAACAGGTGTCCCAGTTCGTCAGCTCACTTGCGATTGGAGATCAAGTGTTCATTCGCTACCTGATCGGTGTGATCCAAACAGGTGGAGACGATGTGGTTGTGGAACAAAGCACCGGCGACCTGATTGACAAGATCGCTCGCCGGTAGTATACTTAAAACTCAATTAACTAGGTATGAAAAAGAAACTGATGAAAACCAATAAACAAAAAAACCTTGAACATGATGCAAGGGCGCAGGCTCGGATTCGTCCAGCACCCAAGACCTATGATTTCGATGGCCTCCAAGCAGTGATGAAGGAGTGGGCCAAGGCAGATGCACGATGAGCCGACTGGAATTCTATGGTAGGCCTTTGGTGGCGTTTGATCCGTGTCTCAAAGAACATCGTCAAATCTATTACAACTTCGTGGTGAACCGCAGTTGGGGCCACAGTCCTTATCGGTTTGTGTGTCCCGAAGACACTGGTGCTGATCTAATCAGCACCATTCAACGACAGCTGATTGAGTTCTATATTCAAAAGGAATTTGGCAAGGTAGCAACTGAACCGCAGAAATTGATTCGCCAAAAACAGCAGATAATGGTTGACAACTAACCAAAATAGTGGTACAATAAGAACATGGACAAGGCGTCCATACTTTTAACACACACAGAAAGAGGTAACACAATGGCAACAGATAAGACATTTTCAGTAGCAGGTATTTCAAGTTTGGATGGCAATTACAAGGTTCGCTTTGCCAATGATGTGATGCGCATCAAAGTGCTGGCCAAGAGCGGTCACGAAGACATTCGTTTGGCAGACTTGGAGAAGTCAGTCAGCAAGATGGAGGCAGCCCTTATGCTGTTGACCATGGACGAGTTTAGTGATGCAACAGCACAGGTCACCATCACTGAGTACATTGCGGAAAACACTCCCAAGACGCCAGTCACGGCCAAGGCTCCTGCCAAGAAGACTGCCAAGGCTCCTGCCAAGAAGACTGCCAAGGTAACACCCCAAGTCAAAGCCATCAAAGGCATGACTCCGTTGGGCGTCAAGGCACCTAAGGTCACTGAGGACGAAGATATTCCTTTCTAATATGGCATTTACACAGTACGAAGTATGGGGCACACTTGACCAGCGAGAAGAGCTGGTTGAGTGTGTGCCAACACTAAAAGAAGCACAAGAGATCGCACAGCTTCAACGGGATTTCTTCGATGAGGTTTACATCTTGGAAGACACCAGCGAAGATCTCAAAGAAGTAGCAAGATACGCGGGCCTGTAGCTCAGTGG
>Ga0136642_1000990_pt1 | contig 13061 bp, 15 predicted proteins | sample LowCatLa1302831Y_FD_115313 | JGI IMG/M metagenome (GOLD analysis project Ga0136642, IMG submission 115313) | Freshwater microbial communities from Lower Cathedral Lake, Yosemite National Park, California, USA - 13028-31Y | ecosystem: Environmental > Aquatic > Freshwater > Lake ... | reverse complement strand
GGGTGATGGTGTGGAAGATCGGCGGTTTTTGCGAGTAGCGACTCCATCTTCGTTGGCCACGCCATATCCCACGAGAACCGCTTCGCGACCCTCGGTGGAATTTGTGACCTTCGGCTCTTCCGCCACTGGTGCGGCCGGCGCAGGCGCGGAGCCATCTCCACCAACTTCGAAGGTGATGAGAGGTTTGTGTACCTCCATCGTCTCTCCCGGTTTTCCGTGCAGGGTTACTACTACACCGGCGTAGGGACTGGGAAGTTCAACGGTGGCCTTAGCGGTTTCGACATCAACGAGTGGTTGATTAAGCACCACCGTGTCGCCCACCGCGACCTTCCAAGCAACAATTTCGGCTTCGATGAGCCCTTCACCAACGTCGGGGAGAAGAAAGATTTCTTGACTCATGATCCAAATCCAATCACTCGGTCGACTCCATCGAGAATACGGTCCACCGATGGTCGGTAGTCCTCCTCGATACGAGTCGGGGGGTAGGGCACGTGGTATCCGCCCACCACTACGCCAGGGGCCTGGAGCGAATAGAAGCAACGTTCGGTCAAGGCGCGAATCACGTCACTACCAATCGATGCGGTCAATGGCGCCTCTTGCACGAACACCATGCGTCCCGTCTTCTTTACCGACTTTTCGAGTGTGGCGATGTCCAGTGGAGAAAGTCCCCGCAGGTCCACAACCTCCAACGAGATGCCCTCTGCGGCCGCGGTGTCCGCGGCGCGCAACGCAGTCTTGACCGTTGAGCCGTAGGCCATCACGGTGGCGTCGGTGCCTTCGCGACGCACAACGGCGTCAAAGAGGTGCTCGGGCGGGTTGTCGAGATCGACTTCGCCCTTCTCCCAGTAGCGACTCTTGGGTTCGCAAAAAATGACAGGGTCGTCGTGGGCGATTGATTGCTGGATCATCCAGTACGCGTCATTTGGCGTTGAGCACGCCACCACTCGGAGTCCGGCAGTGGCGGCGAAGTAACCCTCGGGGCTTTCGGAGTGGTGTTCGATAGCCCCAATGCCACCTTGGAAGGGGAGCCGAATAACCATGCTCATCTTGAAGTGCCCGTCCGAGCGCTTGTGGAGTTTGGCTACCTGCGAAACAATCTGGTCGAAGGCCGGGTACACAAACCCATCAAACTGGATTTCCACCACTGGGCGATATCCACGAATGGCGAGCCCCACCGAGGTCCCCACGATCGCGGACTCCGCGAGAGGGGCGTCGATCACTCGATCTTCGCCAAAGTCTTTTTGTAGCCCATCGGTGATGCGGAAAACGCCACCAAGCTTTCCAATGTCTTCGCCAATGAGCAGAACCTTCTTGTTCTCCTCCATTGCGCGACGCAACCCCTCGTTAAGGGCCTTGGCCATGGTCATGTTCTTGGTTGCCATTAGTGAGCACCTCCGCTAACACCGAGGTCAATCATCTCTTGGCGACCCTCTTCGATGAGGGGGTGGAAGTCGGCGTAGACATTGTCAAACATCGTGATGGGGTCTGGTCGGTCCATGGCCAAGACATCTTCACGTAGCTGCAGCGCCAGTTTGTCAGCCTCTTCGGTGACCTCGTCGAACTTCGCCTGCTTCATCTTGTACTCGTGAACCAGAAGAGACTTAACGCGCTCAATGGGGTCTCGGTGACTCCACACCTCTACTTCGGCGTCGATCCGGTACCGGGTGGGGTCATCGGAGGTGGTGTGAGCGCCAAGACGATAGGTGTAGGCCTCAATCAAGGTCGGTCCACCACCCACGCGAGCATTTTCGAGAGCGCGCTTACTCACTTCGTACATCGCCAGGACGTCGTTACCATCGACTCGAATTCCTGGAAAACCAAAACCGTGTGCGCGGTGATAGAGGGGGATCTTGGATTGGACAGAAGAGGGGGTCGATATTCCCCACTGATTGTTCTGGCAGAGAAAAACGACGGGTGCGTTGAAAGAGGCCGCCCACACGAATCCTTCCAACACGTCACCCTGCGAGGAGGCGCCGTCACCAAAAAAAGTCATGACGGCCTCTTCGGCGCCGTCACGTTGAACACCCATGGCGTAACCAACGGCGTTTAGAACTTGGTTGCCCAAAACAATGGCGGGTACCGAGTGATGGTACTTGTAGGGATCCCAGCCACCATTGGAAACGGCGCGGAATAGGCGGAGCATCTCTTTTGGTTCGACTCCGCGACACCACGCGATGCCGTGCTCGCGATAGGTGGGGAAGGTGAAGTCCGTTGGGGCTAGTGCGCGACCCGGCCCAATCTGGCAGGCCTCTTGACCTTGAATCGGCGCCCACAACGCCAGTTGCCCTTGACGCTGCAATGAGGTGGACTCGTTGCAGAGTCTGCGAATAATCGCCATATCGCGATAGAGACCAAAGATCTCATCGCCACTGAGCGTTGATTCGTATTCGGGGTGCGCAACGCGCTCACCCTCTGGTGTTAGTAGCTGGACTAGCTCCTCGTCGATCATCGACACTCCTTGGTCGCTATTCCCCCTAATAAACATTACCGCCACGCACGAGGGCATCGCCAACAAATTACTTTGCACTAATACCTGCACGTACCAGTGGGTAAGGCGCCTCACGCTTAGGCTGGAGTGGATGGCCAAACTCTTTCTTGACCTGAGCCCCCTGCGGAGTAATCGCAATTTCCGTTTGCTCTACCTCGGACAATTCGTCTCGCTGATTGGCTCCAACCTCACCTTGGTGGCGGTGCCCTATCAGGTCTACCGTGACACCCACTCCAGTCTGTGGGTGGGGCTCGCGAGTTTGATTCAACTCCCCTTCTTAATCTTCGGCGCACTCGCCGGTGGGGCCTACGGTGACCGATTCGACAAACGAAATCTCTTTGGTTACTCGACACTGGTGATGGCGGCAATCTCGGGCGCCCTGGCCCTCAACGCACGCAGCCACCAACACTCACTCACCATGCTCATTGCGCTGGCCGCCCTGTGGGCGGGTGTGGGTGGTTTTTCTGGCCCACTGCGTAGCGCCGCTATCCCCTATTACATCGGGCAGGAAAAGTTACCCTCGGCCTACGGCCTCATGCAGCTCTCGATAAATATCGCCACTATCGCTGGTCCGGCTCTCGCGGGGCTCTTGCTCGCCGTGGCCAGTGTGGCGAACCTGTACCTCATCGACGCCACCACCTTCGTTGTTCTGGCCTTCTCGACGATTTTCATGACTGCAATTCCACCAACCACAGGGGCCGGCGACCACGGTCTCTTCCGATCTATCGCCAACGGATTTGGCTATGTCCGACAGCACCGCTTGGTGCAGGCCATCTATTTAGTTGACCTCAACGCAAACTTCTTTGGCCTACCCCGAGCGCTGTTTCCCGCGGTGGCTCTGGGCCTGTACCACGCGGGCCCCCAAGTGCTGGGGCTCTTATACGCCGCCCCCGGCGTGGGCGCAGTACTAATGGCCCTCGTCACCGGTTGGCTGCAGCACGTTACGCGCCCCGGAAGGTTGGTCGCCCTGGCTGTCACGGCCTGGGGGCTGGCCATGGCCCTCTTTGGAGTCGTGCACACGGTGTGGGTTGGGCTCTTGTGTTTAGCGGTCGCCGGGGCGATGGACGTGATCTCGACGGTATTGCGAAACGTTTTGCTGCAAGGGGCCATCACCGATGAGTTCCGCACACGGGTGTCGGCAATTCAGATGGCGGTGGTGACGGGCGGACCCCGATTAGGTGACGCCGAATCAGGCATTGTGGCCGCACTCTGCACCACAGAAATTTCGATCATCTCGGGCGGCCTGGCGTGCATTGCCGGAGTCCTGGTTTTATCTAAATGGCGGCCTGAGCTCTGGAGTCAGACCACGAGCCAGCCGCAGTCGCGCCCGTAGCCCGGTGATTTGTGGGCTCGGGGTTAGGCCTTCTCACGAATAGTTACGGCCCGCCGCTTACCATTCGTGACGGCGGCCAGCTGACCACAGGCCGCGTCAATTGACCGCCCTCGTGTCGACCGAACAGTTACGTTGACCCCTTGCTCTTCGAGTCCTTCGCGAAACTCCATCACTCGCTGCAGGGTCGATCCCATCACCAAGTATCCGGGGGTTGGGTTGAGGGGAATCAAATTGACGTGCGCGTTGAGCGGTAGGGCAAAGTCCGCCAATTCATCGATTGCTTGATCGGTGTCATTGACGCCATCGATGAGCGCCCATTCAAAACTCAAACGACGCCCCGTGGTGTCAATCCACTTTTCGCACGCCTCTCGCAAACGCTCGAGTGGGTAGCGCTTGTTAAGGGGGATCAACTCATCACGAGTCTTATTATTGGCCGCGTGGAGCGACACCGCCAGCGTGAGGGGAAGACCTTCGGTCGCCAATCGCTCAATGGCGGGTGCGACACCCACCGTCGAAACCGTGAGGTGGCGTGCGGACATGCCCTTAAATTCGTGGAGACGGCGAAGAACCTCGACCGTCACGTTGTAGTTGGCGAGCGGTTCACCCATCCCCATAAACACCACGTTGGAGAGTCGACGCGGAGCAGCGGTACGCGCGGCGAACATCACCTGCTCAACTACCTCACTGACCGTTAGGTGCCGGTTGAAGCCCGCTTGCCCAGTGGCGCAAAAGGTGCAGCCCATCGCGCACCCGGCTTGTGATGAAACACATACCGTGACCCGGTCGTCATAATTCATGAGGACCGTTTCGATGGTGGAACCGTCGGAGAGTCGAAACACCCACTTGCGCGTGGCGCCTCGGTCGGTCTCTACATCGTTGGCGATCTCGAGGGTTGGCGGAAATTCTGTCAGTAGCCGTTCGCGTAGCGATTTGGGCAGCGTGGTGATTTCGTTGGCGGGCAGTGATTCACTCCAGAGCCCCTGCCAGAGTTGATCGACTCGGTACTTGGGCTCACCGGAGAGGTGGCTACCAAGTTCTTCGCGGGAGAGTTCATAGAGCGAAGGCACGAAAACACGCTAGAGGAAAAGCGCTACCGACATTCACTCATTTTTTAATCAGTGATTATCCAGCTCTTAAGAACGGATTTGATTCTTATCTTTCGTTGCGAATCCTCATAATTTGCTCTTGTGTTCGCTTAGTTAACTGTGAGTATCAACCTACCGAAAGGAACACCTAATGATCATCATTGCACTATCGGCCGTACTCGTAGCAGTCGGAATGGGCATTGCCCTCGCGGCACCACTGCTGGCGCTTCACTTCGAAAGTGAAGACCGAGCCAAGAGCAGCGCTCAGGATGCCCTCTCCACTAGCGCCTAAGCCGGTAGAACCCCGCGGGGGGAAGGTGCACTCGCACTACATCTCCCAGTGTCAGAACAACTCCAGGAGCCACGCTCTTGGGGTTGTTCTGTAAGCGGAGCTAGATCGGATTACTGGCCACATTCTCAAAGCGTGCGAATTCGGGGCGCCAAGTCAAGTGCGCAGTACCGGTCGGACCATTTCGATTCTTACCCACGATGATCTCCGCGTCGCCCTTGGCGGCGTTTTCGACATCTTTGTTCCACATTTCAGGGCGGTGGATAAACATCACGATGTCGGCGTCTTGCTCCAGCGAACCAGATTCACGGAGGTCCGACATCATGGGCCGCTTGTCGTTGCGCTCTTCGGCCTTACGGGACAACTGGGAGAGCGCCACTACCGGCGTATTGAGCTCTCGGGCCAGCATCTTTAGGTTGCGGCTCATCTCCGCCACCTCGGTCTGACGATTCTCGTACCGACCTCTAGAGGACATCAACTGGAGGTAGTCAATAATGACAATGCCGAGGTCCCCCTGTTGTTGCTTGATTCGTCGCGCTCTCGCTCGCACGTTCAAGGTGGTGAGACCGGGGTTGTCATCAATGAAAATCTGCGCCGAACCCAGATACGAAAAGGCGTCGTGCGTGCGATTCCAGTCCGCCTCGTTTAAATCGCCCGTGCGCAACTTCGTAGAGTCAATACGACCGGTCGAGGACAAGATTCGCTCGGTTATTTCCTGTCGGCTCATTTCGAGTGAGAAGAACAGGGCAGGTCGCTTCGCTACCGCACCCACGTGAGTGAGAATGCCCAGAGCAAAGGCCGTTTTACCGGCTCCCGGGCGAGCACCCACAATGTTCATCGAACCGGGTTGTAGCCCTTGAACAATTGTGTCTAACGCCAGGTACCCAGTGCTGACGCCATTGAACTCCCCGCGAGTCTCCCCACGCGCTTCGAGGATGTTGGCCTCATTCATAAGGAGGTCTTGAATGTGCGAGACCGTATCAAAGCTGCGCTCATCACCGATGGCGTTGATTCGTGCCTCGGCTTGGTCGATCAGCATGTCGACATCATCGGTAGGTCGGTACGCCTCGTCAACAATTTCACTCGCGACGCTAATGAGCTTTCGCTGCTGTGCCTTTTCGCGCACCAACGTCGCGTAGTGCAGAGCATTCGCCGTGGAGGGAGTATTAACGGTGAGACCAGTCAGAACAGATATGTCTACCGCTGCGGCGCCGTGCTCTTGCACCCGGTTCTGCACCGTGACGTAGTCAATTGGTTCGCCAGAGTTCGAGAGCCCGATAATTGCGGCGAAGATTTGTCCGTGGAGTGGCCGGTAGAAGTCTTCGGGCCGCACCGCTTCGTAGGCGATTGCTACCGCGTCGGGACTGAGCAGCATTGCGCCAATTAATGATTCCTCCGCCTCAATGACCGAAGGCGGTAGGCGTGGCGCTCCCTGGGTTGTCCGGTTTCGTCCGGCGTCGATATCACTCATAAGACCTCAACGGTTGTCTACTAGCCCTGTGTGGCACAAGAACAACAACATGGGGAAAAGCCTGTGGATAACGGGCAAGAAAAAAGGCGCACCCGAAGGTGCGCCCTCTTTCGAAAGTACGAAAACTACTTCGCGACAACCTCAACTTCGATTCCGGCAATCACGCCGTCGAAGAGATTGACCTTGACCTGAGCCTTGCCCAGTTCCTTAAGGTGCTCGGCCATAACGATGGACTGACGGTCCAGCGAGATGGAAGTGGCGGTGCGGATAGCGTTCACGATGTCAGCTTCGGTTACTGAACCAAAGAGACGGTCGTTGGCCCCAGCGCGCGCGGCCACCACAATGGTGGCCTTTTCGAGCTCGTTCTTTTGCACCTCAGCGGCCGCCCGGCTGGCCTGGTCGCGAAGATCGCGAGCCTTGCGCATGGCGGCGGACTGTGATTCGGTGGCGTCGGAGGCAATAACCGCCGAGCCGCGGGGGAGCAAGAAGTTACGGGCGTAGCCAGATTTCACCTGAACAATGTCACCACGACGTCCAATACCCTTAATGTCTGCACGGAGAAGAACCTTCATTAGTTGACCTCCTCGGCGACGGCCTCAGCCTCTACGAGCTCAGCGACCGCTTCAAACTCCGCGGCCACGGTGCTGGCGTCATCAAGGACTTCGCGCTGTGAAACCACGGCGCCCTCGTCGCCAATGACGTCGGCCAGGGTGGCCTCTTCCTTGTCACGGTCACCACGGGGGCGGCGGTCATCACGACCACCACGGCCACCACGCTTTTCCGTAACGGTGCGCTGGGTGTAGGGCAAGAGTGCGAGTTCGCGAGCCGTCTTAATGGCGTCGGTCACGTCGCGCTGGTGCTGCTGGCAGTTACCCGACACCTTGCGGCCACGGATCTTGCCGCGGTCGGAGATGTACTTGCGCAACTGGGCCAGGTCCTTGTAGTCAACGGTGTCGACGTGGTGAGCACAGAAGGCGCAGGGCTTCTTCTTCAGCCCACGACGTGGGTCCATCTTGGGAGCGCGCTTAGGTGGCTCGGGCATATTACGACGTGGCATTAAAAGGGCTCCTCATCAAAAGCGTAGGTGGGGGTTGATTCTTGGGGACGGCTAGGGGCGGGACGATCAGCGGGGGCTGAAAAGCCACTGCCTTCGGCGCGGGGGGTGCGGGTAACGACCGCGGTAGCCCACTTCAAGGAAGGGGCCACTTCGTCGGCAATGACTTCAAAGGCCGAGCGCTTATCGCCACTCTCGGTCTCCCAGCTGCGTTGCTCCATGCGTCCGGACACGATGACGCGCATGCCCTTTTGCAGTGAGTTGGCGCAGTTCTCGGCGAGGGCGGCGTAAGCCTGGATGTCGAAGAACGAGGTCTTCTCTTCCCACTCTTGAGTCTGGCGATTCTGCCAACGACGGCTGACCGCGATGGAAAATTTAACTGCCGCTTGACCAGAGGTCAAGAACTTCAGTTCGGGGTCGCGGGTGATGTTCCCAACGACGGTGATTTGGTTATCTGCCATAAGTGTTCTCCTGGTTCGCTAGGCGAAGACTAGGCCTGCGCCGTAACACGAGCAGGGGCCTTCACAATTCGACGAAGAATCTTGAAGCGCATAACCTCGTCCGACAGCGTAAGAATACGGTCGAGCTCGGCCACGGTGGTGGGGTTGCCGGTGAACTCAGCGAGCACGTAGTAACCCTCCTTGCGCTTGTTGATCTCGTACGCCAAGGGGCGCTTGCCCCAACGGTCGAGAGCTCCGGGAATTCCACCATTCTTTTTGATGGTCTCCAGCGCACGGTCGAGTGCTACTTGGATGGTTTGTGCGTCGACGGAGGTGTCGAAGACAATCATTGATTCATAAGGCCTCATGGCCACTGTCCTTTCCCTCTGGTCCGAACCAAGGTCCGGGCTCGTAGGACTACGAGCAGGGTGTGTTGTACAACCCCGCATTTGCGGGACTGTTATCTTACCGAGACCCTGTTGAGAACGCCAAACCTCCTACGGACCAAGGCTTTCAATTGGCATAACATGAACACCATCCTCTCGGGTGTAGCCATACCCAAATGCCGTTACCACCCCTAAGAATGCTGGCTTGCCCCTCTTTTTGGTGTCAACCACGGAGGCAAATTTCTTCAGTTTGGTGGCCGCCTCTTCAACCCAATTGGGGCTTAGCTTCACCTCCAGCGCTCCCCACGAACCATCTGCCGCCTCGACGATGATATCCACCTCCAGGTCAGAGCTATCGCGAAAGTAGTACAACTCTGCGTCGTTGGCTTGGGCGTACACGCGAAGATCCCTCACCACCATTGACTCGAACAGGAACCCGGTGCTTTCGAGATCTTTTAAAAGAGTGTTTGGATTTGCCCCTAAAGAGGCAATCGCCAGGGAGGGATCAACAAAGTGAATTCGTGGAGCCTTGCGCAACGTTGCGCGTGATCGAAGATGCGTAAACCAGGGCGACAAATTCTCAAACAGCATGACTTGTTCAAAGCGCGCTAAATAGTCATACACCGTCGACCGCGCCGTTTGCTCGGACTCTCCCGCGCTTTCGCTGGCAATTTTTGCGATATTGAGCTCTTGACTTGTTCGCCGGGCTAGCGATTGTGCCACCCGAGAAGGTAGGTTGACATTTCTGACCCGGCCCGTCACTTCTCTCAGCTCTACTTCAAGCAGGGTCTGAAGATAATCTGTGTTCGCGTGGAGGGATTGTTTGATCGTGAGGTCAAGATTGCCTGGCCACCCCCCACGAACGAGGAGATCGATTACGTCACTCAATTCAAGCTGGGATGCCGGTACAGAAATCTTCATCCCTTGCAAGAGAGACTTCAACGAAACCTCACCACTTGACTCTCCACTTTCGAACAAAGTCATCGGTCTCATTCTCAGTCGTGCGAATCGACCAGCTCCGCTGTGTCGATCTTTGTTTTCAGCAGGACTCGCCGAACCCGTCAAGATGAATTGACCCGGTAGTTGGCGATCGTCAACAATTTTTCGAACACTGTTCCAGACGTAATCAGCCTCTAATTGCCACTCATCAATGAGCTGAGGGGCCTCACCATTCAGCACCAATCCTGGTTGTGTTTGGAGAGCTACTCGCGCGGAACGGTCACCCCCAAGGTAAATTGCGCTCTTGGCGTGACGCTGTGCGGTAAATGTCTTCCCACAGGATTTTGGACCTTCGAGGAGAACCGCTCTCGCGGATTCCAATCGGTCGGCAAGTAGGTGGTCAATAATTCGAGGGAGGTATTTCACGGTAGTTTAAGACTACACTTTCGGAAGTTTTAACGCTACACTTAGGGGAACTAGCCAGTTGGCGTTTTCGGCTGACCTGATGTCCCCTAGAAAATCGCTCTAGTAGCTTTCAGTATCGGTAGGGAATTTCCCGGTACGAACGTCATTCCCAAACTCCCGTAGGGCGCTGGTCATGAGTTCCCCAGCGTTGAGGTACTGCCGAACGAATTTTGCGGTCTTGCGGTTGCCCAGTCCCAATAGGTCGTGAAATACCAGGACTTGACCATCAACACCTGGTCCGGCCCCAATGCCAATTACCGGTACGCCGACCGCCTTAGTAATTTCCGAGCCCAACTCAGCGGGGACCCCCTCAACGACCATCGAAAACACGCCCAGAGAATCAATCCCTTGAGCATCCAAAACTAGTTCACGGGCGGCGACATCGTCGCGGCCCTGCACCTTGAATCCGCCGAACTTCATAACACTCTGTGGGGTGAGGCCGAGGTGGCCCATGACTGGAATTTCAGCATTCAAAATTGCCGTGATCACTTCCGCGCGAACTCGGCCACCTTCGAGCTTCACTGAATCGGCTCCCGCGCGAACGAGGGCCGCCGCGGCGCGCACGGCGTCGTTGACGTCGGCGTGATAACTCATCCACGGCATGTCCCCCACTATGTGGGTAGTTGGTGCGCCAACGCGAGCGGCGGCAATGTGATGACACATCTGACGAACACTGACGTGCAGGGTATCTTCGTGACCTAAGACAACATTGGCGAGCGAGTCACCCACTAGCAGTAGATCTGCGCCCGCTTGTTCGACAAAACGCGCACTCGGCTCGTCGTAGGCAGTAATCATTACGAGGGGTTCCGCACCGGACGAAACTTTTTTCGCAGCAATTTGCGGGGCGCTTAACTTCACTGGTTGGCCTTTTTCGCGACGGGCTTCGCGCTCTTCACCCCACCCGCTTGCCACTTTCGAGCCAGGTGATGGAAGTGGCAGTTCGTACACACTTCGACGGCGTAACAGAGCACCGGATCGGCTCGACGTTCGAGGGCGAGTAGCTCGGCGCGGGTGTGCGGGCAGGTGCCCCCAGCCGGGAGCCGAGCGCCAAAGACGTAGGTGACTTCGACCAGTTCATTCTCGTCGCACACGGGACAGTTTTCTTTCGTTGATCGCCCCACGTTTTTAGCGGCGCGAAGCAACTCGGGGTGCGCATCACAGATGTCATCTTTTTTGATTTGCCCCGAAGCCAAGCTGGCCAGCAGGGTGTGGCGAACGAGCCCAAACTCAACGACGGCGCTAACCGCGGTAGTGGATCTGCCATTGCCTTTCATTTGTTTGAGGCTACCCGCTCTGTCGGTAGGGCCACTTTGCCCTCTTTTCGGGTGTAATCTGAGTTGTTTTCGATATATCGAACTGATACTATGTTTCGTATGCTCGACATCGCTATTCTGGGACTCCTTATGGAGCGTGACCACCACGGTTACGAAATACGCACCCAGCTGCGCGATCGCCTGGGCTTTGGGGCCAACGTTTCCTTTGGCTCGATCTACCCCGCCCTCGCTCGCCTCGAGCGCCACGGGGAGGTCGTTGCGGTGAGTGTTCCCAGCACCAAAATCACCTCCTTGTCGACTGGATCACTCTCGGGCGAGCGGGCGAGCTTGCGCTCACTTCGCGCCACCCAACCGGGGGGGCGCCGCGGTCGCAAGGTCTATTCGATTACCGAGCGGGGACGCACTGAGTTCGCCACTCTCCTCGAAGACCCCTCCACCCTCGATGACTCCAAAACCTTTTCTCTCCGGGTGGCGCTCTACCGCTACCTAACCCCTTCGCTGCGCGTGCGTCTCCTTGAGCGACGTCGCGCTGACCTCGTGGAGCGACTCGCCGAAGTTCAGGCCGGTTCGCACAACGAAAGTCTCGACCTGTATGCGCGCAGTGTGATGTCACACGCCGCGCAAGGTGTCGAGTTGGACATTGCGTGGATTGATTCCATGCTGTCCGCCGAACGTAATAATCAACAATCCTTCGCCGAAGAAGCGAAGTAGGAAGGAAGCTATGGGAAACATTCGTGTCGCCATTGCTGGTATGGGTAACTGTGCCAATTCATTAATCCAAGGTGTGACCTTTTACAAGGACGCTAAGGCCGAGGACCACGTCCCCGGTTTGATGCACGTCGTCCTCGGTGGGTACCACGTCCGTGACTTAGAGTTCGTCGCCGCCTTTGACGTCGATGCCTCCAAGGTCGGACAGGACTTGAGCAAGGCCATCTGGGGTGGACAGAACAACACCATCAAGTTCGCCGACGTGCCCGCACTCGGTGTCTTGGTGCAGCGTGGTCCAACCATGGACGGGCTAAACAAGTACTACCGCGCCGCCATCGAAGAGTCGCCCGCTGAAGCGGTCGACGTCGCCCAGGCGCTCCGTGACGCTAAGGCCGATGTTCTGGTCTCGTACCTCCCCGTCGGTTCTGAAGATGCCCAGCGTTACTACGCGCAGGCCGCTTTGGACGCCGGCGTGGCCTTTGTCAACGCCATCCCCGTTTTCATCGCCTCCGACCCCGTCTGGGCCAAGAAGTTCACCGACGCCAAGGTGCCAATCATTGGTGACGACATCAAGAGTCAAGTAGGCGCCACCATTACGCACCGCGTCTTGGCCCGTTTGTTCGAAGACCGTGGTCTGACCCTAGACCGCACCTACCAGCTCAACGTTGGTGGAAACATGGACTTTAAGAACATGCTTGACCGCGACCGTCTCGAGTCAAAGAAGATCTCAAAGACTCAGGCCGTTACTAGCCAGCTCGAGATCTCACACATGGAAGAGGGCACCGTCCACATCGGACCGAGTGACCACGTGCCATGGTTGGAAGACCGCAAGTGGGCCTACATCCGCATGGAGGGACGTAACTTTGGAAACGTCCCGTTGAATGTTGAACTCAAACTCGAGGTGTGGGACTCCCCCAACTCAGCGGGTGTCATCATCGACGCCGTGCGTTGCGCCAAGGTTGCCTTGGACCGCGGCATCGGTGGACCAATCATCGCCCCATCGGCCTACTTCATGAAGAGTCCGCCGATTCAGCTCCACGACGACATTGCCCACAACGCAGTAGAAGAGTTTGCCAATAAGGGCGCCGACAACCCCGTCTGGCCCTAAGCAGCTGGTAGCTAAAAGGCC
>Ga0136642_1000989_pt1 | contig 13071 bp, 9 predicted proteins | sample LowCatLa1302831Y_FD_115313 | JGI IMG/M metagenome (GOLD analysis project Ga0136642, IMG submission 115313) | Freshwater microbial communities from Lower Cathedral Lake, Yosemite National Park, California, USA - 13028-31Y | ecosystem: Environmental > Aquatic > Freshwater > Lake ... | reverse complement strand
CTCTGCTGCAGAGATTCCATCGAGTTCTGGCATCTTGACATCTAAAATCGCAAGATCGGGTTTAAATTCTTCTGCAAGAGCTATCGCTTCCAGGCCATTTGTCGCTTCCGCAACGACGGTATAACCCGCTTCAGTTAACATTTCAACGAGATCAAGGCGAATGATCGCTTCATCTTCAGCAACAAGAATGCGCGCGCTCGGAATTGCTTCAGGAGTGCTCGATGTATCGCTCATGTGCCTCGAGTCGGATTTGAACCGACACTGTGCGGATTTTGAGTCCGCCCTCTCTACCGTTGGAGTACCGAGGCTTTCAACGCCGTAAATGCGTTAGTAGTAAGAGTTTATAACCCTTGCCACTAATCAGCGAATTTCTTCCTTACTAGTTGCGATATCTATGCGCAATACGGCAAGCCTAGTTGCGATATCTATGCGCAATACGGCAAGCCTAGTTGCGGTAAGCAGCGGCAACGCCGCCCACAGCATCACCGGTGATATGTACCCGCACAGCATTTGTAGACCCTGGGATTCCAGGAGGAGACCCAGCAACAATCACAACAGGCTCACCCTTCGTTCCACGACCAGAATCAAGGAGAATTGCATCTACTTGCTTCACCATCTCATCGGTATGAGAGACCATTGCGGTAATCATCGGTTCGACTCCCCAGCTCAATGCGAGTTGGTTATAGACATGTCCTTCTGGAGTGAGCGCAAGTAAGGCTATTGGTGAACGGAAACGCGAGATTCGGCGAGCAGATTCACCGCTTTGAGTAAAGGCGATCAAGTACTTCGCCCCAACGGTTGCGCCAATTTCTGTAGCAGCCTTGGTTATTGCGCCACCTTTTGTGGTCGGTTGATGTTGAATCGCAGGAATGCGGTCGAGCATCGCTTCTTCAGTGCGCTCAATGATTCGAGCCATAGTCGCGACTGCCTCGATAGCAAAGGCGCCAACAGAGGTCTCACCAGAGAGCATCAGCGCATCCGCACCATCCAGAACCGCATTTGCACAGTCGGTCGCCTCGGCGCGAGTAGGCGAAGAGTTGGTGATCATTGAATCAAGCATCTGAGTAGCAACGATGACTGGCTTCGCAGCTTCGCGCGAGAGAGTGATACAGCGCTTTTGTACGAGTGGTACTTCTTCAATGGGCATTTCAACACCCAGATCGCCACGCGCAACCATGATTCCATCAAATGCTTCAACGATCTCTTCTAGATTATCAACAGCTTGTGGTTTCTCAATCTTGGCAATTACTGGACGGCGAATTCCAACTTCATCCATGATTGCATGGACATCATCAATATCTTTGGCGCTACGTACAAATGAGAGTGCAATGAAATCCGCTCCAGCACGTAGCCCCCAACGAAGATCATCAATATCTTTCTCAGACATTGCTGGCACAGAGACCGCAACTCCAGGAAGGTTTATACCTTTATTATTCGACACAAATCCAGGTTGTGTCACCTTTGTGACAACATCGTTGCCCTTAACTTCTACAACTTCGAGAGATACCTTGCCATCATCGATCAGAATGCGGTCGCCAGACTTGCAATCTCCAGGTAGACCCTTGTAGGTAGTACCACAACGCTCTTTTGTTCCTTCAACCTCATCGGTCGTGATGGTGAAGATATCTCCGCGCAGGAGTTCATGAGGGCCATCCTTAAAGCGAGCTAAGCGAATCTTTGGGCCTTGAAGATCTACAAGGATTGCAACAGCTTTTCCGCTCTTCTTCGCGGCTGCCCGAACTGCATCGAAACGGTTTTGGTGCTCTTCATATCCCCCATGTGAGAGATTCAAACGCGCCATATTCATGCCTGCTGCGATAAGTTCATCAATCTTCTCGGGTGACTCAACTGCTGGACCCATCGTGCACACTATCTTCGCTCTACGCATGGTTGAACCTTAATCTATTACCTCTGGGTAATCGTAAGTATTGAGTGATCTCCGGATGGAAAGCACGTGAATTATGAGTGAGTTACACCATCAACGATCGTGTTGTGGGGGCAATGGGTGAAGGTAGTTGAGTCGAACCTTCGAGATAGAGATCTACAGCTGACGCACAACTTCTGCCTTCAGCTATCGCCCAGACAATAAGTGATTGGCCACGGCCTGCATCTCCCGCTACAAAGATTCCTTCAATATTTGTTGCAAAATCTCCATCGCGCTTTATATTTCCTCTCTCATCCAACTCAACTTCAAGTTGTGAGATGAGATCACTCTTCTCAGGCCCAACAAATCCCATTGCAAGGAATACGAGATCAGCTGGGATCTCACGTTCAGTTCCTGCAACCTTCTCAAACTTTCCATTAACGAACTCTGTTTCTACTAATTGAAGTGCGCGAAGGTTTCCATCAGCATCTCCAAGGAATTGTTCGGTCGAAACTGCATAGAGTCTCTCGCCAGCTTCTTCGTGGGCAGAACTCACACGATAGATCATTGGATACGTTGGCCAAGGTTGGGATGAAGGACGTTCCTCAGTCGGACGGGGCATAATCTCAAGTTGTGTCACGCTAGCTGCACCTTGGCGAATAGCAGTTCCCAAACAATCTGCACCGGTATCTCCGCCGCCAAGAATGACGACATGTTTTCCTGTTGCATTGATCGGTGGAGTTGAGTCGAGTTCTCCAAGGCCCTGCTTATTTCCCCAAGGCAGATACTCCATCGCCTGGTGAATACCCTTTAATTCACGACCTGGAACCTGAAGGTCGCGCCAATTAGTTGACCCAACTGCAAGAACGACAGCATCATATTTAGAGCGCAACGAATCCCCGGTGATATCTACGCCAACATTGACGCCGGCACGGAAGCGAGTTCCTTCTGCCTCCATCTGAGCAAGGCGTCGATCAACGATCGACTTCTCCATTTTAAATTCAGGAATTCCGTAGCGAAGTAGACCGCCGATGCGATCAGCGCGCTCATAGACGGCGACTGTGTGGCCGGCACGAGTTAATTGCTGGGCAGCGGCAAGACCTGCTGGGCCAGAACCAATCACAGCAACAGTCTTGCCAGTCAATCTCTCTGAAGGAAGCGGTGTGACGAATCCAGCATCAAAGGCATCTTCAATCGTACGAAGTTCAACTTGTTTGATCGTGACTGCATCAGCATTAATTCCAACAACGCATGCAGTCTCACAAGGAGCTGGGCAGAGGCGGCCAGTGAACTCAGGGAAGTTATTGGTCGCATGAAGACGGTCGATCGCTTCACGCTTCTCTCCGCGCCAGATGAGATCGTTCCATTCCGGGATGAGATTGCCGAGCGGACAGCCACTATGGCAGAACGGAATACCGCAATCCATACAGCGACCGGCTTGTTTCTGCAGATCTGTGAACGCCTGTGGTTCGTAGACCTCTTTCCAATCTTTAATCCGTACATCAACGGGACGACGCTTTGGAGTCTGGCGCTCTGTTGTGAGAAAACCCTTTGGATCTGTCATTTTACAAGACCTCCATTACGACTTTATTGACATCAAGTCCTTCACGTTCTGCGCGCTCCATCGCGACTAAGACACGTGCATAATCACGAGGCATCACCATGGAGATACGACTCTTCTGGTTATCCCAATCACTGATCAAGGAGTGTGCGACTTCTGAACCAGTATCCCCATAGAAGCGTTCGATCAAAATCTTAAGCTTTCCATCTTGCTCAGCTGGAAGTGTAAGTACATCGACCATATCGGGATTTACTAAACGTGGATCGAGATCAAGTACAAATGCGCGTCCACCAGACATTCCAGCAGCAAAGTTGCGGCCAATCTTGCCAAGCACGATCGCCATTCCGCCCGTCATATATTCACAGCCATGATCGCCAACGCCTTCAACGATTGCTGTGGCACCTGAATTACGTACACAGAAGCGTTCTCCGACGATTCCACGAATGAAGATCTCACCGCTTGTAGCGCCGTATCCGATGACATTACCTGCGATCACATTCTCTTCTGATTTAACGATCGCTCTCTCATCTTGACGAACAATCACACGGCCACCTGAGAGTCCCTTGCCGACGTGATCATTGGCATCACCGTAGAGACGAAGGGTCAGCCCCTTCGGAATAAATGCTCCGAGAGATTGACCAACTGCGCCATGCAATGTGATATCGATTGTGTCATCAGGCAGGCCATCTCCCCCATATTTACGGGTGAGTTCAGCACCTAACATTGTTCCGACTGTGCGGTTCACGTTTCGCACATTGACTGAAAGTCGAACTGGCTTTGCGTCGAGAAGAGCAGCGGATGAGAGTTTGATTAGCTCATTATCAAGTGCTGCTTCGAGCCCATGTTCTTGGGTTGTGGTGTTCTTGCGATCCGGATAAGCCATGCTTGCCGGGGCTGCGAGAAGTGGAGCAAGATCGAGTCCGCTCGCCTTCCAATGATCCTCCGCCGCTTTCGTATCTAAGAGTTCAACTTGTCCAATTGCCTCATCAAGAGTGCGGAATCCAAGCTTGGCAAGCCACTCACGAACTTCTTCAGCGATATATTCGAAGAAGGTCTCAACAAACTCTGGCTTTCCAGAGAAACGTGCACGCAACTCTGGATTCTGAGTTGCGACACCAACTGGGCAGGTATCGAGGTGGCAGACGCGCATCATGACACAACCAGATACGACGAGCGGCGCAGTTGCGAAACCAAACTCTTCAGCACCGAGAAGTGCAGCAATAACAACGTCACGACCGGTCTTCATCTGGCCATCAACTTGAACAACGATTCGATCGCGAAGCCCGTTGAGCATCAATGTCTGTTGCGTCTCAGCAAGTCCAAGCTCCCACGGAGCTCCAGCATGCTTGAGCGAAGTGAGCGGAGAAGCACCAGTACCGCCATCATGTCCTGAGATTAAGACGACATCGGCATGTGCTTTTGAAACACCAGCGGCCACGGTACCAACGCCAACCTCAGCAACGAGCTTGACGTGCACTCGAGCATTGCGGTTTGCATTCTTAAGATCGTGAATGAGTTGAGCAAGATCTTCGATGGAGTAAATATCGTGATGCGGAGGTGGAGAGATAAGTCCTACGCCTGGAGTTGAATAGCGTACTTGGGCAATCCATGGATAGACCTTGTTGCCAGGAAGCTGTCCGCCCTCGCCAGGCTTTGCGCCTTGCGCCATCTTGATCTGAATATCATCAGCGTTAACAAGATAGTTAGAGGTAACTCCGAAGCGACCTGATGCAACTTGCTTAACAGCAGAACGTCGGAGATCACCATTTGCATCGCGAATAAAGCGATCTGGCGACTCGCCTCCTTCACCGGTATTTGATTTGCCACCAATGCGGTTCATCGCAATCGCAAGAGTCTCGTGAGCCTCTTGTGAAATTGATCCATATGACATGGCGCCTGTTGCAAAGCGTTTGATAATCGATGAAATCGGCTCGACTTGATCGATCGGTACTGCCGGCCTGATTCCTTCTTTAAACTCAAAGAGTCCGCGAAGTGTCATCAAACGATGAGATTGATCATCGATATGGCGCGTATAGCGCTTAAAAATGTCATAACGCTTGGCACGCGTTGAGTGCTGGAGAGTAAAGACAGTCTCTGGATCAAAGAGGTGTGGTTCACCTTCCCGGCGCCACTGGTATTCGCCACCAATAGGAAGCTTCTTTGTGCCAGGTACTTCTCCTCCAGGTGGATAAGCAATGTGATGACGCTTAATCGTCTCTTCTGCAATGACATCGATTGAAACTCCACCGAGGCGAGAAGTTAATCCAACAAAGTACTCGTCAACGACTTCACGTGAGAGTCCAATTGCTTCAAAGACTTGAGCTCCGGTATATGAGGCGATGGTTGAGATACCCATCTTCGACATTACCTTTAAGACTCCCTTACCGAGAGATTTAATAAGGTTAGCAACGGCCTTCTCGGGTGTTATGCCTGTGATAACACCTTGGCGCACGAGATCTTCAGCAGATTCCATTGCAAGATATGGATTTACTGCAGCAGCACCAAAACCGATAAGAAGAGCAATATGGTGTACTTCGCGCACTTCACCAGATTCAACGACCAACCCGACTTTGGTACGAGTCTTTTCGCGAATTAAGTGGTGGTGGATTGCAGATGTCAGAAGTAGAGATGGAATGGGGGCATCTTCTGAATCGCCATCGCGATCTGAGAGCACAATGATGTGCGCACCATTGGCAATCGCCTCTGAAACCTCTGTGCGAATCTCATCGATACGCTCACGTAGCGCCTCTCCCCCACCAGCAGCAGGGAAGAGTCCACGTACAACATGTGACTGGAATCCTGGGTGATCGCCATCAACATTGACGTGAATAATCTTTGCTAGTTCATCATTATCAATGACTGGAAAATCTAGAGAGATCTGGCGACAGGATTGTGGCCCTGGATCGAGCAAATTATGTTCAGGTCCGATGGTTGCGCCAAGGCTTGTAACAAGTTCTTCTCGAATTGCATCAAGAGGTGGATTTGTTACTTGTGCGAAGAGCTGTGCAAAGTAATCAAAGAGCAGGCGTGGCTTATCAGAGAGCGCCGCAATAGGTGTATCAGTTCCCATCGAGCCAAGAGGTTCAGCACCATTACGAGCCATTGGCGCAACGATGATACGAAGTTCCTCTTCGGTATAACCAAAGGCGCGTTGACGCCTCACGACAGATGCATGCGGATAGATGATGTGTTCGCGCGCTGGTAGATCAGAGAGTTTTACAAGTCCTGCGTGAAGCCAATCTCCATAAGGCGCAGCTGATGCAAGCTCATTCTTAATCTCATCATCTTCAATGATACGTCCCTGTTCAACATCAACTAAGAACATACGGCCAGGCTGCAAACGTCCTTTACGAACTACCTTCTCAGGTGCAATATCAAGAACGCCCACTTCAGAAGCTAGAACAACAAGGCCATCATCGGTAACCCAGAAACGAGAAGGACGAAGTCCATTGCGATCCAGCACTGCACCAACTTGCTTGCCATCGGTGAAAGTAACGCACGCAGGGCCATCCCAAGGTTCCATAAGAGATGAATGGAATGCATAGAAATCGCGATGCTCTTGCGGCATGGTCGCATGGTTCTCCCACGCTTCGGGGATCATCATCAACATTGAGTGTGGAAGCGAACGTCCCCCAAGATAGAGAAGCTCTAATACTTCATCAAAAGATGCGGTATCACTGCCTTCTGCATCAACGATAGGAAATACTCGAGCGAGATCACCAGGAATCAGATCAGTCGCAAGGAGCGCTTCGCGAGCACGCATCCAGTTTCTATTTCCCTTTACTGTATTGATCTCACCATTGTGTGCGATAAAGCGATAAGGGTGAGCAAGTGGCCATGATGGAAATGTATTTGTTGAGAAGCGGGAATGGACGACAGCCAGTGGTGAGGCGACGCGCTCATCTGAGAGATCAGGGAAGAATTCTTCAAGTTGCCCAGTTGTGAGCATTCCTTTATAGACGATCGTTGCAGACGAGAGCGATGGGAAGTAGATAGGGAATGTATGTTCGATTCTCTTACGAATCACAAAAGCGAGTCGATCTAGCGCAAGTTCGCTCTCACCATTATTGCCCGCAATAAAGATCTGCATGAACTTTGGCATAACTGAGAGCGCTGTCTTGCCGAGCTTCTCTGATTTAATAGGAAGCTCGCGCCAACCGAGAACGGATGCACTTTCTGCTTCAACAATCTCGCGAATTCCATCGTAATCAGAGAAAGATGGATCAATAAAAGCGATACCCGTTGCATAGGAACCAACTGGGGGTAATGCAAAGCCGGCAACTTCACGATAGAAAGCATCAGGAACTCGAATGAGAATTCCGGCACCATCACCACTATCTGGTTCGGCTCCAGTTGCGCCTCGGTGTTCAAGGTTGCGAAGTGCCTGTAGCGCTTGAGAGACAATCTCATGAGTTGCGACTTTGTTGAGCGTTGCGACCATTGCGACGCCACATGCATCGTGCTCATCGGCAGGGTTGTAGAGCCCCTGTGCAGATGGCAAAGTACTAAATAATGTCACGATTGCTCCCGATGAAAATCTTCACTACAAGTGGAAGTTCGGGACATCAGTGGCCCATTGGACTACAACAGCTTTCTTAGCTCCTGCGAGTGGGAAAGGTTACCAACTAGATACCGGAAAGGTGAACTAGTGAGCCAATTCCAGCGGTGATCGCCATGCCTATTCCGCCACCGATCGTGACGCGCAGGACTGTGATTCCTACCTTTGAGCCTGCTAGCCGTGAGCTCAATAGCCCAGTTCCGGCGAGACCGAGGAAGGTTGCGATGACAATTCCAATGGACTTATGAGCGCTCTGCCAGGCGAGTGCCCCAATCAAGGGGACGAGGCCACCAGCTGTATAACTAATCGCGGAAGCGATCGCCGCCTGAACAGGGCGAGCCTTGGTATGTTCAAATTGACCAAGCTCGTCACGAAGATGAGCCTCTAACGGATCTTTCTCATGCATCACCCTGGCAACTTCACGGGCAAGCTCAAGGGAGAGACCGCGTTCAACATAAATCTGAGCAAGTTCGGCTTCTTCACCATCGGGATCGATCGCCAGATGTTCTATCTCCATGCGGCGATCGCTCTCTTCAATATCACTCTGCGACTGCACTGAGATGTATTCGCCAACTGCCATCGACATTGCCCCAGCTGTAATCGCAGCAACTCCGGTGATTGTCAGATTTGCCTTCGGTGAAGCCGTTGCAATTCCGATCATCAGCGATGCAGTTGCAACTAATCCATCATTTGCCCCGAGAACTGCTGCGCGAAGCCAACCAGCGTTATGGGTCTTATGGTGGCGATTTCGTTCGTATACCTCTTCAATCATGGGGTAATCCTACCTTTCTTTGATTCTCGAAGGCGGGTCAAAACCATGAAGGATGCGCACAATAGGCCGACCAGGCTCACCCATTCATTGAGTCGTAAGCCAAAGAAGTGGTGAGCTTCATCAATGCGCAGCGCTTCGATTCCTGCGCGACCGAGACAGTAGAGCGCGATATACAGGTAGAACACCGTTCCTGGCTTCTGGCCAAAATGAATTCCCGCACGGATGATCAACCATGCGCAAAAGAAGCACCACAACGCTTCGTAGAGAAATGTCGGGTGGAAAGTTGGAAAGTTTTCATAGCCCGTAGGTCTTAAAGGTATTGGAATTTCAAGGCCCCACGGCAAAGTTGTCGGTCTTCCAAATAATTCACCATTGAACCAGTTTCCAAAACGACCAATTCCTTGTGCAATCAAAAGTCCGGGTGCGAGTGAATCTGCAAGGGAACCAAATCCAAGAGATCGCTCGCTGCTGCGGAAAACAAGGAAAGAGACGAGTGTGCCGAGTCCAATCGCTCCCCAGATTCCCATTCCGCCATCCCAGATTTTGAACGCATCGAGTGGGTGTCCTGCACTCCCAAAGTATCGATCTGGGGATGTGATCACATGATAGAGGCGTCCACCAATTATCCCAGCAGGAATGGCGAAGATTGCAAGATCTGTAATCTCATTGACATCACCGCCAAGTTTCGCAAATCGATTTCGTCCGATTGTGATAGCAGCGATTACGCCGATCAGAATACATAAAGCATAAAAATGTACCGTTAATGGGCCCAACGCCACCGCGGAGTGCGATGGCGTTGGGATAAAGAAGTTCACGAAGGGTTACTTCACTCCCAGTGCCACAAAATCAGCCTTCAATGCAGCAAGGTTCAGGTAATGAGTTTGATCGAGCTGCTTGCCATTGATAAACATGGTCGGAGTCGAATTCACATTCTTCTTAGCAGCATCGGCTTCGACATTCTTCGTCCAATTCACATATTTACCGGAATCAATACAGGATTTGGTTGCGCTACTTGAATCGCCTGCTGCTGCTGCGATTACCTTAAGAGCAGCATTCGTCCATGTGCCAGAGTTCTCTTTCGCTGGTTGGCTCTCATACAAAGCCATATGCATCTCAAGAAATTTTCCACTGTCGACAGCACAAGCTACTGCAGCAGCAGCGAGGATAGATTCAGGTCCAATGAAGGTCATTGGGTGGAAGGTAATTCTAATTTTTCCAGCACGTGCGAGATCATTGAGATAGCCGCCTGCTACTGCCTCAAAGTTGCGGCAATTTGGGCATTGGAAATCTTCCCAAAGATCAACCTTTACCTTGGCATCTTTATTGAGAACGATTCCGTATCCATCGGAAGCGGAGACTGTTGAGGGAATTGAGACTTTGCTATTCGTCTTATTTGAGAGAAGGGAGAATCCCACACCGATGAGAACGACGAAGAGGATCATTCCTACCGCGATATTGCGCGTAGTGTTATCGGTCTTCTTGACTGCATTCCGTTTGTTACTCACTCTGGACTCCTTCTAGGTGTGCCTTATCAAAGCCAAACTTACCGTGCGGATAGAGATAGAGAAAAATAGCGGTAGCTGTAAGCCCTAGATCTCTGAGGACCTCTTGAAGATACTTCGTCTGACCAGCAGCGACTTCTCCCCCGCCGCCAAAACAACCGCAATCAATGGAGAGCCCACGAACCCAAGCCTGGGAAATCGCGCCGACAAAGAGCAGCATCAGAGCCCCACCGAAGAGAGATGAATACCGCACGGCAATCCCCACAATCAAAAGAATTCCAGCGCCGATCTCCAGCCATGGCAGAACGAGCCCAAAGAGATTAGCGATGCTCACTGGGAGCAATCGATATGCACGGACCGCCATCTGTGCCTTAGACGGTGACTGTGCTTTGAGGTATCCAGCAAGAAGAAGTACAACTCCCAGCAAGAGACGTGCAAAAAGTGTCACCCAAGGTTGGAGACCCATAATTTTTTTCATCGACGTACGCCTTGAGCAAGAGATTGTGCGAGTTCGCGAACGCGATCGCACGCCTCTTGAATGGATGCACTCTCTTGCACCTGGCGAATAAATGCAGAACCAACGATTACGCCATCTGCGTATGCGGCAACCTCGTGTGCTTGTTCAGCATTCGATACGCCTAATCCAACGGCGACCGGAAGATCACTCTCTTTGCGAATCCGAGAGACCAAAGAACGAGCATCTCCAGAGATTGAATTTCGTGTGCCAGTTACACCCATGAGTGATGCAGCATAGATAAATCCTGAGCATGCTGTAACAACAAGTGGCATACGTGAATCTGATGTGCTCGGTGCGATAACGTAGATTCGGTTGATCTGCGAATCTGCGGCGGCACTTGACCAAGCCGTTGACTCCTCAACAGTGAGATCTGGAGTAATAACGCCTGAGCCAGCCGCTGCCTTAATCGATTGTGCAAATTTCTCTGCGCCATATTTTTCGATCGGATTCCAGTAAGTCATCACTACTGCAGGCACGCCAAGATCAGTTGTGGCCTTTAAAAGATCAAAGACATCCTTTGCGCCAGTGCCATTTCGCAGGGATTGATCAGCAGCGTTCTGAATGATTGGCCCATCCATAACTGGATCGCTATAAGGAAAACCAATCTCCACTGCATCAACGCCGCCCTCAACCATCGCCTGTATCACAAGCTTTGCATCTTCTATAGTCGGAAATCCTGCAGGCAAGTAACCGATGAGTGCCGCTCTATTCTCACTCTTGGTGCGGAGAAAGAGTTCAGAGAGTGGCGTGGCGAATGAAGCCATTACAGAGGTATTCCGAAGTACTGCGCTGCGGTTTGAACATCTTTATCGCCACGACCAGAGAGATTAATCAACAAGATTGCGTCTGGTCCGAGTTCGCGGCCAACGATCATTGCGCCAGCAAGTGCATGCGCTGTTTCAATCGCAGGAATGATTCCCTCGCTCTTGGACATGATCGAAAATGCTTCCATCGCCTGATCATCATTGATGACCCGATACTGCGCGCGACCGATATCGTGAAGATAGGCATGCTCAGGACCAACGCCAGGATAATCAAGCCCCGCCGAAATTGAATGAGATTCAACAGTCTGTCCATTTTCATCTTGCAAAACATAGGTACGAGTTCCGTGAAGCACTCCGGGTGATCCACCAGAAATAGTCGCTGCATGTTTGCCAGATGCGATACCGCTTCCGCCAGCTTCAAAGCCAATAAGTTGTACCTGTGAGTCATCGAGGAATGGATGGAAGATACCAATCGCATTGGAACCTCCACCAACACAGGCAAGCACGGCATCAGGCAAGCGCCCAACTTCCTCTAACATCTGTGCTCGTGCTTCTACGCCAATGATGCGGTGAAAATCGCGCACCATCTCAGGGAATGGATGAGGTCCTGCAACCGTTCCGAGTAAATAATGCGTCGTCTCAACATTGGTAACCCAGTCGCGCATCGCTTCATTAATAGCATCTTTCAAAGTCTTAGAACCTTGGGTAACAGGAACAACTTCTGCCCCGAGTAACTTCATCCGAGCAACATTGAGAGATTGTCGCTTCGTATCTTCTTCTCCCATATAGACAACACATTCAAGGCCCATCAAGGCAGCGGCAGTTGCAGATGCAACTCCATGCTGTCCAGCGCCGGTCTCAGCGATGATGCGCTTCTTACCCATACGTTTAGTCAGCAGTGCTTGTCCCAAGACATTATTAATTTTATGGCTGCCGGTGTGGTTGAGATCTTCACGCTTAAGAAAGATGCGTGCTCCACCTGCAAACTCGGAGAAGCGCTTCGCCTCTGTGAGAATGCTTGGGCGACCTGTATATGTGCGGTGCAGTTCGGTGAGTTCAGCTTGGAAGGTTGGATCACTCTTTGCCGCGAGATGCGCAGCCGCTAATTGATCGAGCGCGCCGATAAGAGCCTCAGGAACAAATCGACCACCATAAGGACCAAAGTGCCCAATGATCGAGGACTCTTCAACAGGATGTATCACGCTCATGTGCTTAAAGTACCAGCAGGCCTATCTACCAAGCAGTCTGGAAATTGCCTCACCCGGGTCGCCAGCTTTAACGAGGGTCTCACCCACCAAAATTGCATGTGCGCCTAACTCCTCAACGAGTGCAACCTCACTCCGCTCTGAAATGCCTGACTCTGCTACGCGGATGATCCCAGCAGGGATAAGAGGTAAGAGTTCTCGAAATGCCACTGGGTCAACATCTAGCGTCTTCAAGTTGCGCGAATTAACACCGATAATTTTTGGGGCTGCATCCATTGCCCGTTCGAGCTCGGTCTCATTGTGTACTTCTACGAGTACATCCATACCT
>Ga0136642_1000988_pt1 | contig 13082 bp, 17 predicted proteins | sample LowCatLa1302831Y_FD_115313 | JGI IMG/M metagenome (GOLD analysis project Ga0136642, IMG submission 115313) | Freshwater microbial communities from Lower Cathedral Lake, Yosemite National Park, California, USA - 13028-31Y | ecosystem: Environmental > Aquatic > Freshwater > Lake ... | reverse complement strand
ATTATTTCACTTGAATTTATCAATATACTGCAATACATTTTCTGTATTATTTCCTCTTACAATTTTTACGTCTAAATGCAAATTCTTAAGCCCCAACTCATCACAAACTTTTGTCTTAATTTTCTTAAAGTCCAACTTAATGGCTGTCCTATGTTTGAACGTTAATAACCCGTGAAAGTGTAAGTTGTGCTTTTTAGTTCCTAACTCTATTACGTATTGAGCATCTGTTGATACAATATATTTATCGTCCCAATGACCTTCCGGCATTAGTAAATATTGGTCTATATGATTTAATATATCTTGCATTACCTCTTCAAATACAATTGTGTCATTTTCCACATGTTCATCATTGACCCCCGCCTTGTATGCATTGTTTGTATTTAGACTGACGAAAAAAGAACTTGTTCGAATTCTGTCCGGATTTACTTTTCTCTCTTTTTTCTTAAAGTCGCTTACCCCACCACTAATATTTATTTTTGGTTTGTTGTCTGTCATATAATATATAAATTATAAAAATATATTATATTTTATTATATTGCTTTATATGTGAAATCGCCTATATAGGGATTAAATCTATGCATCGAATAAAATAATCGAAAATATATTTATCTTAAACCTACTGTATTTACAAATGCGTAAAATGCGTAAATTGCGGAGGCTTATTTCAAACTTTACTATTCTCAAATTAAAAAATAAAATAAAATGTAAAAAATAAATTCTGGAAATACAAATGTTTGATTTAAGCCTACGCTTTCTACGCATTTTACGCATTTCAAAATCACATAAAAATAAAATTCTATAAATTCTAAACATGTGTTCCTTTCCATACCCGATTGACGAAATCGAAATCGATGAATTGGAAGAGCAAATAATAGAACAAGAAATAAATTCATTTGATGAAGAAGAAATGAATTTATTAAATTTATACACCGACGAAAATGATGAACTGGAAACCATATTATGCATTGAAGACTCAATAGAACTAATTGGATATTGTCTCATCGAACCATTCTGACAAATGGAGCAAAAATATATAAATGAACTCTACAATAGTTTAAAAAGAAAAAACGAAAAGCTTTTCTAAACATCTTGTTTTTATTTAGGTATTTATAGAGAAGTTTAGTTTGATCTGATAAATACTTGATTTTCGATTGAGTTAATAAGATTTTATACATTCTCTATATAAATTAGAAAATATAATATTTATACTTTAATGTCCGTCACGGAATCTTGTTGTTGCAATTCCTGTGATGTGTTTCGATGAACCTTAATACATCCTATTTCAATCGAATCACATTTGGATTTATACATTAATCGAAAAATGAGAGACAAAACGGCTATAGATCCACCAATGATTGATATGACTATTGGTTCTGTAAAATCTGTCATTTATAATATATAATTTGTATATATATAATTATAATAAATGTGTGAATATTCGATAATCATCAAATGTGAAAATTATGAAAGATTTAAAGAAATTCTCTCAAACATGGACGAAATAGCAAAGAAGAGAGAAGGTGTAAAAAAGAACGATAATCGAACTATTTACATGAAGGAATTACACAAAAGGACGAAAGAATTTCATGAGGGTCATTCGATCATACCATATAAAGAATGCTTGTCTATAATCGCTGAAGAGATGAAGGAAGAAAAAGAGAGGCAAGAGGTAATGGATATAGTTGCGGAATCTGTGATTGATCTTTCTAATGTTGATGTATAAATTTTATCAAATTATATATTTTATTATATTATATATAATTTATTTAGCACTAATGAATAATAATTTTTCAATCCAAAATAAAACCTTACTTGTCTGCGCGAAGCGGGCCTCTGGAAAAAGCGAATTAGTAAGGTATTTAGTCAAAAATGAATTACATGAATTTAAGAAGGTATTTGTGTTCTCACCAACAGAAGCCGTGCATAAATTTTACGGCGATTTTGTTAATCCCGAGACAATATTTTATACTTATGAAGATGGATTGATAGAAAAAATGATTGAAAAGTTGAGTGTGGTTAATTCGAACAAAACAAAGCATAATGCGAGTCATGTGTTAGTGATATTAGACGACCTTGTGGCAGATCTGGATTTTCATCATGCAAACGGATTGAAAAAACTATTTAGCAGAGGAAGGCATATATTTATAACAACCATTGTAATAAGTCAATATATTTATGCTGTTCCCCCGATTGTGAGAACCAACGCTGACTATATATTTTGCGGGCAACAGAATAAGCGGTCTGTAGAAATATTGACGGATGAATTCTTAAGCCCGAACATGGAGAAAGATGAATTTGTAAAGATGTATGCAAACGCAACAAAGAATTATGGTTTTTTAGTTATAAATCAAAATTCCATCAGTGATTTAGACAATGTTAATGAGATGTATGGAATTGTTCAAGTTCCAAAAGAGACATTAAAGAATAAATAACCGAGAAAAATATCTTATGATATAATATATTAAAGCAATGGGAGATAGATTCGTTATAGATACAGAGGACTTCCTTGGGCTTAAATACGAGGCTTACAAGAACGAGCTTTATAGTCTTGCATTATCAACCCCCGCAGATTATATGAAATTAAGAAAAGAAACTTTGGCGGTGGTGAAGAACCAAGCGATAAAAGATATTTATACTCAATTTTACAACCTATTATCGAAAGGGGAAGACATCAACGGGGCACAAATTTCTACATTACCCCCACCATCGTATCCAGCCCAGATGGTCTCTAAATTCGCATTAAAGGCAGCGAGAACTCTTGACACGATTTTGGAAGAAGCCATCGAGATAATCCTACCATTGAATTTCAAAGAGCTTTCTACTAAGAGGTTGGAGGACCAATCCAAACAGAACTTCTAAATCTATAAATATTACTTCCTACTTCCTACTTCCTACTTTTGATTAAATATATATAATTAATTTATACTAATTATATATATGCTTGCATTTCATCGCTACATTGATTTAGATCAAAAGAAAAAACCTAAAGTTGAGGACAGTGATGCAACCGAGCATTACGGCAACGATATATATAAAATATCAACAAAAACTGATTCCGTGTTGGACGATATAATACAAGAAAAACCATTTGCTAAATCCAAGGAACAAGAGATTGACCCGTATGAACCAAAACAGGAGGATAAATTCAAGAGTAAAGCAATATCATTTAAAGATTTCGATGACTTGCTTATTGGGTTTGACGACGGACCACTTAAATCGAATCCTTTAGCAGACAGAGACAACACCGCATTATTTGGTAAGGTCTCACCCGAGGAATTGATGATGTCAAATTTAGAAACACAAGCGGGAACATCGAATAAACTGAACAGACTAATGAGGCAAAAAGATACAGGTGAAACAATGGAAGATATTCGAGAAGGTGATAAAATCGCAGATAAACAAGTTAATAAGGATTTTGATACAAATTTTAGCGAATTTATGAAATTATATAAAGATGAAGTTGACGAATTGCCAAGCAATAAGAAAAAAGAATTTAGGGAAGGTGTCAAAAATGTTAAAGCAACAGATAAGATAAGAAGAAAGGGACTCCAATCGAAAACCATTATCCAACCTATTAGTGGGCGAACGATGCCTCCTATTATAGAGGAAATCATCAAAGCAAAGAAAAATAAAGTGTCGAAGATGACAGAAGGGAAATTTAATTTACCGAAACCAAAGAAGATAGAAAGAACCGGAGACGAGGGTTCTATAGCACCAATAAAAAAACTTGAACCAAAGTTAATACGAAGGAATAAAATGCCCGATAAAATTGGAGAAGACGAACCCGCACAGTCAAGAAGAATATCAAAGAAGGTATTAGAAACAATTCCCGAACAAAAACCCGAACAAAAACCCGAAAAAAAACCCGAGAACAAGAAAACAATACTAATTACCCGTCCAAAACTTGCAAAGAGATCAAAATCTGTAGAAATACCAAAGTTATATGCACATGAAATTCCTAATGTGAGTCCAAAAGGTCCATTAACTGAAAAACTAACAGTCAAAATAATGAAAGAGATGGCAAAAGATCAACATATCAAAAGATATTCAACAATGAACAAAAGTCAATTAATAAAAGCTTTATCATTTGATACAAAAGACTTTCCAAAATTTAAACCTGTATGAGTTAAGCATAACTTTATATAAACTATAGAATTTATATAAAATATTCAAATTGCCAGAGGCAATCTACGGACAGAGTCCGTATGCGGGGCTTTGCCCCTGATATTTCCTACGGAAATTCATCGTGTCTTACCATCACAGAAAACAATATAAATAGCACCGAACACAATCGCACTTGGAATTAGATAAGAAATAATGTTTGATGTTTTTGTTGCCGTCGATGAGGTTTCGATAGGTAGCCAGAATTTTGGACCATCAACTATATTTTCCATCACAGTTCCCGTGGTTGTTTTGCCTTGTGTCAAATAAGTTGATTTATCAAGATTAGCAAGAAATGCCATTTATATATTCTATTGTGATAAAATAAATATTGTTGAGACAACCCCCAAAATAGATATTATTTCTGTGGTTTGATCTTGTGAGGGTGAGGGTGTGTTTATAATAGGTTGAGGTTTCACGGGGTTCACGGGTTTCTTTGTTCCTGTTCCAGAACCGCCACCAGACCCGCCAACCCCATCAAGCAAACCAGAAAGAAGACTATTTCCTGTATCGTTTAGACCTTTCAAGATAGTATCACCCGTTGATTTTAAACCATCAATTAAATCTGTTTCAACATAGTTTAGACTATCTTTCAAAACATTGATACTTGTTTTATACGAATCTAAAGAACCGTCCATTATTGTGTTCAAGCTTGTATTATACGCATCTATCGAGCCATCTTTTATTGTTTTGATGCTTGTTTCGTATGATCCTAATAAACCATTTTTTAATGTATCGAGGCTTGATGTAAAGCCAGATAGTGATGAATCAATAACAGAACCCACTTGTGTATTAAAGCCGGTGAGGGCTGTTCCGGTTGAAGAAGTTAGGCTTGTATTAAAGCCGGTAAGGGCAGTTCCGGTTGCAGATCCTAAACTTGTATTAAAACCAGTAAGAGCTGTTCCGGTTGAAGAATTTAGGCTTGATGTAAAGCCAGATAGTGATGAATCAATAACAGAACCCACTTTTGTATTAAAGCCGGTGAGGGCTGTTCCGGTTGAAGAAGTTAAGCTGGTATTAAAGCCGGTAAGGGCTGTTCCGGTTGAAGAAGTTAAGCTTGTATTAAAGCCGGTGAGGGCTGTTCCGGTTGCAGACCCTAAACTTGTATTAAATCCGGTGAGCGATGAATCAATAACAGAACCCACTTTTGTATTAAAGCCGGTAAGGGCTGTTCCGGTTGAAGAAGTTAAGCTTGTATTGAACCCAGAAAGTGATGTCCCGCTTGCAGACCCTAAACTAGTATTATAATCATTTAGTGCAGTCGCCGATGAACTTGTCAATGAGGTTTTAAAGCCGTCTAATGCCGTCGTTTTCGCCGTGTTCAATGAGGTTTTAAATGTTCCCAGAGATGCCCCTAAAGTCGTATTTACATTTCCAGCAAAGAAGTCTAACTTGCTTGTTAAACCACTATTAAATAGGGTAAGACTATCCCCACTTGTTTTTGTAAGGTTTGTTTTGAACCCGCTTATCGAATCATTTATGTATCCATCGATCTCACTTTTTTTTGTATTGATCAAGGAATTAACAGCATCTGTAATTTGGTTTATGACATCGTCGGGGTTTGATGCACTATTACCCATTTTTATACATTCATATTAGAAATTAAGCGAAATAAGACAAAGCACGGTTCGAAAAGTAATCACTTGCATATTCGCCAACGAAATCACTAACAACAACAACACCAAGCTTTTTCATCATCATTTGGGGATTATTGTCGTTCTTTAAAACTAAACGATTAATCGCATAGGCAGACCCCGCTCCAGCAGTGATTTCGAGAACACGTTTTGAAAGGGTTTCACCTGTCGCACCAATTGCGGGGATGTCGGGCAAGAACGCAGGAACTTTTGTATCAAACATTGACACAGCCAGCAACCCAACCCCAACCGCACCACCAAAATAAAGTGATGAGGTCATGTTGGTGTTCATTAGCACCATCTTATCAAGAACAACCGCTGTGATTGCACCCACTACAGGTTTAACATAACCAGACATTGAGGAAGAAGAACTTGAGGATACGGACATTTAAATATATATTACAGATAGATATTTATTTTCCTTTGATTTGCTAAAATCACTTCCCGCCTTTTGTAACAACCAAAAGAATTACTCCCCCGACCAGAATGTAGGGGATCATGTTCACCAAACCATCAAGAGAACCGAGACCCTTGTTTATTAAAGTCCCACCTGTGTCTATTATTTTCCCACCAAGATTTCCACCAGTTTTTACAATTTCACCAGCTACAGGAGCAAAATCGTGGGAAATTTCTTTTAATGCGTCGTATGGTGCATCAACTATATCCTTTAATGGTTCTCCAACATCTTTCATAAAATCACGGAATGAATAACCCATATTATATATACTTTATCTTTATATTTTATTTATTTGTTGGTCGGTATTGGTATTGGTTCGTTAAGATACGAATTAATAGTGTTCTTGTTCCTATTTTTTTGCACACAAATCCAGCTACTTGTCGCTACTAACATTAGCAATTGATATTCCGGAGGGATTTGAGAGAATGTGTTGTATTTGACATATAATTGTTTCAATAATTTATGAAATTGTGGATTGCTCTTAAGGAGGTCAGACAACCCAGAAATATTATACGATTTTGTAATTGATGACACACCTTCAACTAATTTTATGGATTGCAAAACGGAATCTGTAATAAATTCATCCAGCGTTCCAACTTGGACAATCGTTTCCATCTCTTCTAAAGATGCCTTTAGTTCTTCACTTGATGCATTTTTCTTTACTTTAAATCCTTTTAATTCATCAGCAAATAATGATTTGTATTGTGATATTTTCTTCTGTAAAATGAGGCGGTCTTTTCCCATTATTGGAGTCGGCGTATCACTAAATATATCATCTTCATTTCCATGAGACACGGGAGTTCTTGGTTTGGACGTTTTTATGCTCTTTTCCGCTCTCTTTATCATGCGTTCATTTTCTTTATCTTTTTTCTCTTGATCCCGTTGCTCTTGTTTCAGTCTTTTCAGGTCTTCCTTTTCTTGCTTTGGATCAATCGGGTTGTAATTTGATTTATGTAAATCGGCTAAAAATTCATTATCCGTATCTTCATGTTCTTCATCTGGACTTGCATATCCTTCATGCTCGGTTTCATGCTCCGTTTCTTCGTATCTTTCGGGTTCTTCTTCTTGGATAAATTTAATCGATTGTTCGGGTTCGGGCTCTTGAACTTTTGAACGGCTAAATCGCTTAACAAGTATAGTAGGCATGTTATATTTATATTATTTATATATAATAATTATAAATTTTATTTGGATTAATACTTATTTATGTCTATATAGTATTTTATATGGAGGTGAAGGGTGAAGGGTGAAGGGTGAAGGACCACTTTTAAATCACTCTACATATACCCTAAATAAATTAATTATTTATATTTCCTTGCCATGTCAAATAAATATGGTCCTTCACCCTTCACCCCTTCACCTTTTTATTTCTTGCTATGGTATGATTCTCTACATTCTGGCATCTTGAGAGCCTTAAAAAATGTGGTCTGATGTTGTTTTGCGAATTCTCTTACATGATCTTGCCACGGACTTGCTTTCTTGGCGATTTTATGCTCTGGTGGAATAACAACCGTGTCTTTCATCATCGAAATAGGCAACTTTTTAGGCATTTTATAGTGTATAATATAGAAAAATATAAAAATAATTGCTAATCCATCACATTTCAAGAACTAAAAACATCAAATTCGTGTTTCCCGTTGAATTTCCATGCATTTTGGTTATGGAATCATCGCTAAACTCGTTAAAACCATCGAATAAGGTCGAAAAAACATGACATTTTACCTATTTTTCATACATTTATGCACAAATAAATTATTTTGATGACCTTAAGTCCAATACCATGCATTAAAAACACGATATTATGATTCCCCTGTAATTTTCAATCCATTTTGATATATAAATCATGTCTAAACTCGTCGAACTCATGGAGAAAAGTGATCCTGCACTAAAAGTCGATTTTCTCGCCCCCTGCGACGGGGTGGACGCATTTTTGGGTGTGAAAAAAAATTTTCGAAATTTTAAATTGTTTATTTTTTATGTGCGGACATGGTGACACGAAAAAAAAATTGATTTTGGTATGTCTTGAGAAGATATTAATGCGTAAAGTCGTCCCATTTAGAGCTTAACGGCATTTGATGCATTTATACATCAAATTCCGTTGAGGTAATTAACCAATAGTTTTCTTCATCATTCAACAAGATAAAATTAATTTTTTTCATCAATTTACAAAATCACAAAATTATAATATTTCGTAAATTTTCGTTAGTATTTTGGTCATAACTCAATAAATACTAAACCGATTAAGGTCATAATTTTTTTATATTGATTATATAGTGTTAAGAATTGTTTATATATAATTTTTATTTACTTAAATTTATAATTCGATGACTTATTTATCATTTTTTACCGTTTTTTGCTGTTTCCTCTAAATGACCATTACTCAAAATGAGAAATATCCATCAATTCGAAACCAATCAACGTTATTATTTTTTTAAGTTGTTTTAACATGACCAAGAAACGTTTAATTAGCATTTACCGAATTTATAAAGCCTAATTCGATGAATGGTATATGGATTTGCGACGAACCCGTTTTAGATGTCTGTATTGAGTGATGGATTGATGGTAAGCGACGATATTACGTATAAATATATTGAATTAATTGTATTTTAATAGGAAAGGTGAAGGGTGAAGGGTGAAGGACCACTTTTCAATCCATTTATGTAAACCTTGATAAATTATTTATTAATCTTTTCGTTGCCATATCAAATAAATATAGTCCTTCACCCTTCACCCCTTCACCTTTCTATTAAATGAATAGTATAGATTAACATTATCATAAACGTTTAATTACCACACGACAATACGAGCGAACGAATTCTAAATTCATTTCTAATTACAAACATGCGAACGATTTCTAATTCCATCTCTAATTACCGATCGAAAGAAAAAGTTTATGATATATTTTAAAACTTTATTTATTATTTATTTACGATTCTATTTATGACCAACGTTAAGAATATATTTATGACCAACGTTTTGACAACACGCAACCCGACCGCACGACAACATGCGACCCGACGCACGACCCAGCAGGTTGTTGCCGGCTTGGTGAAAGCCGGCTTGTGTCCCCCCCCGTAAATAAATGGTTATATATATATATATATTATATAATAACCATTTATTCACGGGTTTCGACATAAGCCTGTTTTGATTTTGAATTGATTTCAAATTTCAAATTTAAATTTAAATTGAATTCAAAATTTAAAAGTTTGAATTTAAATTTGAAACATCGAATTTAAAAAGTATCGTTAATTAAAATCTTTAAAGTATATTTAATTCATTTCTTTTATTTTTAATTTATAAGAATATATTAATGACATCTAATTTATATCTCCGCCTTAACAATCTATTCGCCGATGACAATGAGATTAATGAAATAAGAAATTATATTGAGAATAATATTTTGCCCGCCCGACTAAATACAAATCCGAAAATAAAAAGGTTCTTGATTAAATTTAATAAATTCAAAGTAGAGAACAATAAATTATATTACGAGGACAATGAACATAAATTAGAAGTTATACCACGGGCTGATATAGAGGATACATTAAAACGATTATATGACGATCAAGACTTTAGCACGGGATCTGGGCAACAGAGTTTATATTTCAAAGTTAGAGATAAATATTTAAATATAAAAAGAAATGATGTTGCTGAATTTCTCAAACGAGAACCGACATTTCAAATGACCCGACGAACGAATCATAAAATCAATAAACCGATAAGAGCAAGTGAAGTGAATGAGAGATATGTTATAGATTTAATTGATGTTGGCGAGGATTATATCGACGGGGGCTATAGATATGTATTAACATGTGTAGATTATTTCTCCCGTTATGTTTGGGCAGAAGCGATTCGTAATAAAACCGCAATTGCTGTTCGTGATGCGATGCAAATTATAGTTCATCGAACGGGAAACACGTATCCAAGAATTATACAAAGCGATAATGGGGGTGAGTTTGCTGGAGAACTTACTGACTGGATGAATCAACATAATATAATTCCAATTAAAACATTATCTTACACGCCTCAATCTAATGGCTTGGTTGAAAATATGAATGGACAATTGAGAAAAATCTTACGTGAGTTCATGTTAAGGAATAATAATTTACATTGGAAACAATATTTACAACAGGCTTGTGATGTAAAAAATTCACAGCGTAATGGAACAACGAAACAATTCCCGAATAAATTATGGAGAGCGGGACATCCAAATAATAATATGCCTGTGAATGTTGGAAATATTCCATTAAATGATATTCAACGAATTAGAGCAAAGCGAAATACGGACGCAAGAATCAAAAGAGAAATAGCAAAGAATAAAGCCCCGCTATATCGTAATGGTGATTTGGTTCGTGTGAAAATGGTTGCATTGTTTTCTGATTTACGCCGTAAAGTGAAGGAAGGCAAGAAGAAAGAAATCATTGTTCAATATTCTCCAGATGTGTATCGAGTTAAAATATGGAATCGTAATTTTGATGCTTTACATGAGAAGCAACAATATGTTTTATATACATTAGATAATCCACCGCAACCCGTTTTAACCGAGTTTAAGGCGAATAAACCAAACAAGGTTCGAGGACTAAAACGATTCTTTGCAACCGACTTTTTGAAAGTTGGGGTTGATGATGATGACCCCGATATTTCAATGCAGGATGCGAACAGATTAAATAAAATTGCGAATGGAACTCATCTCATACCAAACAATAGACAAGCCGAAAGTGAAAGCGAAAGCGAATCATCGTCATCGTCATCATCAAGCGAAGAGGAAGAAGAAACAGACCCGCTGGATTGGAAGACGAAAGAATGGAATGACTTTTTGAAGGATAAAACTTTTGAAGATGAAGGCAGATGGAAAATAACAAAAGTTCAATATAATCGAAAAGAGAGAAATTATACTTGTGATGTTGAACAAGGTGATGATGAGAATGAAATGTTATTGCATGAGGTTCTCCATGAAAGCAAAGCCGAGCCGTGGTATAGAAAAGAATTTGATGAAGTGATCAAGAAATTAGATATCAGGAGCTGAAGCTCCGCATACGGGCTAAAGCCCGTAAGAGCAAAAAATAAAAATAATATTCTCTCTATTATAAAATGTCTAATTATGATATTGCCCGAGAAATAAAACCAATAAAATATGAAACTTTAAAACCTTTATATTTAGAACTAATTAGAAATCAACATTCTCTAAAACCTTTATGCATCAAATTTAATAAAATTTCTGACTTTTTTACATTTGAGGAACGGCTTAACACGACAGGCAATAAAGGAATATCTTTTTATGAATTTTATCGAGACAAAGAAAAACATTATAAATGCATTGAGAACATGCTTGAATTTTACAAAACCAAGAGAAAAAATAAAAGTGAAGTTTGCTTGTATAAATATATTTTCAATCTATATTTTGGTTCTATCACTAATTTTTCTATTTCTAATGTCATGCAAGTTCTCAAAATGTATAATCCTAAATTTGTATTAGACATGACTTGCGGATTTGGAAATAGAATGGTTGCATCTTGTGCTTTTGGTGTGGAAAAATATATTGGAATCGATTCTAATGAAAAATTAAATATACCTCTAAATGAATTGAGAACTTTCTTATCAAATCATTCGAATACAAAAATTGATGTAATCATTCAAGATTGTTTGACAGTGGATTATAGTTTAATATATTATGATATGGTTTTTACGTCATTACCATATTATAATATCGAAATTTACGGGAACAAGAAACAATATGATAATAAAAAAGAATGGAATGAACAATTTTACAAACCAATTATCGAGAGAACTTATAAATATTTGCAAAATGGTGGAATTTATGCTTTGAATGTTCCCGAATTGATATATAATAATGTTTGTATTTTAGTTCTTGGTGAATGCAGTGAGAAAATTGAATTGTATAAACGCAAACGGAATAATGATTATCATGAATGGATTTATGTGTGGAGGAAATAGAAGGTGAAGGGTGAAGGGTGAAGGACCATTTTTTAATCCATCTATCAAACACTTGATAAATTAATTTATGAATCTTTTCCTTGCCATATCAAATAAATATGGTCCTTCACCCTTCACCCCTTCACCTTCACTTATTTTATGTTCTCAATTTGAAAAGTATAAATAAATATATATTTAATCAAGGAATATTTAGGAAAGTGTAAAAAATTGATTTAGAAACTATTTGATAAGTATATAGACAACATAACATATATTAATAATGCCTTATACACTTGCACAAAAGCAAGCGAGTATGAGATGGAGAGAAAAGAATAAAGAAAAATATAATGAAGCTAATCGACGAGGTCAAGCAAAATATAAAATAGAAAACCGAGACAAGCACAACGAAAGAGAACTAAATCGATACTATGAGAAAAAGTTTTATAATATTAATGTTGAAATAAAACGATTATCAAATTTATACAAAATATTTGAATTTCCGTAGGAAATATCAGGGGCAAAGCCCCGCATACGGACTCTGTCCGTAGATTGCCTCTGGCAATTTGAATAACTTTAGGAAAAACAAGAATTATATGAAAAAATTGATTTGCTTTTCATATAATTTATAAATACATACATTTACCAAAAAAAAAGAACTTAAAGACAAGCCTTTAGATAATATATATAATAACAAAAAAGCATAAATTTAGTAAAAAATTGATTTGCTTTTTACACAAATTATAAATACATACATTTACCAAAAAAGAACTTAAAAAGAAATCTTTAGATAATATATAAAATAATATAAAATGTCAATCAAACAAATTGTCAATGAACGTTATGATGTTTTCAATGTCAACGAGGGAAAGCAACCTATAAATCGTAATGGATTT
>Ga0136642_1000987_pt1 | contig 13085 bp, 21 predicted proteins | sample LowCatLa1302831Y_FD_115313 | JGI IMG/M metagenome (GOLD analysis project Ga0136642, IMG submission 115313) | Freshwater microbial communities from Lower Cathedral Lake, Yosemite National Park, California, USA - 13028-31Y | ecosystem: Environmental > Aquatic > Freshwater > Lake ... | reverse complement strand
CCCACATCGGAAGTATCAATTTGTGACAACCTTCCAAGGAATAAATAAAAAGCCATGGCTCCTGGACCTATGACGAGATTTTTGGGTCTCATGGTCTCTAGTAATATTGTGGAAACAAAATACGAAGATAAGAGAACACAATGAGAAACACGAGACCCTTGACGACGATTGCGGTCGGACCTTCCAGCGGCAACACGATCAGTTCGAGCATCAGAGTCAGAACACCCGGGACAACAATGTCAGCCGTCGTCACGTTGTGCTTGAGAGCATACTTGATTATGACCCACGAGAGGATAGGTACGAGTAAAAAGGAGATGCCGTGCGTCATCGGCGAGACCTGACTAATCATGAACAGCGTGGCCGGTATGGCCACTTTGGGAGCAGCAAGGTCGGGAAGCATTTACATTCTATTTATATTTTTTTACAGTACCGTTTATGTATCCGGTTGACTTCTTGGCATACGAAACTCTGATGCTTTCGCAAAATTGAAAAAAAGCGCCACGAGCAGAAGGACTACGGCCACTACAACTCTATATAATGTTTCAGCCAGGCCTGAAAACTCTGAGGATCAAACGTATCCTTGAAATGAAGACGGCGCCACAAACGCATGATGTTCATATTGATCACACAGTCTGACCAGTACTTTTCGGGCTCGTGAATAAGGGACGTGTATTCGGCCACGCCATATCGATTCAGAACACGATGATACCCGTCATACACAAACTCCTGAATACGAACGACATCTGAATAAATCTCGTCACTGTGCAGGGCCTCGAAATCTTCTGGATGCAGGGGGTCCTCACACTCTTCACAATCCGAGTCGGAGTTTGGTACCTCCTGGTCGGGCCGTCTGAAGAGGGCGTCGCGCGCGTATTCGTCACTGAGTCCCATTTTACTTGATGTTACAGAGTGTATCGTTTTTATATATCAATGATCATGACTCTCTTGGATGCACCCTGATAGGTGAATGGATGGTTCGTCATCGGGTTCCCGACTGGCCGCGGACCTCCCATTGTGAGATCGCCGATTTGTGGAGGCGCTGCCGTTCCGGGTACTACAGGTAGGGGCATAACAGGAGCCGCGGTTCCGGGCGCCGCAACGACCACCGGAGCCGCCCCGGGCGCCGCAACGACCACCGGAGCCGCCCCGGGTGCCGCGACGACTGCAGGAAGGGTCGCCGTTGGCAGTGTCGCCACTTCTGCATCGGAAAGCGCCCGCGACCACCAGAAGCCATCCTTGATGGTGGCCTGTCCAGTGAGTTGACTCCCCGTATTATTCCAAGTGAAGTTGTTCGTGGGCTGAGATTTCAGTGTAACTCCAGCTGCCGTTGTTGATTCATTGACCTTTGTGCCATTTATGTACAGTCGCAGGGTATTCGTATCGGCAACCATTGTGATGTGAGTCGGCTGATTTGGAACCAATGGAGCGGAGTTTCCAAAGACCTGGATTGAGTCAGTGGCGCCAGAAGATATGCCCATCCTGACACCGACGGTACCCGCAGGAGGCTGCCCCGGGTCTTGTGGTGGGAAAATGAACACAAGAGGCGAGTTGGCTCCAGGAACGATGCCATTATTCCATGAAGGACCGGATACGTTTTGAATAATTTCTTTCCATGTTCCGCTCACATCCGTGAGTTTGAGGTTGAACGCAAGTGTAAACTGAACAGGGCCGCTTGTGCTTATGACGGGCTGGTTGAGTACAGGTACAGGTGTTCCGTTTGGCGTAATTCCCGTACTATCCGCGAGAATGGTCGCCCCTGAAGGAACATCTGCGTACCCTGAAGCATTCCTAAGAAGAGCGAAAATCAGGACGATCAAGAGGGCGGCAATTATCCAATCCAAGACGTCCATTACTACTGTAAAATATTATTTTATATATCGATACAAATCTTCTTGGAAGGAATGTTGGCTGCGAATGGAAGTGGTGCCGTTGAGCTTGTCATGGGAGTGGGATACATGGGGACTGCGCCGCCTGCGGGGACTGCGCCGCCTGCGGGGACTGCGCCGCCTGTGGGGACTGTGCCGCCTGCGCCACTCATGGAGAGCGGACCGGCAGGGACTGCGCCACTCGCAGGGACTGCGCCACTCGCAGGGACTGCGCCACTCGCAGGGACTGCGCCACTCGTGGAGAGCGGACCTGCGGGGGCTGCGCCGCTTGTGGGGACTGCGGCGGAAATCACCCCACCACCTGTTTCAGGGCCGTCATAATAGCCTGATGACCGTCCGATGGTCATCCACGCTACTAAGAGAACAAGGCCAATAGTGATCCCGTCGAGAATCTTACCGGTCTTGTACATTATTTTATACAATTATTTTTTCTCATTTTTAAGTCCAGACACACTCACGGTCGAAACATCTTTCGTGGGTTGTGCCGCCTCGATGGCGGTCAGAGCCTGATCGACACGAGCGCCATCGCCATTGAAGAAATTGAGCAGGCCCGTGCGAATAACCTGTTTCGTGATGCCCCCCTTTGATGTCTTCTTTTTGAGATTCACCTTGACCGTATCCTTGACCTTGACGGTGTCGATATCATTTGTGCTCATATGCTCGGTAATTTGAGACTTGAGCTCCTTCTCACGTTTGTTAAGGGCAGAAAGATCCTGACGAGCAGCCGCCAAAGTGAGTTTTAGACCGATCCATTCTTTCATAACTTCCGAAAAGTCCATTTAGTATTATTCTTGAAAGAAATGAACGAAAGAGCGCGCATCACTGGTATTCTGGGCTTATTTCAAAGCGAGGGCGCATGGTGTCTGGGGGAATCGTGCTGAGGTTGAAGATGGATACTGGAGTGCGGGGGTTGATGGGCTCGGAGCGGAAATCGCGGTTCGCGTTGCGGAGCACACCGCCGATCGTCTCGGGATAGCCAATCTGACTGCGGGGATCGAGGTAATTCTGACCACGCAGGATGGCGTCTGGGGCGAACTTACCAAAATCCTCCATGACCGTCACCTCGCGAGGGATGAGGCCCGCTGCGCTGACATCGTAACTCATGCTGTTCGCAGCCATGGGACCTGCGGCGGCGGCGTTATACGTGGCACCCGGGCGATCGAGCTCACCTCCTGATACCATAGAGGCATAGTAACTCGCCTTGGGCATGAAGAGAGCGGCTACGAGGAGGCAAAAAAGGACAATTGCCACTATAGTCTTGCGGGTAGGCATTTGTTATTATATATATACTTTTTTCTGGAGCTAGTCTACATAGTCGGTCGGGTCCTCCTCCGTCTCGACCTCATCCTCAAACATGTACTGGGTAGGGAAGGATGAAGGGCGGTCCCCACCGCGGATACGGGCCTGAACCACGCGCCAGACCGGTCCGAAGGATTTCTTGAGAAACCACAGACCAGACAACTCGATGAACAGATCGCACTGCGCGTCGGGACCCACTGACGAGAGCTCGATGGGCTCCTTCTGGCTGTTGAACGCCTTGGTTATAACGGTACCCTTGAGTTTGGCCAGACTGGCGCTCAAGCATCCATCTGTGACGCTTCCCTGGTAGGCGCTCTGAATGGTCTCGTCGCTGAGCTCACGGCCGAACCAATCCACCTTGGACTCTTTGGCCTTTGCGACAATCTCCTCGTCAATGGCCGAGAATTTATCCTCTGGCACTTCGATAGTCAGTGAAGAGCCCCCGAGACCCTCCTGGATCTTGACATTGTTGAGCTGGATCATCTGGCCAGTAATCTTCAGAAAGTACCGACCATCTGGCAATTTCTGAGGCGCTGCAAACTGCATTATGGTTTACTAACTAAAATATTCTTTAAGAGTAATGTGCAGTATAGACTGCCAATGTCTTCCTGGACCGACTGGAACTTTTTGCGGTTGGATAGGAAAGTCGGACGGTATAGTCCGTCCGTGCAATCCCGGATGTTGTCAGCCTGCGTGCGATGGTCCGCCACCGTCGACATTAAGTCAATATCAAGCAACGACGGGAGTCGGCCTGCCTCCTGGGTTTGGTCTGGACCTGATGACGAGTGAAAGAGCCACAAAATTTAAACTTGAATCAGATTTTGAAGTGCTGGCGCCAAACTACGGGCCCGAGTATCACCGACGGTTCTTCTGGTTGCTCTTTCTCGTGGGTCTGATGGTTCTCATGTCACTTTTCTTGATATAAAGAGACGTGCCGTCGATACGTTAGAAATGGCCACCCTTGACTCGATCACTCTTGAGATTTCGAATGTACAGAAGGACCTGAAGGCGCTGCGCAAGATGATCCGCAAAGTTCTCGGGGACATTGACGATCCGACTGGCGAGAAGAAGGAGGCTCGCACGAGGAACAATGGATTCAACAAGCCTCAGGTTGTGACCGATGCCCTGCGCTCTTTCCTGAAGCTGGGACCAGACGAGATGGTCTCTCGCTCTCAGGTGACCAAGGCTGTGAACGCGTACGTGACGGAGAAGGAGCTCAAGAAGGGTCAGAACATCACTCTGGATGAGGCGCTTCAGAACCTGCTGAGCCCACCAGAGGGCACGCAGGTGACGTTCCTGAACATTCAGAAATTTCTGAATCGCCACTACGTGAAGCAGGACAAACCCGTAGAGACTCCGGCGCCACCGCCTCCTGCTCCAGTCGCTGACAAGCCGCCGCGCCCAAAGGTCAAGAAGACGTCCACTTAAAAATAGAGATTGTATAATAACAAAACATGGAGGTTCCGACCGGTCCTCCCAGAAGTGTCCTGGACGCACTTGTGGGAACCAAGGTGAAAAATACTGAATACTATATTCGCGCATTTACCCATAAATCAGCGCTTAAACGATACGAGGGACTCACGTCTTCGTACGAAACGCTCGAATTTATGGGTGATTCTGTTCTCGGGTTTGTCGTGACGAAATGGCTTTTTGATCGTCACGAAAAAGAGCAAGAGGGGTTTTTAACCAAGGCGCGTACCAAGATGGTCCGTGGCACGACCTTGTGCGAGATTGCCAAAGAACTTGGTTTTGAAAAATGGATCCTTATGGATGAAAAAGGCATTCGTAACGGCTGGAACACAAATCCCAAGATTCTCGAAGATGTCTTTGAGGCGTTCGTGGGTGCCATATATCTTGACCTTGGGATGGTGTATGTAAAACAATTTATTTTAAAATCTTTTGAAAGAATTGAGACTGATGTGAACTTTGACGACAATTACAAAGATCAACTTATGCGGTGGTGTCAGGCTGAGAAGATTGATTTACCCGAATACAAAGTTGAAACAAATGTCAATGGAATATTTGCTGTGTCACTTGTAGTCGATGGCAACAAGATGGGATGTGGCTACGCAAGTACCAAAAAACAGGCGGAACAAAACGCGGCAGAACTCGTACTTAAGACGGACGCACGCTTTAAGAAACATGGACCACAGGGTGGCGGAACTTCTAAATCGCCCGTACTTTGAACAACGAAGCGACGAATGGCTGGCTCTTCGCGAAAATATGCTCACGGCCAGTGATGTGGCGAGCGCGCTGGGTCACAATCGGTATGAAAAGCCCGATGATCTTTTATTGAAAAAAGTTTTGAAAAAGGCTTGGGCAGGGAATGCCGCCACTGCACACGGAACACTTCTCGAACCGGTCGCCCGAGACTTGTATGACGCGCTGACAGGCCGAAAGACGCACGAGATTGGACTGGTTCAGCACCCAAAATATCCATTTTTGGGGGGATCTGCCGACGGTATCACGGAAGATGGTCTTCTGGTCGAAATCAAATGTCCGTTGACTCGAAAAATTGAAGACAAAGTCCCCGAGCACTACCTTCCTCAAATTCAACTTTTACTCGAAATTTTAGATTTTGAAGATTGTGACTTTGTTCAGTACAGGCCAGCGACCAGCAAACCTGTCAAGACGAAAGGACCATGTGAAGAGGATGGCACCGAGCCCCTTGACGCAGAGGTTCATGTTTCTGAAATTTTAATGATTACACGAGTAAAACGGGATCGCGCTTGGTTTGAACAACATATCAAGACGATGGAGACCTTTTGGGGGCGCGTTGAGCACTCACGAAAAAATGGGCTGTGTGAGGTTGAGTGGGATGAGAAACAAATAACTTGTGAAGTCGTAGAGGACTACGATGGACCCTGTTTGGAAGTGTCCACACCGACCCAAATTTCTGACCTGCAAGGAATGCAAGGGGAACTTTTGTGCGAAGTGTATTCAGCTTGAGGTCCATTTCTGCCCCAACTTGGAAACACGTCTGAAAAAAGAAAGGGGTAATCTTGAGAAAAATCTTGTCAAGGTGGTTGCTCCTAAACTTGTTAAAATTTAATTAATACAAGTGCAACAAGTATAAGGAAAATTATAAATATCATAGGGCCTGGTTCCCCGCGGCGCCTCCGACCGATATAATCAGGAAGTTTTTGAGACCCAATAAAGTCTTTATCATAGACGTAGTTGAAGTTGAGATCGGGGCGGACCCATGACGGATCGCCATTCCAGTTTTGATATTTTCGCGCGGGAAAGGCGGGGAATGGCGCGGTTGGTTTACCGGGCATGGTCTGGAACCACATGTTGCTCGCTTCATTCAGTGCCATTGCGTCGAAATTTTTGAGGTCACGGTTGGTGTCGAGACGTTCACTTGGGCGTTCGTCATATGGACGCGTAAAGGTCCCATCTGGCTGCCAATTATGTGACCCATCCGAGGACACGCCAAACGTGCCTGTCCACGTGTACGGATTGAAGCGATTTATGCTTAGGTCATCGTCTTGCATAAGCGCCGTGGCCATTAATAGACTCCTACATTTTCTTTGTAGACCTTGCTCTGGACCTTTTCACGGTGAAGATTCCACATGTGATCCAGGTCAATGTTTAACATTCCCGCAAGTTGGAACAAATAACTGAACACGTCGCCCATTTCCTGGGTCACGTCAGTTCCCCGGTCTTTCTTGAGGCCCGTTTTGCGATACGTCCTCATCATCTGACGAATAGCGCTCGCGAGTTCGCCACTCTCCTCTGTGTAAAGCATCCAGACGGTACTTACAGTCGCCTTGTCCCATCCTTTGTTTCGACACATCTGCATTGTCTCATCTCGATACTGATTCATAGTTACCTAATGGGCCTATGACCTGTTTAACTGTGCAAGAGGCTTGCGAAACTTTAGGACCAGGAAGATGCACGCAAAAAGCAGGAGCATTTCCGTCGCTAGTTTCGAGTTTTCAACAGTTTCCTTGCTCGCCCCGCGCGCCACGACCCGGGGCTCGATGACCACATTACTGAAAAGGCGAATCGACCGATCTATGGCGAAAAAAATGAAAAATCCCACGAGAATGTCATCAAGTGTCTTCATACTAAAATCCAAATTTATAATTTTGAGGAAGTTTATTTCCATATGTACTCGTGCTGACCGGCCGGGAATCAGGTACTGGATTGGCCGTGATGTCGCGAATGTACACGAGTTGCTGGAGAACGCCCGTCTCGATCGTCTGTGCCGCCTCTGTAACGACGGCGCGATTCATGCCGCTGACCTGGCCCTTGACGTTTGTGTACGGGTCGCTTCGCATATTCACATAGACTTTCTTCATCAGCGACTGAAGATCAAAATCGTTCTGACGGTCAATCGTGTACCCCGTATTCGTCTTGACGGTCTGAACGATCGCCGCGTGTATCTGTTGGCGATTAAATTCAGAAAAAAAGGCAGAGTCGAGCGGCGTGGGGAGATACTTGGTCGCCATTACTAATGATCGGCATAAAAAAATAGACCACTTATAATGCAAATGAAGGTCATCAAGCGCGACGGGTCAGAGGAAGAGATGCTCTTTGACAAAGTCACTTCGCGGATCCGCAAGTTGTGCCAAGGATTGAATGTCGCCCCGGACAGGGTCGCTCAAAAAGTTTTTTCAAGTATGTATGACGGAATTTGCACGAGCGAGATTGATTCTCTGAGTGCAGACGTGGCTATAGACTTGATGACCGAGCAGCCAGATTATGAGACGCTCGCGACTCGACTGACTGTGAGCAACATGCACAAGACGAGCCCCACGTGTTTCAGCGATTGTGCCCTGGCCCTCCACAAAAAGGGACTCGTGAGTGATGTGTTTATCAAACATGTCACGCTCGCCTTGGACGCTATGATTATTCATGACAATGATTATACCTACGGTTTCTTTGGCATCAAGACGCTTCAGAGGAGTTATCTCCTGCCGGGAGAGACGCCACAGTACATGTTGATGCGTGTGGCCGTTGGTATTCACGGCGGAGACGCCCCTCGAGTCGCCGAGTCGTACCGTTTCATGTCCGAAAAGTACTTTACGCACGCCACGCCGACTCTGTTCAACGCAGGGACCAAGAGGCCCCAAATGGCGAGCTGCTTTTTAGTCGCTATGAAAAATGATTCGATCGAAGGAATTTACGACACTCTCAAAGAGTGTGCGCAGATTTCAAAATGGTCGGGAGGTATCGGCCTACACTGTTCGAATGTACGGGCTCGAGGGACGCCTATCAAAGGTACAAACGGGGTCGCCGATGGACTCGTTCCTATGCTCAGGGTCTTCAATAACACGGCTCGTTATGTGAATCAGGGTGGAGGGAAGCGCAAGGGTTCGTTTGCCGTGTACCTGGAACCTTGGCACGCCGACATCCTCGAATTTCTCGATTTGCGTTTGAACCAGGGTGACGAGGAGGCGCGGTGTCGAGACCTATTCACGGCCCTGTGGATCCCTGACATGTTTATGAATGCTGTCGAAAAGGACCATGATTGGTGGCTTATGTGTCCTCACGAGTGTCCCGGACTCCAAGACGTCCATGGGGCTGATTTTGTAGAACTCTACACTCGGTACATCTTTCAGGGCAAGTTTCGAAAGGTCACGAAGGCCCGTCAGATTTGGGACGCCATTCTTCGTTCGCAGATTGAGACCGGTACGCCTTACATGTGCTACAAAGATTCTATAAATGCCAAGTCAAACCAGAAGAATATTGGCACCATCAAATCGTCAAACTTATGCGTCGAAATTGTAGAGGTCTCCACATCTGATGAGACTGCCGTGTGTAATTTGGCCAGCATCTCTTTGCCCGCGTTCGTCAAGAGTTCGGGCGAGTATGATCATCAAAAGCTCCATGAAGTGACCCGTGTCATCACCAGGAATCTAAACAAGGTCATTGACAATACGTATTATCCGACCGAGCCGGCCCAAAAGTCGAATCTTCGCCATCGTCCGATTGCCATTGGCGTCCAAGGCCTCGCGGATGTCTTCATGATGCTCGGGCTGGCGTTCGACGATCCAGTCGCACGCCAACTCAACAAAACTATTTTTGAGACGATATATCATGCGGCTTTGACAGCCTCTGTTGATTTGGCCAAGACGGATGGCCCGTATGAAACCTATCAGGGATCTCCCGCATCACAGGGGGTGCTTCAATTTGACATGTGGGGAGTGACGCCTGATATGTACGAATGGGATGCGCTCAAAGAGACCATCAAGCTCCATGGTCTCCGTAATTCTCTTTTGGTGGCGCCAATGCCAACCGCCTCGACGGCCCAGATTCTCGGGAACAACGAGGCATTCGAGCCATACACGACCAACTTGTATCTTCGACGAACTTTGGCCGGAGAGTTTGTCATGATCAACAAGCACCTGGTCCGTGACTTTCAGGCACTTGGCCTCTGGTCAAAAGGTCTCAAGGATCAAATCATCGCCGCCAATGGGTCGGTCCAGGACCTTCCTGGATTGTCGGATGCTCTCAAGCAGGTCTACCGTACAGCATGGGAGATTCCTCAAAAAAGTCTTTTGGATATGTCGGCTGACCGGGGAGCCTTCATCGATCAGTCACAATCTCTGAATGTATTCATGGAGAATCCCAGCATGGCCAAGTTGAGCTCTATGCACATGTATGGATGGCACAAGGGGCTCAAGACGGGCATGTACTATCTGAGGACCCGCGCCAAGGCACAGCCCATCAAGTTTACAATCGATCCGGCGCTCGCGTGTTCTCGTGAAAATTCCGAGAATTGTGAAATGTGCTCAGGTTAATAATTGATGATGAAAAATCGACCTGTTTTTTTGCGTGTGATATTCTTGCGCTTGATAGGAGACGGCTTCCGTTTCTTGAGCGGTGATAGGCTCTTCGCTTTGCGTCGAGGGGCGGATTTTCTCACAGAAGCCAGACCGCTCAGCGAGTTGGCCCTTCGCATGGGGCTGGGAAATTCGCGTATGGGCGCAAGACCGGATGGCCGTCGAGTCGCACTTGAACGATATTGACCCGGGCGTTGACCTTTAACACTATGAGGCATCTTACTTAAAACAAACAAAATAGTATTATTAAATGCCAAAGTGGAATGAGGTGAACCTGAAGGATCTAGAGATTGATACGGGACGCGGTCGACCAAAATTCGGGATGAACGGCGGACCGCTGAAATTTCAGCTGCCCCGGGGCGTGTGCCAATGGGGGTACAATCCCGAGTACAAGTCATTTCAGGTGAGTCTGTGCGATCCGGCCTTTATCAAGTGGTATCGAGAGCTCGAAGCGGAACTATGTACTGACTCGCCTTTCAGGTCAAATCTAAAAGATGGTCAAATGCGCCTCAAGGCGGACGACTCGACGCTTTTTTTCGGACCTGACGGGACGATGCTCACAGATGGACCAGAACGCATGAAAGGGGCGGACATTTCATGCATTATGGAAATTTCAGGATCTTATTTTTTTCAGGAAATATACGGATTGACGTGCCGCGCGACTCAGGTCCGCCTATGGGACACAAGCCCGAAACACTTCGGGGCCGAGGCCATCGTCGGTTCACCGCCCGAGGTCGTTGTTTCTCGGAGGGTACTGCTGGATGACTGATTACATCATCGCCTTGGCCGTCTTGTAGAGTTCCGAGCCTTTTGTCGGGAAGGCCATCTCCTTTTTGGGGATGCCGAGCTCTTTCTTTGCCTTGATGACCGCCTTTATCCATGGGTTGGCCTTGGCGCCCTTGGCCTTTTCTTTGCTGACAATCTCACCCGTCTTGGGGTTGCGCTTGAGATCCTTTTTTGCGAGTCCGCCGCTTGTGTGATGAGCCGTTCCGTTCATCACCTGAGAGCGCGAACCAACCGCCTGCGTGTGAGTCATTTATTGTTATCCGACAAAATATTTTCAATTCTTAATCAAATGAGTAATGATTTTGAATTCTTAATCAAAGGAGAAAAGAGGAGCTTGTAGTGTTTCTCAGATGCTTTCTGCGATGGCCGCGACCTGGGATTTTCGGGATCACGCGATCGCCGACGGACGAGGATGTGGTGGCGCTGTGCGGCGACAATCGCGCGTCTGCGGGCCCGGTAGGCGCGGTCAAAGGCGGCCAGAGCATCGCGGTGTTTTTTAGAGAGTTGTTTTAATGTCATACCATGTGTTAATTTTTAATTCGGGGCCCAGGGGTGATCAATGACGGATGCGGCGTCGCCGGCCCAGCGATACTGATCACTCATCTGATCAGGCGGATAACTCACAACTTTATAGCTCGACTTGCTCATAAGGGACCAGTAGACGAGGAGGACAACAAGAGCAATGACTATAATCCGCATTACAATTACACACTAAAAATCTTACGGATGGCCCTGGCGGTCACGCCACCCTTGAGTGTCGTGGGCAGCTGCGTTCGGAGGCGCTCGTCGTTGAGAACCTCGGCACATACGGCCGACTTGTGGCCCTGGAGATCGATGATCGATTGTTCAATACTCGGAAGTCCGCCCACCTCGGCATAGATGAGCTTCTTGACCCACACTTTGCCTGTTTGGCCGTTGCGGTGGGCCCTGCAAATAGCCTGGAGTTCCGTGGCTGGATTCCACGCCGGACACGTGATATAGACTCTTGTGGCTGACTGTAGGTTCAGACCGACGCCGCCGGCTTTTATCTGAATAAGGAACACGGGCGCAGGGCTCGATGTGCTCTTCTGGAACTGCTCGATGCGTTCAGCACGCTTGGCCGTGTCGATCGAACCGTCTATTCTGAAGACGGGGGTGCCGGCCGCGTGGAATCGCCTGTGGAGCTCGTCCATCTCGCCTGTGAATTGGCCAAATATCAGCGTCTTTTCCGTCGGGTGTTCGTCGACCATTCGCATCAGCGCATCTATTTTGACCGACTCGCCGCGCCAAGCTTCCGGATCGCGCGCCTCCTTGATAGCCATACCATCCAGGTACAACTGAGGCCAGGCCATAACCTGCCTGACTCGCAAGAGGCACTCGATTAGCTCCATCTGATGGATGTTTGCAGTGCCTTGTGCGAAAATCTCGGCGATCGTCCCTTGACTCCTGCGGTACACTTCGTGGTACAGGGAAGCCTCGTCTTCATTCATTTGGAGCTCGACCGTTTCGATATCACACGGCGGGAGTGTGAACCGTTCGCAGTCTTGTTTGGTCCGCCGCAAGAGGTACTTGGCGCGAATATCATCCGTGTAGCACTGAATGTGCGTCTTGGGAAGTCCCACGAAAGCCCCCAAAGTCACGAAATCCCTGATTGAGTTGAAGATGGGGGTGCCTGTAACGACCCAGCGAATCCGGCCCTTGAGGGTCCGAGCAGTCACTGTCGTCTTGGCTCGGTGGTTTCGAACCTCGTGACCTTCATCGAGAATGATTCGATTCCATGTGACCGCGACGAGAGGACACACGGGGGATCCCTTGCGTTGAGCGAGCACAGAATATGGCGCGATGGTCACTTGCGCAGCTGGATCCAAGGTGCGCTTCGGACCATCAAAGAGATGGACGCTCAAGTGGGGCGCAAACTTTGCAATCTCCGCCTGCCACTGCATCACAATGGATTTGGGCACGACAATCAAAGTCTTTGGAACGGGGTTTTCTATCATAGTCGCAACGAGCTGGACCGTCTTACCCAGGCCCATCTCGTCACAAAGAAACCCGCCCGGATAGTCCGAGGCGCGTTCACGACCTAGGAGCCATTTGACGCCCTCGCGCTGGTGCGTGAGAAGACGGCCTTGGAGAGCCATTTGGTTTTGGTCCAGGGTCCCACCTAACACCACTCTTGGTCACAGGACCTTTTTTCGCTGACCCTAGTAGGATGCCTGACGAGGGCCGTGTTGTTAAACTTCTTGCTGAAAAGTTCAAGACCCTCATGCCGAGCCAAATACAGTCTCAGGTCGTGGCCGCTCCGCCGAGACAACAGGCCGCCGCAGCCGCCGCAGCCGCGACTGTT
>Ga0136642_1000986_pt1 | contig 13089 bp, 15 predicted proteins | sample LowCatLa1302831Y_FD_115313 | JGI IMG/M metagenome (GOLD analysis project Ga0136642, IMG submission 115313) | Freshwater microbial communities from Lower Cathedral Lake, Yosemite National Park, California, USA - 13028-31Y | ecosystem: Environmental > Aquatic > Freshwater > Lake ... | reverse complement strand
TGGTGAGTCCTACGTTGAAGTTGACCCCATCGTTGCCAATGTCATTGGTTACAACGCTGGTGTGTCAATTGACACCGTGGCTCGCGACGTGCTCAAGGCTGGTACGAACGTTGCCTACACCGGCACCTCAACCTCGCGTGCGACCGTGAACAACACGACCTCGCTGCTCAAGGCTGCTGACATCCGTAAGGCTAAGGCGTTCCTGCGCTCAAACAACGTTCCGACGTTCAATGGGTTCTACACGACCTACATCCACCCGAACGTGGCTTACGATTTCACTGGTGAAACTGGTTCCGCTGCATGGCGTGACCCGCACACCTACTCGCAGCCTGGTGAGATTTGGGCCGGTGAGCTTGGTGCCTTTGAAGGTTGCCGTTTCATCGAGACCCCGCGTGCACCTGTGTTCGCTTCTTCGGGTTCGTCATTGACCTCCTCAACGAACGTTGACGTTTACGGTGTTGTCACCGTGGGCCGTCAGTCGCTCGCCAAGGCGTTCTCAATGACCGATGGAAATACCGAGAACCCGCACGTTGTTCCTGGTCCGATCACCGATTTCCTCCGCCGCTTCGTGCCGTGGGGCTGGTACTGGCTGGGTGGCTACGCCATCTACCGTCAGGCTTCGGTGTACCGCATCGAGACTGGTTCAACGATCAGCTACGCTGACCCGGCTATCGACAAGTAGTAGTTAGTCCTCCGAGGAGCTACTGATGGTCGGTCACTGCACACACTGCGGATCTACGGAATTGATTGCTGGTCAAGATATGTACCAATGCTTGATTTGTGGAAAGCATACGCACAGTGACGGATCGTTGGTAGCTCCTTGGGAGGATAACGCACCACTAACCACTTGGTTTGGTCGCCGCAATGTTGACGGTGGCCGCTACGATAGTCAGGAGTAAGTATGGGAGTTTCATCCCCAACAGGCATGGGTGAGAAGCGTGGCAAGGAATTTGCTGGTCAGCCCGGCACTTCCCTTGGATTGCGCCCCGAGCGTGCTAAGGCCAATCAGGCCGCATCGCCCGGATCACACGACATGGACAACGAGATGGCCGATCAGGGCTACACAATGGAAATGCGTGAGGACCCAACTTTTACGCCGGTCCGCATGGCAGCCCCTCACCACCCCGCCCCAGACCGGGCCCATGCAGGCGATCCTCGCATGGGCTCTAAGGCGCAGATTACTGGAAAGATGAACCGATGAGTTTTCCCGGATCAGTTGGAATGACCAAGGAAATGTCCAAGGAAGCACAGTCTGGTCACATGAATGACGATTACACATTTGCTGCTGGCGTAACTCAGGTAACTGAGGCTGGTGACGTTAATCGTGGTATGTCAGACATTGCCACCAAGCGTGGCGTTACGGCTCCCCTTGTTATTCAGGACATCTCAGCTGAACAGCATGGTTCATGGGTTAACGACGTGATGACTCCTAACGAGGTTCACGGCTTTTCCTTCAAGGTTCACGAGGATAACTAATGGAGACCCACGGCTACTCTATTGACCCAATGCGTAGCGATGCTACGGACACCTGCCACGGAGCTTGTGGCGACGGCTGCCCCCAGTGCCGCGGTATTGCAGAAGTGAACTTTCGTCCTGTAGACATCCGTACCCAGTACTTCCTGGGTGGAGCAGACCCCAAGCTGGACCCATCTCCGGCGATGGGTGACGAGCGGTTCATCCGCAACGCTGACGGTTCCGGCATCCGCAAGTAGGGGGTCTAAATGGCCCGCCTGCGGTTTGACGCAGTACGAGGTTCAATCGGGTCCCCACTCGATGTAACCACAACGCAGATTTCTTCTTCTGGCCTTGCCCGTTTGGGCACGGTTGGGGGAGGGAATATTGCACTTATCTGCCTGTACGTCACTGACGTTAACGGCAACATTACCGCTTCTGAGAATGTGTGGGTTACGGCTCACACCACTGGCTCAACCATTGCCACCATTCTCCGTGGGCAGGAAAGCACCTCCGCTCAGGTCTGGCCCCTTGGCTCTGCTTGGACTCACGGCTTCTCGGTTGCCGATGTCGCTGACATTGAGGCATACACCGACGCTGAAACTACTCGTGCCCTTGCTGCTGAAGCAGCCCTTTCTACCTCCATTGGTAACGAGACCAACGCTCGTATTGCAGCAGACACCACCCTACAAAACAACATCAACAGTGAAGCCTCCACCCGAGCCATTGCTGACACCACGCTCACCAACACCAAGGCATACAACCTCACCCGTACTGGCGTCAAGACCAGCAACTACACGGCATCTGCCAACCAGCTTGTCCCGTGTGACGCCACCTCGGCCTCCTTCACCGTCTCCCTGCAATCAGGGATGGCTGACGCTTCTCAGGTTTCTGTTAAGTTGTTGGCGACTGCTAGCAGCCACACCGTCACTGTTCAAACCTCCGGTACAGATGTATTCAACCGGACGGGTGGACCCACCACTCTCGTACTCTCCATCACCGATGCTGACTACAACGTGGTCTACGATGCTGCCACAGGTATCTGGACGGCCATCTCAGAGGTTAATCAGGGGGTTCAGGGGGCACAGGGCTCAACAGGATCTCAAGGCCCTCAGGGGGCTTCTGGGACCCAAGGAGCGCAAGGTAGCCAAGGAGCTCAGGGGACTCAAGGATTTCAGGGTCAGGCTTCTACGGTCCCCGGTCCTCAAGGCACGCAAGGTTTCCAAGGGACTCAGGGTTTTCAAGGAACTACGGGGTCGCAAGGACCGCAAGGAACTCAAGGCTTTCAGGGAACTCAGGGCTACCAAGGCGTACAGGGTAATCAGGGTACGCAGGGAGTCCAAGGTTTCCAAGGCTATCAAGGTCTAACTGGGGCTCAAGGTCCTACCGGATCTACTGGATTAACTGGTGCTCAGGGAGCACAAGGGTTCCAGGGAACGCAGGGCTATCAGGGCAGTCAAGGTTTCCAAGGGGCTCAGGGGTCACAAGGTTTTCAAGGCTCGCAAGGTTTTCAAGGCTCGCAAGGCGCTCAAGGTACTCAAGGTTATCCGGTTGGACTTACTGGCGCTACTTCTGCTACTCGATATGTCGGCGGTACCGCTAACGGCGCACCCACGTCAGGTACTTTTGCCGTTGGCGATTTCATTGTAGATCAGACAGGAACCATTTGGGTTTGCACAACTGCTGGGACACCCGGCACTTGGACTACTACCATCTCGTCGCACCTTTCGCTTCGTACTGCTTCGGCAACGGTGGGGCGTAATGAAATAACCATCTTCTCCGGTTCTACGGCAAGTCAAACTCTCACCGCCCCGTCCAACCCAATTGACGGTTCCAACTGGTCTGTCATCAACAAGGCTTCCGTAGCGGTAACTTTGAATTTTACGCCATCTATGGTTCCGCTTAGTTCGGGAACTGGCGTTACCACTTTCTCCGTTCCTGCTGGCGGGGCTTACTCTTTTGTGAACTACAACGGTTCTCAGTGGTACATGATTTCCACCAACAGCGCAGACCAATTAATTAACGTATTGCCAACCGCCAACGGTGGAACTGGACTTAGCACTATTGGAACTGCTGGTCAGGCCCTTGTGGTCAACGGTGGGGCTACTGGTCTTACCTACACTTCGGTAGTCGGAACCCAAGGATTTCAGGGTTCCACAGGTTCACAGGGTTCTATTGGAGCTCAAGGTTCAACTGGATCACAGGGCAGTACGGGCTCACAGGGCGCAACTGGATCTCAAGGTTCACAGGGATTCCAGGGTTCCACGGGCGCTCAGGGTTCCACTGGCGCTCAGGGCTCCACTGGAGCCCAAGGTCTACAGGGAACGCAAGGCAATCAGGGATTCCAGGGAACGCAGGGCAACCAAGGCACACAGGGCGCTACGGGAACGGGCACACAGGGAGCGCAGGGCGCTGCTGGCGCGCAGGGCAGTACGGGCGCTCAGGGTTCTACGGGCGCGCAAGGCACGCAGGGAACGCAGGGCGCTCAGGGCGCTACGGGCACGGGTACGCAAGGAGCCCAAGGTGCTCAAGGATCACAAGGTTCAGGTTCGTCCGCTGGTGTTCCCAGCGCATTGACGTACACGGCTGCTCCATCTCAAACCCTTCCGTACTACAACACTTATCAGCAAATTGGCGGACGCTTTATGGGCAAGCGTTACCTTGCATCTGGAGCACAAACACTTATTCAGGCTTCATCCTCACCGGGAACTCGACCAACATTTGATTCGGCAAACAATCTTTATTATTGCGATCCGGTTGGACAAGTTGTTTACAAGATCACCAGTGCTGGCGTTGCAACTCAGGTAACTCTTACTAGCAACCCGCTTGTTGCAGCAGCAGGGTTTGGTGACATTGTTTGCGATGCAACTCGTGGATACCTTTACTTTTCATCTAACTCAGATGGTGCAGTTTGGCGTGTTTCAATCGCCGGTGGCACCGTTACTCAGATCAGCAGCGGAACCCACTCGCCGGGTTCACTTGCTATTGACTCATCGGGCAGCGTGTTCTACAACGACACGGCTGGCGCAAACGCTGTCATCTATAAGATTGCTACTCCATCTGGTTCACCTAGTCAAACCTCGTTTGCCACGCTTACAGGTCAATGCACGGGCTTGACGATTGATTCCTCAAACAACCTATTTACCAAACAGACAACGACGATTACCCGGATTTCGTCGGCTGCTTCTATTACAACTTCGTATCGAACTGGGCTTACTTCAACCAGCACAACCAATACTTGCCTGACGCTTGAGCCAATTTCCAACCTATTTTTTTACATTGACAATGGCGGGTCTCAGCAAATTTTTACAATGGCCTACGGTGCCAACACAAATGCCACCTACACCTCAACCTCAACAAATAGCAACGGTGTTGGAGTTGATGCATACGGAAACCTGTACATAAACGACAGTACTGCCCCAGCTTTGTACAGTGTTCCCGGCCTGACTTATGCTGGAGATGTAGCTTCAACGTCAAGTTCTCTTTACATCGCTACCACTACCAACGTCATCAACTCATCAGCTCAGTGGAAAGATATTCGCACTGACCCCACGGGTACTCCCGCTGGATCTATCTACCCGGCTACACAAACAACGCTTAGCACCTCAATGCAAAAATGGTTTGCCTCAACCTCTGCCATCAAGAATGGCTACGGAAGTATGGCAGCCAACAGCAGCAATGGTGGTTTGACCGTTCCGGTTGCTGGGCTCTATCAAGTAACGCTTCAAATTTACGGCACTACGGCTGGCACCACAGTCGCATCTGGTTTGCATGTTGCCATCTATGTCAATGGTGCCGCATCTGGTGGCCTTGATTTCGGCCTGACTCAGTTGGGAACAGCAAGTTACAACTGGTCATTTACTTGGTCTGGTCTAATTTCCTTGACTGCCAGCCAATACATTGCACCGTGGGCCGCATTGTCCACCGTGGGAACAAACTTCACACTGTCCAATGTAAACAATACTTTGTACAACAACTTCTCAGCAGTGCTAGTGAGTGCGTAATGCTTGATGCACCTTACGCAGCCTCAACCTATTCGGCAGACCCGTCCTATCACGGGCCTTTGTTTAAGTTTGAACCACCCACAGTCAACGACATTCCGTGGTACAAACCCACCGATCACGGCCCAATGGTATCGCTCTACCGTCATTATCGGCCCAAGACCAGGGGTGTCAATGTCTTTGTCTTGTCAGACAATACGGTAGTACAGGACACGGCTACCTCAGAGAACTCCAACACCAGCTATCCCTTGCCGTGGATTCTCAATGACCCGTCTGGTCCTTACGCGTCAGTAACAAACTGGGACCTTACAGTTACTAACACTACGCTCCCCGTATGGATTCAGTATGTATATTATGGGAGCCATATATACACCATTAACCAATTCGAGGCGACGTTCCTTAGCAATGCTGGGTACTCCGACCGAATCACTGCCCTTTAGGAGACATCATGGCTTATCGTGAACTAGCAGGAGTTTTAAACCAAATTGCCGGGACTACTAACTTGGAGATTGCTGGCGCTGCCAACATCTATGCCAAGAACAATGGGTACGCTGGACCCTACAACCTAGAGCTTGTTGGTGCCCTGAACGCTGCTGCCGTAGCCCGTGGCCTTCAGTCCTCATCTACCCCCAAACGTGAACTTGCTGGTATTTGCAACCTTCTTGCTGGCACTACTGGTCGGTCAGCCGTCGGTGCTCTTAATGTTTTGGCCGGAAGTACCCCGTGATTAAGACTCACTTTGGTCAGCATGGCGAGGAATGCTTTGGATGCCGGATTCAATCGGTGTCTTTTGCTGCATCTGCTATGCCTACTCGTAAGCCTGAAGCAGTTGGTACTGCCAAAGCCGAAAAACAGTTGGTCAAAGACCGAACGGCATTCAAGGCTATGCGCGACCAAGGCATCCAGCCCGCCCGCCTTAAGGGTGCAGCAGACCTACAGGACAAAGCCTCTACGGTCCGTGAGATCGAGACTGGCAAAGTCATTGGCAATGCTTCCCTTGCCGCCAAGGTGGAATCAGTAGCAAAGGAAATGGCAACTCAGTGAAGATTGCCGCCCACTATGACCATAGCCCAGTCACGGGATACGGGCGGATGTCTGCCGAAATTGTTGCAGCGATCAAGCGTGCTGGCGTAGAGGTAGTAGATCACCCCGATTCCTCTGTAGAAAATGTGTTATTTATGACCCCACCCCATCGACCCGATGGTTGGTACAAGGGGCAGAAAAGCACGATCCTTACCATGTGGGAAACCACCGAGCTTGCTTTTGAGCACAACGCTGGGGTTCCAAACTATGACACGGTAATCGTCCCCTCCAAGGCAAACCACGATCTATTTAGCAAGGTCAATCCCAACACCCACTTTGTCCCCCTGGGCTGTGATTACGAACAGTGGGCTCCGGTTAAGCGGGAGTACGGCGATCCTTTCACCGTCATTACCTCGGGCCAGGGTGGGCGACGCAAGGGCATCGACATCTCGATCAGGGTATTTAAGCGGTTCAGGGAAATCATCAAGGTCAAGGGTTTTCCGGCTCCTCGGCTTCTTATCAAGTCCGTGGTGTCCTTGGAGAACCCGGACCCCGGCATTCTTGTCTTTGACAGCCCAATGTCGGTAGATGAAGAGTTGTCCTTCTACGCTTCCGGTCATGTGTACCTTGGCCTTAGCCGTGGCGAAGGATGGGGAATGATCCCGCACCAGACCATTGCTCAGGGTATGCCTACGATCCTCTCTAACGCCCACGGTCATGCCTCCTTTGCACGCTTTGGCCTTGGGGTGGATTGTGGCTGGATGGAAGCAGAGAACGGCGTGTGGGGCCGCAACGGGAACTGGTGGGCTCCCGACGAGGAACAGGCCCTCGCCCACCTGCTTGATGTCTTTGAGAACTATTCTCAGCACGCTGAAGCAGCAATGATTAATGCCGGTGCCATCCGCAGCGTCTTTACTTGGGACCGCACGGCAGAAGAAATCCTCAAGCTGATGACCTCCTCTCCTGACTTTACGGCTGGGGAATGGTACGAATGCCCACAGCGTTATCTGAACCTTCGAGTGGACAAGCCCATTGACGCAAACATTGGTGGCGCACAGCACAACTTCTTCCCCGGCAGGGACTACGACGTAACGGCTGATGTCAAGCGGGTTATGTACGACGCTGGCTATGTGGACGAATCGTGCCTTGACCCCGCCGAAAGAGGATTCTTGGAGCGCACCTCGGCTGGTAAAATGTTCATAGACAAGGACTTGGTGGCATGACAACTTTTAACGACTGGATTGAAAAAGTGTGGAGGCGTGTCAATTCTGGCACGGTTGATTCTACGGTGCAGATTGCACAGGCAATCACTACTACTACCGCTACCGATATTTATGTAACCCCTGCTAACTCTCCCGCTATGCGTACTGGCGCTCGTATCTCGGTCGATATGGAAGTTATGTACGTTACCAATTGGTCTGCTGGCACTGGCCTTGCCTCGGTAGTCCGTGGCTATGAGGGCTCAACTGCCGTGACTCATACCGACAAATCCTTGGTTTACATCCAGCCTAAGTACACTCGGTATGACATCGGCGTAGCGCTGAATGACGAGCTCCTTCGCCTGTCCTCACCCGACAATGGGTTATTCCGTGTCAAAACTCAGACCATTACTTTCAACCCGGTCTATATGGGCTACGACCTTGGCCCCGAAGTTGCAGACGAGTTTATTGACATCATGGAAGTTCGCTACAAGATTCCATTTCCGACCCGAAACTACCCAGCCATCCATTCTTGGAAAGTCCTTCGTTCCATTGGCGACACTTCCACTTTCCCATCGGGCGCAGGCATCGTATTCTATGAAGGCGGGTATCCAGGCCAGCCCGTCTATGTCCAGTACTCGGCACCTTTTAGTCAATCTAACTTGACAAGTGACCTTGCCACTGATGTCCGTACTGTGACTGGCATGACATCTACAATGTTAGATATTGCTCCATTGGGTGCAGAGATTCAACTTACATTGCCCCGAGAAATTCGTCGAAACATGATGGAGTTCCAGCCCGACCCCCGTAAGGCTCCTGAAGTGCCATCTGGCGCAGTGCAGAACTCTGTACAAGCACTTACCATTCTCTACAACACTCGTGTTTCCGAGGAGGCTGCACGCCTTAGCCGTCAGTACACCCGAGTCGAGGCGTACTAATGGCAACGGGGTACACCCTCCCCTATCGTAATCCTTCAATTGCGTATTACACAACCACGCCCCAAGCTGGTCAGGTAATTTCCCCACCCTCCGAAGGTTTTCCCGTCAGCATTGCTGGTCGGAATTACGTGGTGGATACTTCTTTTGAGCCGTATCGCCGGGAAGCGTTCAGCCATAAATCCATTGCCCCGCAGCGTCAGTCGCTTCACTTTACCAACGTCCCCGACGATGGCACTGTGTCCACGGATGGGCTTTGGCGGCGTGAGGCTCGTGACTGGGGACTTGGTTCGGGCCAGTCATACTTTGACCGCAAGAACTCAGTAGACAATCGTTTTGCTCACTCAAAGGGAATCAACCCTTGGACTCAGTGGAGCCTTTCGCTTTTACCCGATACGCTGCAACCACTTATAAATACAACTACTTCTGGCGGAACAGCAACATATCCAAAAGCAATTCGTTGCGGAGCGTATGTTTATTATGTTGTTCGAGGTTCGTCGGGAGATTCTTTTTATTGGCAATCAGGTGCGTGGAATATCGGGACGAGTGGAGGCCCAACTGGCATTACCGGAACCTTTATAGATATGTGTTCCGATGGATACAATGTTTACATTTTGACTAACAGCGGGGTATGGCAAACTACTGGTGGGTCCAACGGCGCAGCCACTCAAATTGTTGTTGGAGACAATAATTCGGGAGTTTATTCAGGCTATTGGATTGCCAAAAATACCTCCTACCCCCTTGACGGAGTTATTGCCTATGTTGGTGGACGCTTAATTGTTGCTTTCACTAACCTCGCTCGATGGAATACCGCAGCAGGAACTTATGCTGAGGGTGCCGCCGTTTTTGATCTTTCATCATCAACATTTACTAGCGGTTCCAAACTTGATGCCGGTGCTCCCGAATGGTTATTCACCCATCCCAACAAGCGTTGGACTTGGACTGCTATTGCAGCTTCTTCAACAAGCATTTACTTGTCTGGTTACAGCACCAAAGACAAAGGTGCCACAAGCGCTGTGTACCGTACTGGCATTGAACAAGGTGCGGCTGCTGGAACCATCCCCGGTTTAACTTCTCCTGTTGTTGCCCTGCCTTTGCCCCCTGGTGAGTATGTCACTGCCATGAGGGGGTACATGAACTACATTTTTCTTGGTTCCAATAAAGGAATCAGGATGACGCAGGCTAATTCTTCCACTTCAACAGGTGGGGCTGGCGAACTAAACGCTGGACCTTTGATCCCTGATGTTACGGAGATTCCAAGTCAGCCCGTTACTGCAATCACAGGCAATGACCGCTACATTTACTGGGCGTGGAATGCTTTTGATTCCACCTCATCTGGCCTTGGCCGCTTTGATCTGACTCATTTCATTGACACCCTTGCCCCAGCTTATGCCTCGGATCTGATGATCTCTGACAATACGGGTACAGTAACTTGGCTTGACTGGGACCCGATAACCGATGGTCCTTTGATTACTTTTAATTCTTCTGCTGTGAGGTCACACACCGGACCTTCCATCCCTAGCGGTGGCATTGATTATCTATATGGCGGAATCTGGACCAAGGACCCAAATAATTGCGTGTCCTCTGGATATGTGGATTCTGGTTTAATTACTTACGGCATCCCTGACAATAAAAACGCTATCCGTATTGATGGTAACGTTGCCAATGTTGGCACCTCAACATCATCAAGCGCTTCGTTCACTCTTACCGTTGACAACGCTGCTCCCCTAAGCCTTGGTTCCTACGCTGGTAACAACGAAAAATTTAGCCTTGGCTTTACTCAACAATTTGGCGAACAGTATACAGTTGTTACTACCCTTTCAGCTGGCACTACCTACACGGCTGGCATTCCTTACAAGGTTTCCCCAACGCTAAATCGCTGGACTCTAAAAGCATTGCCTGGTATTCCTTCAGGCATTTTAATTATTGCTCCTATTTTGATGTATGACAGTTTGGATGTAGATGGCAAGGTGGTTTCCTACGATCCATATGCCGAATATACATTCCTTGAAAACCTTCGTCAGACTCAGCAGGTTGTGACCTATGTTGAAGGGACCTGGACCGCTGATGTCACGGTAGACCTAATTCATTGGATGCCTGAACGCAGGCGAATGGTCCAACAGGGCGGTTATCATGGCGATCTTATCGTAACTCTCAAAACACTTTCAGGATAAATGGAGTAGAATAAACTATGGCTTTCCCCGATATTTCAACCGTCAGGTCTTATGGCGGTGGCGCTATTCCATCGGTGCTGACCGGCTCTGGCATTTCTTCAACGGGTACTACTTTTACCGTTGCCAGCGTTGCAAGCTGGTTGGAAAACGGAACCTCTAATTACCTTGGGACTTCTGGTCCTTTTGTAGTTGCTATTGACTATGGCGAAAGCAACGAAGAAAAGGTTCTTTGTTCTGCTATCAACCCAACCACCAACACTGTTACGGTTTACAGCTCAAGCGGTAGCGTTGGTCGAGCTTACGATAATTCTTACGTTGCTCTTGGTACGTCTGCTGGTACGGGCGTTACTCACGCCGCTAATGCGGTTGTCGTTCCAGTTCTTACGTCTGTTGAAATTCAGCAAACCAATACGGTTGGCAATAAAACGCTTGGTAAAATTACGGCGGCGGGGGATCTTTTGGTTGGAGATTCTCCACAATCCATGAAGAACCTTTCTATTGGTGCTTCCGGTTCGTTTTTGGCTTCAACTGGAATTGATGTTGCGTGGCAAACGGTTCCTGCTACTTCTATATCGGGTGCTGGTTCAACCAATAACTATGTTCTGACTTCCACGGGAACTGCAAGTGCCCCAGTTTGGAGAACTGTTCCAGCAATAGCAATGTCTGGTGTTGGTTCTACAACTGGATACGTTCTTACTTCAACGGGTACGGGCACTGCTCCTACTTGGCAGGCAGCAGCTACCACGGATTCTGGTTGGACAACCATTTCTTCGTTTAATAATTCATGGGTTGCGGGCACCGTTGCTCCCTCTTACCGTTTGATTGGCAGTGTTGTTTACTTGCGTGGGGCGATTTCCAGCGGTACTGGACTTGCCACGGCGTTTACTTTGCCTAGTGGTTATCGTCCTTCAACAACTATTGCGTTGCCTACCGTTAACGGTTCAGGCACAGCGATACAAATTGCTATTTCAACAGGCGGGGCGGTTACTCCCAATGTTACGGGCACTAATGTCAGCCTTGACAGCGTGCGATTCCTCATCAACTAAGGACACATATGGCTATTTACCCCGAAGCGCAGTGGCACGGACCTGTCCCTAATCAAGGTGACTTCATGGGTAATGTTCGACTTGGTGTAGTTCACATTATGAGTGGTACTCAATCTGGTACCGATGGCTGGTTCCATAACCCCAACGCTCAAGTCTCTGCACATTTTGGTATTGCCAAAGATGGCACGGTCTATCAGTGGGTAGACACTTCCCGTATTGCATGGGCTGAAGCTAATTACAACGGTGAGGCTATCTCCATTGAGCATGAGGGACAGGCAGGGGATCAGCTTACCTTTGGACAGGCGGTTGCCCTTGCTCACCTGATGGTGTGGGTCTACGAGACTCATGGCGTACCTCTTGGCCGCACCTCTGACCCCAACGGTCGTGGCTGGATTGGTCACGGAGAACTTGGCGCTGCCGGTGGTGGACACACTGGCTGTCCGGGTCAACCCATCCTTGACCAGATCCCTGCGGTTCTTTCTACCGCGTGGCAGATCCTCTTCCCACCCAAGCCAACTCCCCCGGTTCAGCGTACCCTCACCCGTGGCATGAATGGTCTCGATGTGTGCTGGTTGCAGAAGTACCTCAAGGTGAAGGTCACTGGCGTCTTTGATGACAGGACGGCACGAGCGGTGGTGAAGTTCCGTAAGGCCCACAAGCTGCCAGCCAATGCAGTTGTCGGTCCCCGAGTGTGGAAGTTGATGGGTCTATGACCTTTGACCACTTGACTCGTCTAGGAGCAGACCTTGTTGTACTCCTCGGTGCCATTGGCGCTGGGGTCGGTGGCGCTATTGCATACCTCAAAAACAAAGATAAAAACTGGTGATTTCTCCTATCCGATCTTGGCAGGACAAAGCGCTTACTTGGTTTGACGCTTGGTTCACCTCGCCTGAATGTGTGTGGCAGACTCTCTTTGCTTGCATTGTTATTTGCGTTGTAGAGATTGCGTTCCCTGGCCTTGACCCCCACTACTTCTACCTTCTCGCCATCCTTACCCTGTACTCGGCTATCACTCAGCCCGCTCTTGCTCAGGCCTCAGCCGCTACTACTCGCCAGTTGCAGACCATCATTGAGCGACAGGCCGGGATCATTGAGATGATGCATCAAGAACTTGCCGAGACCAACGAAATCCTTGACGATGTTCGAGAACTTACAATGGACGCTGACGAGGAATAATGTTCTGGCAGATCTTTTGGTACTCAGCTTTGGGCTGCGTCGGGATGGCCGTCCTTGATAGCACGTCCACCATCTTGACCCAT
>Ga0136642_1000985_pt1 | contig 13090 bp, 10 predicted proteins | sample LowCatLa1302831Y_FD_115313 | JGI IMG/M metagenome (GOLD analysis project Ga0136642, IMG submission 115313) | Freshwater microbial communities from Lower Cathedral Lake, Yosemite National Park, California, USA - 13028-31Y | ecosystem: Environmental > Aquatic > Freshwater > Lake ... | reverse complement strand
GCGACAGGTTTAGATCGGTGGTGGGGTGAAGCGATCCGCGCAGCACCGTGTTGGGTTCGATCTTCACTTCGGCGCCGCCTGCCGCGCGCACGGTCAGTTTGAGGATGAGGTTTTCTTTTGCGAGTTTCTGCTCCCGCACCTGCGCGCCGGGCAGCGCGCGGCGAATTTTCGTCGCGATGCGTTGAAGGGCGGCGTCGATACCCTGCAACGTGGTGGGTCGGTCTTCGAGCGGCAGGTAAACCAGATCGATGTCCACGGACAGCCGAGAGAAATCGCGCACGAAGAAATTGATCGCGGTGCCACCCTTGAGCGCGAAGCACGCTTCAGTATTCACAAAGGGCATCACCTGCACGAGCAGGTCAGCTTGTTTGAAAAATGGGCTTTCTTTCATGGCGCCTCGGATGGTGTTTCAGTTGCGGCGGGAACGGTAATAAGGTACTTGGGATCGAGTCGTCCGCCCGCGACGATCATGCGCTTGCCACTGCCGAGCGAAACCCTCGTCACGTCGAGCTGCTTGAACCAGGGATGGGCCTGCTTTTCGGCCAAGTGGAGGAAGAGCCGTTTCACCTTCACGGAGGCGCACGCCTCAAGCAGCGAGCGCACCAGGTCCGGCCGCAACGTGCCGAGCCCTTCGAAGACGAGATTCGCGTGTTCATAGCCGGCCGCGTCGAGCGTGAGGTGTTGGAGGAATTCTAGCGCGGCGCGTTCCGGTGCGGACACGCTCACAACAAGTTCCCCTTCGCGGTGCTCGCGCAGTCCGAGATCCTGCGGCAGGAAGTTTGTGCTCACGCGCTGCACGCGACGGGTCGAAGACAGGCCATTAAACCAAGCGGGAAGCCGGTCACTCGTGCAGCTAAACAAATGGATGGGATAGGTGTCCCCTAGCGCTAAAAAATGCGCGAGGCCGGCGAGTTCTAATGCCGTGCGTCCGCCCGGATGAAATGACTTCGATTTTTGCTGGAGGCCGAAGACTGCGCCGAGCCAAGTGGGGGCCTCAGACTGCGCGGTAAACGCTCCATTGCCGACGCGGTGCAGCCAACCCGAACTCGCGTAGTAGTCGGCTAGTCTATTCGAGATGCCCTCGCGCTTAAGCCATGCGGACGTAAGCACCGCGCCGGCGGGAACGGAGACGAGCCGTTGGTTTATTTTTTTACGTTTAAAACTAGTATTGCTGGTCATAATTGATAAAAAATAAACCGAATGGTCGTTTAGGTTTATTTATGTACATATAAAACAAGTAATACTAGTTTAATTTACAATAAAATAAACCATGAGCTTAAGCAAGCGCATCGGTATTAACAGCGACATTCACACAGCTTGTGGGTAATTCACCAAAAAACCGTGCGCCGAATAGCCTAATCGTGTCCTTACGCGTATTAGCGACTGAAGATTAGTTGGTTAAAAAAATGGAAGCACAAGTTGGCCAACCACTGACTAAAAGCACAAGCTGTCCACGGCGGCCAACTTGTAGGTAAATCGACACAAATTTCCTTTCGGGAGTGAATAGCGTGGTAGACCCGGAGGGATTCGAACCCCCGACCCCTTGGTTCGAAGCCAAGTGCTCTATCCAGCTGAGCTACGGGTCCACGTTTTCTAAAAAACCTAGAGTAGGGTTCTTATTAGTTTCCGTCGAGCCCGCTCACGCCCGCCATCATATTAAATCCGAGCTCACCATCGGGAAACATCAGAAATCGCCGGTGCTTCGCATCCACCGCCGCGAACGCAAAATCCCGCCTCGTCAGTAAACCTCGATCAGTGTCTCCCCTCGCTCCAAGCGCCGCACTAATTCCGGAAGTAACGGCACCAGCTTCGACATCAATTCAGCTTTTTTGAGATTGCCGATCCGCAGCCACAACACCGGCGGCGCCGGATCACGCAGTCGCGACCATTCGGCAAAATCCTCATCTTTCGCCACGAGGACGAAGCCCTCCCGAATCGCCAGCCCCCACATGACGGGATCGCGCGCATCTCTCGGTAGCCGTTCAAACACATGGACCGCTTCATGTCCGCGCTCTCGCAGCGCGCTCGCCAGCGAGGGCGGGAGTTGCGCGTCGATCAAGAAGCGCATGAACGCGGCTTACGCCGACCGGAGCACCGTATGGTCGGTCAAACGCGCCGCGTAGAGCTGCGAGGCCCGCAAATCGTCGGCTTCCAAATAGGGAAACTCAGCGAGTATTTCCGCCTCGGTCATCCCCGAACCCAGCATCTCCAACACGTCCTTCACCCGGATGCGCATCCCGCGAATGCACGGCTTGCCGCCGCACTTTTCGGGGTCGGATGTAATGCGCTCAAGCAGGTTCATGACGACACCTTGCGCGCAGGCACCTCGTTTGCCAAGCCTCCGCATGAATTCGTGCCACAACTCGGGCTCCGCCCACGCTTCCCCGCCCCAAGCTTGCCACGCGCCCCGAGCTTGCCCCGCGCCCCGCAACCTGAATGCGTCTTACCCCGATGTCTGTCGCCTCGTCCGCTCCCGCTCCCGCGCCCCTCGCGCCGCCCCCGCGCTGGCTCCTGCCCGTCGTCCTCGCCGTCGCGGCCCTCGCATTCCTCCCCGCGATGACGATGGGGTTTCTCGGCGATGACTTCGTTTACGTCGCCCGCTTCTTCAACCTCCCCTTCTCCGGCTTACCGCGCCTTTTCACCCACGAGTGGTCCGACGGCGTCTGGGGCCAGCCACTCAAAGAACTCCGCCCCTTCGCCGCTCTCTCGTTCATGGTCGATGCCCGCCTTTGGGGCGGCTGGGCCCCCGGCCACCGCCTCACCAACGTTCTCCTCCACCTCGCCGCCACCACCCTCGTCGTCCGCCTCGCCTGGCGCTACTCCGCCGGCCAGCGCAACGCCGCCCTCATCGCCGGTCTCATCTTCGCCATCCATCCCGCCCACGCCGAGACCGTCGCCTGGATCACCGGCCGCGCCGATCTCCTCGGCAGCGCCGCCGCCCTCGCTTTTCTCGTCGCCGCGGAAAACTTCTCCGCCCGAGGTGGCCGCCGCCCTCTCGTGCTCGCCCTCCTCGCCCTCGGCGTCGGCGTGTTCACCAAAGAATTCTGCCTCATCACCCCGCTCCTCCTCGTCCTCCGCTGGGCCCTCCTCGATCCCCGCGCCGGCCGCGCCGTCTGGATTCGCCGCGCCCAACTCTTCGCCGGGGCCCTCCTCGTTATCGCCCTTTACGCCGTCGCCCGCCACGCCGCGTTTGGCCGCGACACCGGCAACGGCTTTTTCGGCTGGAACGACGCCCCCGCTTGGACCCGCCAAGCCAGTTACGTCGGCTGGATGATCCCCATTTTACCCTTCACCACCGGCAGCGAATGGCCCTCGCCCCCCGCGATGTCCGTCTTCCGCAACGTCTGGATCGCCCTCGCCGCGCTCACCGCCTTCGCCCTGATGGCCACGCTCACCTTCCGTCGCAACCCCACCGCCGCCCACGCCCTTTTCTTCGGCGGCTTCTGGTGGTTCGCCACCACCATCGGACTCTTCGTCGTCTATTTCTCTCCCCGCCACCTCTACCTTCCGTCAGTCGGTATCGCTCTGGGCGTAGGCCTCGCCCTCGGCACCGGTCGCCTCCGCGCCACTCTCGCCGGCAGCATCATCATTTGGTGCGCCGTCGCCCACGTCGCCGCGCTCCGCCTGGGCCGATATGCACCTCGCCGCCCACGGCGCGAGTCTCACGCTCATCCCCGTCTCTGGCTTCCGCAGCATCGCCCGTCAGTCCGAAATCATCCGCGCGCACCTCGCCGCTGGCCGCGCCATCGATGAGATTCTCACCCTCGTCGCTGCGCCCGGCTACAGCGAACACCACACCGGCCGCGCCATCGACATCACCGCGCCCGACGATCCGCCGCTCGCCGAAGGCTTCGCCCTCACCTCCGCCTTCGCCTGGCTTTCGAACTACGCCCCGGCGTTTGGTTTTCACCTTTCGTTATCACGCGACAATCCCCACGGCATCGCTTACGAGCCGTGGCACTGGTGCTGGCACGGCTAAACGCTCGCGCCGGGTGATTTGAGGGAACCACCTCGCACCTTTTTCGTCCCAAGGTAAGCCGGACCACCGCCGGCTTATCCACCCGATGCACCTAGACAACTGGCCCGACACACTCGGCCCGCTCCTCCGCCCCGCCACCTCCCTCCAGCGCAAATTCTGGCGCGCGCTCATCCTTGGACTCATCCTCGCCTGCGGCTTCGTCGATTACCTCACCGGCAGCGAACTCTCCCTGCTGGTCTTCTACTTCGCGCCCGTGGCCCTCGCCGTCGCCACCCTCGGTGTGCCCTCGGGCGTCGCCGCCGCCATCCTCAGCATCGTCAGTTGGCTCGCCGGTGATTTTGCCGCCGGCGTCCACTACGCCTACGTCTTCGTCCCATTTTGGAACGCCGCCATAGCCCTAGTCGCCTACGGCATCATGATCTGGCTCGTCGCCGCCCTCCTCGCCGTCCACCGCCGGCTCGAGGAACGCGTTCGCGCACGCACCGCCGCCCTTACCAATGAGATCGCCGAGCGCGAACGCCTCGAACGCGAACTCCTCGCCGTCGCCGAACGCGAACGCCGCCTCATCGGCCACGACCTCCACGACGGCCTCTGCCAACACCTCGCCGGCACCGCCATCGTCGCCCACGTCCTCGCCGATCGCATCGACCCGCGCGAATCCGTTCTCGCCGCCGAGGCCCGCCGCGTTGTCGCCCTCGTCCAGGAAGCCATCCGTCAGAGCCGTCTCCTCGCCAAGGGCATGCTCCTGCCCACCGTTGAGGACGGCGATCTCCCTGCCGCCCTACGCGAACTCGCCGAACAGGTCCGCACCCAGTTCCGCATCGCCTGCGTCGTCGAGACGACCTCCCTTCCAGCGATCATAAAACCTGAGATCGCGATCCAGCTCTACCGCATCACCCAGGAGGCGGTGAGTAACGCCGCCCGCCACGGTCACCCCCGGCTCATCTCCGTCGTCGCGACCGGCAGTTCCAACGCGATTACGCTCACCATCACCGATGATGGCACCGGCCTGCCCGCTCCCGCCGCCCGTGGTCAGGGCATGGGTTTGCGCGTTATGGCCCACCGTGCCACCATGACCGGTGGCACTTGCGTAGCCTCCGCGCTTCCGCGGACCGGCACTCAGGTTCACTGCTTAATCCCACTTCCCTACGCATGACCCTTCGCTCCGAGACTAAACACCGCATCCTCGTGGTGGACGACCACCCGCTCGTGCGCGAGTCCCTCGCGACCCTCTTCAACCACCAGCCCGACATGGAAGTCTGTGGCCTCGCCGAGGATGTCGCCGGTGCACTCGCGCTCGTCGCCCGCGTTCACCCCAACGTCGCCATCGTCGATCTCGCGCTCAAAGCCAGCTCCGGCCTCGATCTCATCAAAGAGCTCCGCCTACACCACCCCGCCATCCACGTGCTCGCCCTTTCCATGCACGAGGAACGCGACTACGCGGAACGCGCCTTGCGCGCCGGCGCGCGCGCCTACATCGCCAAACGCGAGGCCACCGATCGCATCGTCGCCGCCGTCCGCACCGTCACCCGCGGCGAGCTCTACGCCAGCCCCGAAGTCTTCGCCCAACTCGCCGAGCGCTGGGTTGGCCGACCGCCCCTCGCCACCACCTCGCCGGTCGAAACCCTCAGCGACCGCGAACACGAGATATTCCGCCTACTCGGCCAGGGCTGGGCCACCAGCCGCATCGCCACGGAATTGGGCCTCAGCCGGAAAACCGTCCAATCCTACTGCGCCCGCATCAAAGAAAAACTCGTCCTCAAAAACGCGACCGAACTCCTCCGCGCCGCCGTCCAGTGGCTCGAACGCGGCCCCACCTGACCGACCACGCGTCGCCCCGCTGCACCTTTTTCATTCCGTGAAACCCGTCCCTTCCTCTCGCTTTCTTTTCCTTTGCGCGTTCCTCTTGCCGCTCTTCGCGACTGCCCAGACCGATGAAATCCAAGTCTACACCGGCGAGCTCGCGGCGCTCGGAGAATTCACCCTCACGCTTCATAACAACTACACCTCGCAAGGTCTCAAAATCCCCGGTCAACCCGGCGGCGTGATCCCCGACCGCGCCCTAAACGGCGTGCCCGAGTGGGCCTACGGCGCGACCGACTGGCTCGAATTCGGACTCTACCTGCCTCTTTACACTCTGAGCCGCGATCACCACATCTACGCCAATGGCGCCAAGCTCCGCGCCCTCTTTGCCGTGCCTCACGCGGACACCCGCACATTTTTCTACGGCGTCAATTTTGAATACAGCCGCAATGCCGCCCGCTGGAACGACAGCCGCTATTCCGGCGAGATCCGCCCCATCATCGGCGGCCGCGCCGGCCCCGTCGACCTGATTTTCAATCCCATCCTCGACACCTCCTTCAACGGCGGACTCGGCAATCTCACCTTCGCCCCCGCCACACGCCTCGCCTATAATTTTTCTCCCAAATGGACCGCCGCCATCGAGCACTACGCCGACTTCGGCCCGATTCGTAATTTTGCCCCGTCCCACGAACAGACCCAGGCCCTCTTCGCCGTCATCGACTACAATGGGAAACCCGGTGTCGAGTTCGGCATCGGCCACGGCTTGAACGGCGCGACCGGCAAAATTGTTATAAAGCTCATGCTCAACTGGTCCCTCAATCGGGCCGGGAGCGCTCCTTAATCTGCCTCGCCCCGTGACCGACGCCGTCCTACACGAAATTTCGGCCTAGCCCCACAGACAACCGTCTGGCCATGGCGTAATGTCCTCGGTACATGACGCTCCGGCACATCAAATCGGCTCCACTCGCCGCCCTGATTCTACTGGTCGCGCACGCCGCGCCGCCCGCCCCCGCTCCCTATCTCACGCTCGCCGCCGCCCGTGAGCAGGCCCTCGCCCGCAACGCCGATCTCCGCGTCGCCGAGACCCAAGTCGCCGCCGCCTTCGCCCAACGCCAAGGCGCCCACGAAATCCCCAACCCCACGCTCGGCCTCTCCACCAGCAAGCTCAACACCGACCACCGCTCCAACCGCACCGATCTTGGCAACGGCCTCCTCGACCGCAGCTTCGACACCATCGTCAGCCTCGGCCAGCTCATCGAGCTCGGCGGCAAACGCGGCCTTCGCCAGGCCTCCGCCGCCTCCGCCCTCCAAGTCGCCGAGGCGCAGCGCGACGATGTCCGCCGCCTCCTCCTCCTCGCCGTCACTCAGGCCTACGTCGCCACCGTCTCCTCTCGCGACATCGCCACCGTGCGCCTCGCCTCCGCCGCCTCCCTCCGCCGCGAAGCCGAAATCGCCGGCCACCGCTTCGCCGCCGGCGATATCTCGTCCGCCGACCGCACCCAAATCGAACTCGCCGCCGGCCAACTAGAACTCGACGCCGCCCAAGCCCGCCGCGATGCCGCCGCCGCCGCCCTCCTGCTTGAGACGCTCCTCGGCGAACCCCAGCCCACCGGCACCATCGCCCTCACCGCCTCCCTCGCCGAACTCGTCCCCCTCGATCTCACCAACGCGGCCTCCGCCCCCCGCCCCGATCTCGCCGCCGCGACCGCCAACCTCGCCAAAGCCGACTCCGATCTCGACCTTGCCCGGCGCGGCCGTGTGCCCGACGTCACTGTCAGCGTGCAATATGAGCGTCAGCCGCCCGACCAGCCCAACACCGTAGGCGTCGGCGTATCGCTGCCCCTCCCGCTCTGGAATCGCAACGGCGGGGCCATCGCCGGCGCCCGCAGCGCCCGCGCGCAAGCCGCCGCCACCCTCGACAAGACCCGCACCCAAGCCGCCGCCGACGTCGCCGGCGCCCGCATCGCGCTCGCCACCGCCGCCGAGCGCGCCCAGCGCTACGCCGCGACCCTTGAGCCGCAGTCCGCCGCCATCGCCGCCACCCTGTCCTACGCCTACGAACACGGCGGCGCCTCCCTCCTCGAAATGCTCGCCGCCCAACGCAACCACAACGACGTGCGCCTCGCCGCCCTGCTCGCCCGCGCTGATTGGCTCGTCGCCTCCGCCGCCCTCACCACCGCCCTCAACCGGCCCGACCCCACCGTCGTCGACCGGTCCGCCCCCTGATTTTAATTCCATGAATTTCCTCCGCCCACTTCACGCCCGCCTCGCCCTCTGCGCGCTCGGCCTGGCCCTTCTTCCCGGCTGTCATCCCGCCGCCCCGCGCGCCACCGACCCCGCGCCCAAAGTCGAAGGCGATACCGTGATCTACACCCCCGACGCGCCCCAGCGCACCGCCCTCGTCGCCATCGCCGTGCAATCCTCCGCGGGCAGCGCCCCCCGCTTTACCGGCCGCCTCGTCTGGGACGAGGAGGCCACCGTGCGCATCTACTCGCCCGTCCTCGGCCGCGTGCGCGCCATCGACGCCCAGCTCGGTGATACCCTCGCCGCCGGTGCGCCCCTCGCGCGCATCGACTCACCCGATCTCGGCCAGGCCCTCGCCGATGCCCGCAAGGCCGAGGCCGATTTCACCCTCGCCCAACGCGCCCTCGCTCGTGCCCGCGACCTTTTCACCCACGGCGCCCTCGCCCAAAAAGACGTGGATTCCGCCGAAGACACCGCCGCCGGCGCCGCCGCTGAACGCGAACGCGCGCGCACGAAACTCGCCCTTTATAACGCCACTCCCGAATCCGGCCCCGGCGACGGTCTGTTCGTCCTCCGCACGCCTCTCACCGGCATCGTCGTCGAAAAAAACATCAACCCCGGCCAGGAGGTCCGCCCCGACACCATGATGTCCAACGTCGCGCAACTCACCGCCGCTCCCTTCGTCGTCACCGATCCGCAGCGGCTCTGGGTGCTGCTCGATGCGAGCGAGCTCGATGTCGCCGCGCTCCGCCCCCACCAGCTCCTGCGCATCACCAGCCCCGCCTACCCCGGCCGCGCCTTCACCGGAGAGATTACCGCGATTGGCGCCGCCCTCGACGCCACCACCCGCACGCTGAAAGTCCGCGGCCGCGTCGAAAATCCGGGCGCCCTCCTGAAGGCCGAGATGTATGTCGACGCCGAGGCCGAACGCGGCGCCGCTCCAGGCGCTGTCACCGTCGCCGCCCAGGCCGTGTTCCTGAGCAACAACCAGGCCTACGTCTACGTAGAGACCACGCCCGGCCGCTACACCCGCCGCGCCGTCCGCACCGGCGCGGAAGCTGCCAGCCAAATCCTCATTCAGATGGGCCTCAACTCCGGCGAGCGTGTCATCGTCGAGGGCGCCCTCCTCCTTGAAGCGGTCCGCACGGGCGGAGGCGCGTCATGATCGGAAAACTCATCAGCTACGCCCTCCGCCACCGTCCGGTGGTGCTCGTCCTCCTCGGGCTCCTCGTCCTCGCCGGCGTGCAGGCGTTTCGCGAGCTGCCCGTCGAGGCCTACCCCGACGTCACCAACGTGCAGGTGCAGATCATCACGCTCTTCCCCGGCCACGCCGCCGAGGAGGTCGAGCGCCTCATCACCATCCCGGTCGAGAACGAGATGAACGGCATCCCCAAGCGTTCCTCCCTCCGCTCCATTTCTCTCTTCGGCCTCTCCGTCGTCACCATCGTGTTCGACGACGACGCCTCCGGCGACTACGTCCGCAACCAGGCGTTCCAACACCTCAGCGCCATCAACTTTCCCGCCGGCGCCCGGGCCAGCATTTCCCCCGACGCCACCCCCGTCGGCGAGATCTACCGCTACTCGCTGCAAGGCCCGCCCGGCTACCCCGCCGTCGAGCTGAAGGCCCTCCAAGACTGGGTCGTCGAACGCCAGCTCCGCACCGTGCCCGGCGTCGTCAATATCGTCGGCTACGGCGGTCCCACCAAACAATACCAAGTCCTCATCGACCCCGCGAAACTCAAGTCTTACGGCGTGTCGCTGAAGCAGGTCTTCGACGCCCTCGCCAACGGCAATCGCAACGCCGGCGGCTCCTACATTGAGCACGGCTCCGAGATGTATGTCGTCCGCGGCCTCGGCTTCGTCAGCGACGTCGCCGACATCGCCGGCATCGCCGTCGATACGCGCGCCGGCAGGCCCATCCGCATCAGTGATCTCGGCCAAGTCGTGATCGGGGCCCAGCTCCGTCTCGGCCGCGTCGGCAAGGCCGCTCCCGGCATGCCCGACCAGGATGATCTCGTCCAGGGCATCGTCCTCCTCCGCAAGGGCGAGAATGCCCTTCAGGTCCTCGAACGCGTGCGCGCCAAGGTCGCTGACATCAACGCCCACGCCCTCCCCGCCGGCGTGCACCTCGTCCCGCACTACGACCGCACCGCCCTCATCGACCGCACGCTCCACAGCGTGCGCCAAAACATGATTGAGGGCATCTCCCTTGTGTTGCTCGTGCTGATACTCTTCCTCGGCCTCGGCGAGATCCGCTCGGCGCTTGTCGTCGCAGCCGTCGTGCCGCTGGCCCTGCTCGGCGCGTTCCTGCTCCTCGATCTCCGCCACATCCCCGCCAACCTGATTTCGATGGGCGCGATCGACTTCGGCATCATCGTCGATTCCGCCGTCGTCGTCATCGAAAACCTGCTCCGCCTCCGCGCCGAGAAACGCGACCGCCCCATGTCCTCGGGCCAGCTCATCGTCGAGGCCGGCCGCCAGACGGGGCGCCCCATTTTGTTTTCGAAGGCGATTCTCCTCACCGCGTTTCTGCCGCTCTACACCATGCAGCGCGTCGAGGGGAAAATCTTCCAGCCAATGGCGCTCACCCTCACGTTCGCCCTGATCGCCGGCACCCTGCTCGCCCTCACCATCGTCCCCGTGCTCGCCAGCTTCGCCCTGAAGCCCGCCGCTAATAAGGGCGATCACGAATCGTGGCTCGTGCGCCGCCTGCTCGCGCTTTACCGCCCGTTGCTCGACCGCGCCCTCCGCCACCGTCGCGCGGTCTATGCCGCCACCTTGCTTTCGCTCGTCGGCACCGGCCTGCTCGCCAGCCGCCTCGGCTCCGAATTTCTGCCCAAACTCGACGAGGGTTCGCTCTGGCTTCACGTCAATCTCCCGCACTCCATCTCGCCCACCGAAGCCGGCCGCCTCGTCACACGCGTGCGCGGTTTGCTCTCAAGCTTTCGTGAGGTCAAAGTCATCGTCAGCCAGCTCGGCCGGCCCGACGACGGCACCGATGTCGGTGGCTTCGACGCTGCCGAACTCTACATCGATCTCATCCCGCGCGAGCAGTGGTCGTTCCCCGACCGCGAAGCCCTCGTGGAGGCCATGAACCACAAACTCGCCGCCATCCCCGGCCTCGACCTCCAGTTCAGCCAGGTGATTGAGGACAACGTTAACGAGGCGATCTCCGGCATCAAGGGCGAGCTTGGCATCAAAGTCTTCGGCGAAGATCCCATCAAGTTGCAGGCCCTCGCCGAACGCATCGCCGAGGTCGTCCGCGGCGTGCCCGGCGCCGCTGATGTCGGCACCGAACAACTCCTCGGCCAGCCCCAAGTGCAGATCACCATGGACCGCCGCGCGATCGGCCGCGTCGGCCTCTCCGTCTCCGATGTGCAGTCCGTCGTCGAGACCGCCCTCGGCGGCGCCACCGCCACCCAGGTCCTCGAAGGCGAACGCTCCTTCGATCTCGTGGTGAAGCTCTCGCCCCTCGCCGTCACCGACCTCGAAAGCATCCGCAAGATCCCGCTCTTCGGCGGCAACGGCGAACGCCTCACCCTTGACCAAGTCTCCAGCGTCGCGGTGCGCGCCGGCTTCGCGCGCGTCTATCGTGAGGAAAACGCGCGCCGAATCGCCGTGAAATTCTCCGTGCGCGGCCGCGATCTCGGCTCCCTCGTCACCGAGGCGCAGCAAAAGGTCGCCGCCGTCCCGCTGCCTCCCGGCTACCGCCTCGAATGGACCGGCTCGTTCGAAAACCAACAGCGCGCGCTACGCCGCCTGCTCTTCATCGTGCCCATCACGCTGGCGGCTATTTATTTTCTCCTCTTCACCGCGTTTGATTCGGGTTGGGTGGCCACGCTCATCTTGCTCGTCGTCCCCTTCGCCGCTGTGGGCGGGATCGTCGCGCTGCCGCTCGCTGGCTTGAATTTGTCGGTCTCCGCCTTGGTCGGCTTCATCGCTCTATTCGGCGTAGCCGTGCAAAACGGCGTGCTCCTCGTGGAACGTATCCGTGAATTACGGCGTTCCGGTCTGCCGATGGACGAGGCCGTGAGCGAGGGTGCCGCCTCCCGGCTGCGCCCGGTCGTGATGACCGCCGCGATGGCCGCGCTCGGCCTGCTCCCTGCCGCGCTTTCCCACGCCGTGGGCGCCGAGACTTCCCGGCCGTTCGCCGTCGTCATCGTCGGCGGCCTAGTCACCGCCACCGTCCTGACCTTGTTTCTGTTGCCCGTGCTCTACCCGCGCTTCGAGCCCGAGACTCCGGCAACCTACTAAGGTCGGCCATTACTGGCCTGAACCGCTCCGCGCCCACACCACTGCTGCGCGCGGCGCGGATTTCATAATAGGGCCGCCCGTGCCGGCCGCGCGTTTTTGCGCCCTCCTTCGTTCGCCCCACGATGCAGCCGCCGGATTGCGACTGCGGCGCAGCTACCAAAATCCTCTTTGGAATAGTTCTAATTATCGCTTGCACCTTAGAATCATTCTAATTGGTTGCCCCTCCCTCAAATCATGTCCACCGCCACCACCACTGCCCCCCACCCCGCCGGGCTTGCGCAAAAGCTCGCCGACAGCGGCCTGCGCTCCACGCCCCAGCGCGAGGTGGTTTATGGCGTGCTCCTCAAAAAGCGCGACCACCCCACCGCCGACGAAGTCTTCACCCGCGTCAAGCCCGAGCTCCCCGGGATCTCGCTCGCCACCGTTTACAACTGCCTAGAGACCCTCGTGCAGTGCGACCTCGTCCGCGCCGTCAATTTCGAGCGCGGCCCCACCCGCTACTGCCCCAACCTCCGTCCGCACGCCCATTTTCACGACGAAGCCACCGGCACCGCACACACCTTCGACCGAGTCATCCTCGCCTGCCACGGCGACCAAGCCCTCCGTCTCCTCCAAAACCCCACCGACGCCGAGCACCGCCTCCTCTCCGCCTTCCACTACCAGGCCAACACCGCCACCCTCCACACCGATGTTTCCGTGATGCCCCGCACCCGCCTCGCCTGGTCCGCGTGGAACTACGAGATCGCCCGCAAAAAAAGTGGCATGGGCATCTTGCCCATGTCCGAAAGTGGCACGGGCGTCCCGCCCGTG
>Ga0136642_1000984_pt1 | contig 13094 bp, 11 predicted proteins | sample LowCatLa1302831Y_FD_115313 | JGI IMG/M metagenome (GOLD analysis project Ga0136642, IMG submission 115313) | Freshwater microbial communities from Lower Cathedral Lake, Yosemite National Park, California, USA - 13028-31Y | ecosystem: Environmental > Aquatic > Freshwater > Lake ... | reverse complement strand
TCATCAAGGCCCCCATCGTCCGTGACGCCGTCATGGAGCTGCTCAAGAACCGCGACGGCCTCGCGCTCGGTATCTGCAACGGCTTCCAGGCCCTCATTAAGACCGGCCTCGTGCCGTATGGTGAGATCCGCGACGTCGACGCCTCCGCCCCGACCCTCTTCCACAATCGTATCGCCCGCCACATCTCGCGCTACGCCCATACCCGCGTCGCGTCGGTCAAGTCGCCGTGGCTCGCGCGCATGGACGTCGGCCAGGTACACACCATCCCGCTCTCGCATGGCGAAGGCCGCTTCACCGCGCCCGCGTCCGTCATCGCCGACCTCGTCAAGAACGGCCAGGTCGCCTTCCAGTATTGCGACGCCGCCGGCGCGCCCTCGAACCGCATTGAGTTCAATCCTAACGGATCGCTCGAAGCCATCGAAGGCATCACCAGCCCGTGCGGCCGCATCCTCGGCAAGATGGGCCACTCCGAGCGCACCGGCGCGCACGTCGCCAAGAACATCCCCGGCGACAAGCACCAGCCCCTCTTCCAAGGTGGCGTGGATTACTTCGCGTAAGGGGTAGGGATGCGATCACATCGCATCCGCTGTATCTAAGGTAGGGACAGCACCACGTGCTGTCCTCTGGTAGGGCGGGCTCTCCGAGCCCGCCGCTCCGCCTTCGCACGGTAGGGTCGGGACCGCGTCACGACATAGCCTGCCTTGGGTAGGGTTGAGCGCCCTCGCTCAACCGCCGCTCCGCCTTCATAGGTATTGCCTCTCAGCCAACGGGGTCAGGCCGTACCCTGACTATGCCTGAACCGAAAACTAAAGATTTCATGCCACTTTTGGTTCAGTTCGCCAAAGGTACGGCCCAAAATAAAGAGGGCCACCTGTTGGTGGCCCTCTGCTTTTATCTTCTTACCAATCTCCGCTTACTTGCCGCGAGGGCCGTTGGAGCGGCCGCCGCCGGAGGAATTACCGGTGGTGCTGGGATAGCCGCCGCCGTTACCGTAGTTGTTGGGCATGTGTTTGATCCTTTCTATGTTTGGGAGTGGTGAGTGAGGTTTAAAAAGCGGGGCTACTTCGTAGCCCCGCGCGGAAAGCCAGGCGCGATTACTCGCGGGAGTGCCCGTACTCGTCGTTGTTCGGATTGCACTGGTTGGCGTGGTTGTCGTCGTCGGGGTCGGTGTACATGGTGTTGATCCTTTCTATGTTCGGGGGTCTGGAATTAGACGTGCCGGGAGAGGGGGTGGTCATCACGGCCGTCAGGCCAGTTGATGAGTGGCCTGGGCGGCTTCGGTGTGGTGGGCTGGCGCATCGTTTTTTGGGTCGGGGGCTTCATGGGGGAAAGTTGAGCGGAATCAGTGAGCTCGCCCGTCGGTGGGAAGGTGAGCGCCAATCTGGCCGATGATGATTGGGTCACCGGGTTTGCGGGGCTGGACGACGTAGATACGCAAGCAGTCTTGTGCTGAGCCATTGCCCTGGCGAATGTGTGCCGCGATGCACAGATCTTCTCCTTCGTGGCTGATGTGATACTCATTGTAGTAGCGCTGGATCGTATTTGGAGAGGTATTCGGGACGAAATCATGCGAGCGTAATTGCCCCAAGAAATCCGCCCATGACATGCCTAGTCCCTTGTGATCGGCGTTATGTTTGGCGGCGTAGGCCAGGTCCATTAGGGCCTGGTGCACATAGTCGGGGTCGACATAGTGTGAAGTTCTGGCGGTTTCCTTGGCGCGTTCACTTAAGATGAGCCAAGCCCCCGCTTCTTCTTCGGCGGACAAGGCTGCTTCGATGACCGCAGCGAATTTAGATTCGGGTCGTACGCTCGCACATTCTTCCCGTCGCTCGCGCCGCTTGGCCTTGGCCTCGTCGGACACCTGTCGGCCTAGCTCGTGGTCGTGGCGGATGTTTTTACGCCGGAAGGGCACAATTTCCTCTAGGGGAATACCTGCTCCGATGAACTTCTGCTTTTGTAGCAAAGCAGTGACCTTGCGTTCAATATCGGCACACGCTTGAGAGCAGGCGACAATCAAGGCATTCTCACGGATGCTCAGGGTGCAGCCAGGAGCCGAATCAATATCAAGGGCGGAGCCTGGCGACTGGATCGCGAGACGGACTTCTAGGCTCGAGCGATAATCCGCGACGAGATGTAGCTGGTCGCGATGATCACGGGCCCAGACCTGTATCATCTGCATCAGCCGATCGGCCGATTTGAGGAGGAGGTATTTCATGGCAGGCGTACTCGGCCGGTGAAGGCCTTGGCGGGGATGGGTGTTTCCATAACTCGAAAATGACCCCCTTATGGTGGCCTCCAATGACCCAACAGGGCCCCCTAAGGACAAACGCCTGCCCACTTAGGGCATGCCCTCATTGACCCTGAATAGTGACCCTAAACCCACTCTAATCGGGGTTTAGGCTTAGGTGAGTTGGGGCTACCCTAAATCCGCGCAACCAAGTTTCAGCCCCTTTTCCAGGCGCCCCGATTCTTCCTCTTGGTTGAAGTAAACGCCGAACTGCATTTCGCCAACCATGTCCAAGGCCTTCTGGATGCGGACGAGCTCGCCAAGCTTCGCTGTCTTCTCGTAACCCTTTTCGATTACGGTCTGTTTGAGCAGTTCAATCGCGTAACGCATCTCGGGAATCGACCACGCGGCGACTTCTCCATCCATCATACTATTGGAATCTTCAGAAGCATTGATCGATTTAAGGGTCTCGGCGTAAGTCGCCAGCGCAGCATGCAGCGCTTCAGCGAAGCCTGACTTACCGATTAAGGCGTATGCTTGATGGAGCTGGAGCCGGGCTTCCATCATTGAGATGAGTCCTCCCGGCAGGGATTCCTTGCGCATAAGCTCCACGTAATTCTTGGCCTTGGTGTGGCCATTGGCCCTTAAGGTCAATGGCCGTAAGAAGCGCGCGTTAGTCAGGAAGCCGGCGACATACCGTAGCGCCAGCTGTCGGTATTCCGGCTTCTCGGCGTGGCAATAGACTTGATACAGCAGGTTCTCGAGCAGGATGCCGGCAGGGTCTTGCGTCTGCTTGAACTCGACGGACTCCACGCGCTTGTCTTCGGCCCGTCCGAGTAGAAGGTGGCGAGACCACAGATAAGCCCAGCCGAAGGCACGGATGCAGGCTTCGTCCGTCAGCTTCTCTTTCTTCTCCGTCTCGGCCTGCAGGCCTTTGAAGAATTCATGGGCCGCGGCGAGGGCTTTGGCGGGTTGCTTGGCCACGAGTTCACGTTCCTCGGTCATCGCATAGGAGTAGCGCAGTAATCCGAAGCGGGCCCGGGCGCAGAAGACGATGGGGCGGGGAGGCGCCGCGCCCAGCTTGTCCTGCAAGTCCATCGTCACGCGCGAAACGAGTAGCTCGTCGATGGAAAGCTCGCCCGAGGCAATGAGGCTCAGTTCGTTCCAAAGGGCGCTGCCCGACGGATTGATTTCGTGCTCCAACGTAAGCCGCTTGACCTCCGCAAAGAGATCCCCGGCATCGACGACGGACTGGCGGGCGAAATGGAAGGTGGCGTTTAAGAGCCTGATCCAGACTTCGGCACCCACTTCTTCGTCCTTCAATTTTCCTGCGGCAGGGTTGAGGATAAGATGGCCGCTGCGCAGACGATCGATACCGACGTCAGATTTGAGCAGATAATTAAAGGCTGCGGGGGCGCTCCTTCGCAGGAATGTGAGGTTGTGCGCTAGCGCCGGCACCAGGATGCGGCGGGTAGAGGCCCGTAGGATTACGTCGAACTTCGTCTCCGGATACATCGAGTGCACGCGGATGCTCACGGCAATCAGGTGGTTCAGGGCTGAGCGATAGCCGACCGGACCAGGCCAGCGGCCACTGGGATTCAACGAAAAGTCTGGTGCGATCTGGTGGAGCAGCTCTTCCTCATTCTCGATAGCCAAGGTTACTTGGCGCGCATCGCCCAGAAAACTGGCCTCCCTTCCTAACGCTTCACCCTTAAATCGTCTGATGATGATGCTTACTGAATCCCGGAGGAACTTCTTGGCGTCTGAGATGTTCCCCCCATCCCCGCTTTTCTGTAGCCCCTTGAACGATTTTTTTGCCTCCATCTTCGTGGCCGGATCACTTTGCCACGCCTCCTCGATATAAAGACGAAGCTGCTTCAAGTAATGCGGCAACGTCATCTCCCGCCAGTAATGGTCATCCTTACGATTTTTGGGGGTTTGGGCCACGATGAATATTTCTGACGCCGGCGTAATGGCCGTAAAGACATTACAATAAAAGACATCAATTATCATTAAAGCGGCCCAACACGGGGTCAGGCCGTACCCTAACGTAGGCGTAACTAGATTCGAGTATTTCATGCGTTTTTAGTTACACCCTAAACCTGGGTACGGCCTGACCCCGTTGTGACCCCCGGCCTCGGTGCCGTTCAGGAGGTTCATCTCGTAGGTGAAGATTGAGGCAACCGCCGTGAACTGACCACAGGCTCCACCTTTCTGTTTGTAGATAGGCGGGAACTGCGGGCGGGTGGAGTTATCGACGCGCGACGGTAAGCGCCTGATATCCACGACCGTCTCGCCGACATCCGGGCCGGTCGCACCACGCCAGGTGTCGTAATTATCCCCCATCGAATTTGGCCGGGGGCCGAACACGGGGTCAGGCCGTACCCTAACTGTGCCTGAACCGAAAACTAAAGATTTCATGCGACTTTTGGTTCAGTTCGCCAAAGGTACGGCCTGACCCCTTACGATTACCCGATGCGCGAGATTGATGATCCATCTGCCGGCTCCTGACCTAGTAGTCTGACCCCTTCTGCAATAGAATGTCAGATGGGGTCAGGCTACTAGGTAGTAGCCTGACCCTTTTGCTTCTCCGCAGAACCCCGCGTAGCTCTGCTGCGCCTACCTGAAGTCAACTACCCAGCATTATCCCCTGCTTGTTTCGGGTTAACTTCGCCGAGGGTGGAACGTATCCGCTTTGAAACGACTTGAAATGACCTCCGGCTTTTGCAACTATCTGCTTACATCCCTCCGGCTACCTACAGAACCGGACGCGGGGCGGTCTCCGAAAGGAGCCGCTCCTGCATTGTTTTAAGGCCATGCGTCCTTTCTGATCCAGCTGGGCCGATCCACCGACCCCCCGAATGGGCGCCACCGAGTTAGGGCTGGGTCCTTCGGGCACTCCGTGCTCACCTAAGCATAATAGGGTCTGACCCCATTATGTATCGATCGCCGCCGCGTTCACTTCTTGGCCTTCTTCGTCGCTAGCTCTTTCTGTAATTCCTTCGAGCGCTTCTGCCCGGCGGCGATCTGGGCTGCGGACATCTTCTTTTCAAAAGCGGCTAGGTTCCTGCGGGCGTCTTCGTCCGTTGTCCTGATAAGGTTCCAGTAAGCATAAGCCTCAATCTCGTCCTTCGTCACGCCTTCGCCGTTGTAGTAGCGGCCCCCCAAGTTGAATAGGGCCTCGGCATGCCCCTGCTCGGCGGCCTTTCGATACCACTTCAACGCTTGCACGAAGTCCTGGGGTACGCCTTCGCCAACGGCGTAGCATTTCCCTAAATTGTTCTGGGCCTCGGCATCCCCCTGCTCGGCGGCCTTGCGAAACCGCTTCAACGATTCGGTATGAAATTCATCGAGACTCTTCGCGGCCTCGGCATGCCCTTGTTCAGCGGCCTTTCGATACCATTTCGCGGCCTCGAAGGCATTCATCGCCACGCCTTCACCGGCGGCGTAGCTATTCCCAAGGTTGTATTGGGCTGGCGCGTCGTCTTGTTCGGCGGCTTTGCGATACCACTTCACCGCCTCGACCTGATCCTTCGGCACGCCGCGGCCAAGATGGTAGGAGTTCCCTAGGTTGTATTGGGCTAGCGCGTCTCCCTGGTCAGCGGCCTTACGCCACCACTTCGCAGCCTCGACCTGACTCATCGCTACGCCTTTACCGTTGGCGTAGTAAGACGCTAAGGTATTTTGGGCGTTAGCAAACCCTTGGTCCGCAGCCTTGCGCATCCACTTCGCGGCCTCGACCGCATTCTTCGTCACGCCGTTGCCGTTGTCGTAGCAATTACCTAAGCTGAATTGGGCCATCGGATAGCCTTTGTCAGCGGCCTTGCGTATCCACTTCACCGCCTCGGCCTGATCCTGCGCCACGCCCCAGCCCCTGGCATAGCAAGCCGCCAGGTTGAAGTGGGCTTCCAAGTCGCCCTTCTCGGCCTTCGCTTTGGTTTCCGTAAACATCTTCACCTCTTCCGGACTCATCCCGGCCAAGACCTGCATCGGCAGCAGCGCCAGCAGGCCGACGGTTGCGACGATCAACCAAAAGCCCGGGGTACGTGGTTTCATAGTAAGTTATTATAACACAGTTCCCCTGACAGCGAGCATCGTTAATCCTGATGTGGGGTATCGGGGGCATGGCGTGACAGGCTGCGGTCGGGCAAAGTGAGAGGCCCGGAGGCTCGGTGGATCAGAAGAGGCGAGGAAGTTGACCAGTTGATCGGTTGGCTAGGGATGCAATGGGTAGGGGCGGGACCGCGTCACGACATAGGGGTGGATCTGAGGTAGGGCCGAGCATCCCTGCTCGGCCGCGGACGACCAAGGATGGTCGTCCCTACCCGACGCACTAGGACAGCACGTGGTGCTGTCCCTACCTCGATACATCTATGTCGTGACGCGGTCCCGACCCTACCCATTAAAGGTATTCGCGGTTAGCGGTTGGCGGTTGGGAACTCAGGCGGAGTGCTTTGCATCAATCTATTCGGTCCTCGATTCAGCCCTCAATACAGTCATCGACTCAGTCCTCTGTGAAGAATATTAGCGATTAGCCGCGCTTACTTTCGGTCCGGCTTTTCGGCGATCTTGGCAGCCAACGGGGTCAGGCCGTACCCCGAATCAAGCGTAACTAAATTAGCATCTTTCCCGCGTATTTAGTTACACCCTCCCAAAGGTACGGCCTGACCCCGTGCTCTATCCCCCCAATCTGGCTATACCCGTCCCGCTGCCAGCGCCCGTTCGACGTCAGCCGGGTCGCGGCGAGATTGTCTGCCCTAACGCCAACTGCGGTTATGTCGGCCCGGGCCAGAAGATCGCCCGAGGAAGCACGATTATCGGCATCCTCCTGCTGCTTTGTTGGATTCTTCCTGGCATCATCTACTTCATGTTCTTCTCCGGTTACCGCACCTGCTGCCCCCGCTGCCAGTGCCAGATCAATAACGACAACTAGGCCGAACACGGGCCGGGGCGAATACGGGGTCGGGGGGGCCGAACACGGGGTCAGGCCGTACCATAACTATGCCTGAACCGAAAACTAAACATTTCATGCGCCTTTTGGTTCAGTGCCCCAAAGGTACGGCCTGACCCCTTAGTATTACCTCCTCTGTAACATTTCACCTGGCCCCATTTAGCGTGACCCAATTAGTTTTCCGATTTCATTTGATGGGCTATCACAAATCCTTAATTTTGATTTATGAAATCGCGCTTTTTAGTACTCGTTAGTTCTTTGGTCATGCTGTTTTACGCCGCTTGCGGGGTTGCCGAAGTGATGTCTCCAATCGTACGCAATGAGAAACTGCTGAGTTGCAACGAAGCATTTGAGACGCTGACCGAAATTTCGTTGAGTTCAGATGCAAAACAAATCACCGCAGCTTGGAATGAGGCCAAAGCGCAGCATGGAGTCCTCGCTATGCTTTTAGACGACGCCGGTAAGAAAAAGTTGGACGAATTGCTCGCCGCAGCCTCGCAATCTTACATGGATAAGAAATATACAGAACTCTCGCTTGCTGCGGCGGAAATCTACAAGTTCGTGGTCATGGCCTGTGATTCAGCGACTTTGGATATCCCCGCTCCGGTGCATTTATTAGACTATCATGGTTTTCGTAGTAAAGCATTGCTGCAGGGGCAGCCGATCAACTGGCCAACGCTAATCAAAAACTCCGCCGAAACTCGCCAGGAATGGCTTAAGGTGAGTAATCTAGTCACTGACCAGAAGCTCCTGAAATCCATGAACGATGCCATTGATGGCATGATCAAGGGGGCGGCGTCTCATGACGAAAATTTAGTTAAATCTGCGACGGAAGACGAATTGGCTCTTGTAGATAAGCTTGAGGTTAGTTTGAAGCGTAAGAAATAAGCCCCGCTGAATCAAAAAAGGTTTTACCCGCCCGCTCCGAGCGACATGAGAAAGATAATCCCCGCGCTACTTGTAGCCGTCGCCGCGACGGCGCTGGTTCTCATTCTCTTGTCGCGGACCGAGCAGCTCGCAGGGACGCCCGCCGCCCGCACGACAGGAGAAAAAAGATTCGATACCGCTCTGCCTCGGCCCTGGCTGAAATCCGCCAACACCATTACGGCGAAACGTCCGCCGGTGGCATCCCCGCTGCCCGCCGTCGCGGTAGACGTTGCACCGCCAGCCAAGCAGCCCAAGGCCATCAAGGACCCCCTCGCCCGCGAGGCCTTGTGCTTTGTCGGCGTCGATGCCGAGGCAGAACGCTACTGGGTTGCCGCGATCAACGACCCCAGCCTGCCCGTCTCCGAGCGCCGGGAGCTCATTGAGGACCTGAACGAGGACGGTTTTGCTAATAAGCATAATCCTGGTCTGGCCGACCTGCCCCTGATTGTCCGCCGTCTCAATCTCATCGAGGAACTTGCTCCCCACGCCATTGATGAGGTCAACGCCATGGCATTCGCCGAGGCCTACAAGGACCTTGCGGTGATGCACCTACGGCTCGCTGGCAAATAGGCCGACGAGCCTAACACGGGGTCACGCCGTTACCCATGTTCCGTACTCCCCGAACGGTAAGTGTCAGGTGAAAGGCAAGAACGGGCGTTTTAAGTCACAGCTCAGGAGCCAAGGTGGCGGATGCTGATTATTAGGTAGTCAGGCGGATGGAAATAATGGATAACGATTCCGTCCTCGGACTGGCCATGCTTACCCCACGTCTTCCCCTCATCGTCCTTATCTGTTTGGGGTGCACCAGCTGCGTGGATTACGCGCCCGCGCCGGTGTCGGTGGAGCAAATCGATCGCAATTTCGCTGACCGCAAACTTCCCTCGCAAACGCGCGCCTGGACGCTCCCGGATTTCATCCTGCTCAGTAAGAAGCGTCAGGCGGGTCGGGAGCAAGCGGCGGCGCAATACGCCACAGCCCAAGCGGCCTTGATCAGCGCGGGCGGTTCCGTGAACCCCACGGTCTCGCTCGTCCCGGGTATCAACACCAGCGCCGCCGGCAATACGCCGAGCGGAACCCCCTCGGCGTCCTTCGATCTATTATTTGAAACCGCGCACAAGAAGGACCTGCGTCTGCTGAAGGCCCAGCAACAGCTGCTCAAGGCAGGCTTCATGCAACAAGACACGGAATGGCAGCTCGACGCCGCAGTACGTCACGCGGGCTGGAACCTTGCGTTCGCGCAAGAGCGTCAGGCGCTGCTGACGCAAGCGGTCGCCGCTCAGGAGAAAGTCCTCGGCTTGGCGAAGCATCAGCTCGAGGCCGGGCTGATCGCCCCGACCGACGTGCAGAGCCAAGAACTCGCGTGGCGGAAAGCGCGCCTTGATCTGGCGGACGCCGAAGCCGCGGCGCTTGATGCCCGGGCCCAACTGGCGGAAGCGGTAGGCCTGCCTTTGCAAGCCCTTGTGCGAGCCAAGCTGAATCTGGCCGCCGAGCCGCCCTCGCAGCGGACGTCATCGCAAGCCATCGCCGGCGTACGTCAGGCGGCCCTCGTTCATCGGCCTGACGTAGCGATGGGCTTGGCGGACTACGCGGCCGCCGAGGCCGACCTCGCGCTCGAAGTCGCCAAACAATACCCCGACATCAAGATCAGTCCCGGCTATCAGTGGGACCAAGGTAGCAATAAATGGCAGCTCGGACTCGGGTTCGACCTGCCGATCTTTAATCAGAACCAAGGCCCGATCGCGGAAGCCGCGGCGCGGCGCCGCGAAGCGCAGAGCCGCCTAGAAATGCTGCAGGCCAGGATCTCCGCCGAGGTCGATCGCGCGGTCCCCGCCCTGCAACAGGCCTGGAAGACTTATCAGGTCGCCCGTGACCTGCTCAAAACCCAAGGGGAGAAGAAAACCACCGCGTTGCGTCGCGCCCAAGCCGGCCAAGGCGAACCGATGGACACTCTCTTGGCGGAAGCAGACCTCATTTCGGCCCAGCTCGTGCTCGTCGACCGCTCCAGCAAGTGGGCGCAGCAGCTCGAAGCCCTCGAAGCCCTGACGCGTCCGCCCTTGGTCGCGGTGGCCCGAGTCGCCGCCGAGCAGAATTCTAAATGAAAACCTACCTCTCTCTCATGCTCATGGCGGTCGCGCTCTCCGCGGCCGAAACACCGGCGACGCCCGAGGCTAAAAGCCCCGAAGCCAAGGTCGCTGATCCCAAGGCCGCCCTCGCGCAGCAGCTCAAGGCGGCGGGCGTGAAAAGCGCCGTCGTGGAAGTGGCCGGACTGCAGAAGGAAGTCGTCCTGTCGGGACAGGTCGTGGACCCTTTGCCGCTGGTGAACAGTTTTCAGGAATGGGTCGGTGCGAAGATTTCGGCCGAGACCGCTGAGCAAGAACTGGGCCGCATGGAAAAGCTCCGGGCCAATAACGAAATCTCCGCCCGCCTCTTTCGAACCACGGAAGCCGAGGCCCTGAAAGCCCGCCTCGCGACTTCCATCGCTTACCAGAAACTGCTCCTCAACGTCGGGCCGGATCTGCTCCGGCAAGGCCGTCTGGAAAACCTCCTGAACAGCATCAGCAGCGGTGAAAGCGCTCTCGTGCGTCTCGACCTGCCGTCGGGGCTGGCGCTGGATGAACGTCCGGCGGCGAAGATCGCGGCGGACTTCAGTGCTGCGCAAAGCCAGGTCGGCGCCTGCGTGAGCTACGCCCCTGCGGTCAGCCCGCTGACGCAAGGCCCGGCCTTATTCTACCTCGTCGAAAAGCCACAACCCGCCATGAAGCCGGGCGCTACCGTCACGGCGACGCTGCCTATCAGCAAGCCGGCGACTCCGGCCTTCGTGCCCGAGGCCGCGTTGCTGCGGGCAAATGGCCGGACCTTCGTCTACCGCGAGACCGGCGAAGTCAGCCCGCACCACGTCCGCTGCCCGCTCCAGCTTCTCCAACGCGCCACGTTGCATGACGTCGATGGCTGGCTCGTGACGGGCGGCATCAAGGCCGGGGACAAGATCGTGGTGCAAGGCGCGTTCACCTTGCTCTCATGGGAGACCTTGGAAGACGAGGCCGGGGCGGAAGCGGAGGCCCAGAAGCCCGAAGGTCAGGAGACTCCTCCCGCCAAAACTAAGTAACCATGCTTTCCGCGCTCGTTGGAATCTCGTTACGCTACCGCTGGGTGGTGCTGGGGTTGTCGCTCATACTCCTAGGCTGGGGCGCCTACGGTACCAAAAATGCGAAGTACGATGTCTTCCCCGATTTCGTGCCGCCGCAAGTCACCATCCAGGCCGAAGCCCCGGGCTTCACGCCGGAGCAGGTCGAACTCTTGGTCACCCGGCCGATCGAAGCCGCGGTCAACGGCGTCGGCAACATGGCCTCGCTACGTTCGGAGTCGATTCAGGGACTCTCCGTGGTGACGGTCGTCTTCGTCGAAGGATCCAATATCCAGAGCTCTCGTCAGATGTTAGCCGAGCGTCTAGGCGAACTCGCCGGCCGGCTCCCTAATGGCGTGCGTGCTCCCACCGTATCGCCGCTGACGTCGGCCACGATGGACTTATTGAAAGTCGGGCTGGTCTCGAAAGGTCCCGGCGCCCTGACGCCGCTCGAACTGCGCGCCTTTGCCGACACCGTCGTCCGCCCACGTCTCTTGGCCGTACCGGGCGTGGCGCGTTGTATCGTCTACGGCGGCGAAACCAAGGAACTGCAGATCCTCGTCCGCCCCGAGAAACTCCGGGCCTTCGGGCTATCTCTTAGCGATGTCAGCCAGGCGGTGAAGAACGCGAACAGCCTCATCGGTGTCGGCTTCGTCGAGACCCGCTCCCAACGGATCGCGGTACAGATGGGCACCGGGAGCATCACGCCCGCCGAGCTGGCCCAAGTCACCGTCAACACCCCGACCGGGCAGCCCGTGCCATTGGGCTCCCTCGCCGACATCACCTACGGGGCCGCGCCGAAGTTCGGCGACGCGTTGGTCATGGGCGAACCCGGCATCATCCTGTCGCTCTCCAGCCAATACGGGGCCAACACCCTCGAGGTCACGCACGAGGTCGAAGAAGCGCTGGAAGCCTTGGCGCCGACGTCCGCGGCGAATCATGTCACAAGCTACAACGCCTTGCACCGCCCTGCGTCCTTCATCGAGACCTCGCTGGCGAACATCCGCAGCTCGCTGCTCCTCGGGGCTATCCTGGTCGCCGTCATCCTGCTCCTCTTTGTCGGCAATCTACGTATCGCGCTCATCTCCCTGACCGCCATCCCGCTTTCGTTGCTGACGGCCGTGGCGACGCTCAGCGCGTGGGGCGTGACCATCAACACGCTCACCTTAGGCGGACTAGCGATCGCGATCGGGGAGGTCGTGGACGACGCCATCATCGATGCGGAGAACATCATCCGGCGCTTGCGCGAAAATCACGCCAGCGCGTCCCCGCGTACCGTGACGCAGGTCATCCTCGATGCCTCGCTGGAGGTGCGGAGCGCGGTGGTATACGCGACCTTCTTGGTCGCCTTGGTCTTCCTGCCTATCCTGACGCTCTCCGGCATCCAGGGTAAGTTCTTCGGCCCCCTGGCGCTCAGTTATATCTTCGCCACCATGGCTTCCTTGGGTGTCGCCGTGGTCCTGACGCCCGTCCTCTGCTTGATTTTATTGGGCAAAGACCAAGCGGCCGAGCGGGCTCCCAAGGAGAGCCGTCTCAAGCAAGCCTATCTGCGGCTCGTCACACTCCTCATCGACAAACCCAAAGCCTCGCTCGCGGGCGTCGCCATCCTGTGCCTCGGGGCGTATTGGCTGATGCCAGCCTCGACGGGCGAGATCCTTCCCAGTTTCCGCGAAGGACATTACGTCGTCCAGCTCAACACCACCGCGGGCAGTTCGTTGGCCGAGATGACGCGGCTCGGACAGAAGCTCAGTCAGGAATTCTTGGCCGTGCCGGAAGTCGCCACCGTCGAGCAGCAGGTCGGACGCGCCGCGCAAGGCGAGGACACCTTCGGACCTAACCGTTGCGAGTTCCACATCGAGCTCAAG
>Ga0136642_1000983_pt1 | contig 13101 bp, 10 predicted proteins | sample LowCatLa1302831Y_FD_115313 | JGI IMG/M metagenome (GOLD analysis project Ga0136642, IMG submission 115313) | Freshwater microbial communities from Lower Cathedral Lake, Yosemite National Park, California, USA - 13028-31Y | ecosystem: Environmental > Aquatic > Freshwater > Lake ... | reverse complement strand
CCAAGATTGCCAAGATTGCCATGAAGAACCGGAACTGGGGCGAAATGGACAGTGACGATGAGGAGGAGTGTGACCTCGAGGCCATGTCCGTGTGGGCCCAGAAGTAGTGTAGTCATTAGGATTATTTTATGAAATTAATTAATTTGAAAAAGACGGAACCAACCCGTTTTTTCATGTTCTCAAAAAAATGTAAAAAATTGAATAAAACATAAATCAATAACTTTTTGGCAAAATCATACAAAATTACGGTGGGGGGCAAAATGGAGTTCCGAGTAGCGGCATTTTACCGCCTTTTGGACAACATTCAGTCCGTTTCCTCGACTGACCCAGAGTTTGAAAAGTCCCTTATGGATGACTTGTTGTTTGAGCTGGAAAAAAAAAATACACCAACACTAGAAAATTTGGGAAACATGATTATGCAAATGAATGTGCATAATCAGGCACTTGCCGAATTTCCGTTCAACGACCTCAAGGTTGTTGCGGACATGGTTCTCTACCTTGTCAATTATTACAAAGCAAATCCTACCTTATCATACGCCATCGCGGTACGATTGACCGGAACAAATAAGAGGAGCGAACTCGCACAAGGTGGGTACATTTGCCCCCTGGAATCAGTACGCCAGGACGGTCGAACGGTAGAAATTGTTTCCCTGAACAACCAGTTCACGGTGTGGAGTAAAATGGGCGGGTTGTCTTCGGTTTTGGCAGAGTTCTTTGAAAATAAACATCATCCATTTCATCCGGCCAGCCAATTTGTTCGAATTACTACATGATCGTTATTAGCGTAAATTACAAATAGTTTTCATCTACTTCATATAATTTATACGTCAGCCCAACTTCCTCACGAGTCTCCCAAACTCCCGAAATTTTGAGAACATATTGTATATTTTTTTTTTCATCAAATACCATATCGTAATTATCTTTATGGGTTTTCATAAATCCACTATAAATTTGCCGTGACAATAAATTAGACAACTTACGATTACATTGTTTTGATTGTTTATAATATTCCAGTATTTTCATCTCTAATCTAGAAAACTCTTGTATTATCGACAAATTATAAGGCGAATATGAATTGAATTTTATCTGATTTTTTAATCTTTCTATTCCACTTTCAATAGGGAATAAAATAAAAAGACCATTCATGGTAAAACAATCATTCGAATAAATAATTTTGGTAAAATTTCCATCCATAATAATATTTCGCTTCATATCTAAGAAAAACAAATTTGATAATATAAATCTTGGTAAGTCTATAGTGATAATCATCCTACTAAGAGTCCTTTTTTATGTTTATTACTGTTTTTTTTAATATATTATTATACTATAATATACTATATTAGAATAAAATGTATGAATTGATGAAACCAACACCCTATTTGGGTACATTTCCTTATCCATTATTATCTTGGAAGGGTCAAACATTGAAACAAATCACTTCGTCAATACAAGCCAATGGTCAGGTTGACCCAACCCTTAAATTAAAACGAAATACATTATTCCATCCAATGCCCTTAAAAATATATCGTCGTGAAATCGCATCAACTATGTCAACAAATCATTCGTGTTATTCGAGAACATCGACTCGTATCGACGAATTTGATAGACCTGGCGGTTTTATTATTAATTCTGGTGCATCTATTCAAAATGGTTTAGTAAATACGTTAGATGATACCTTTCCCAAAAATTCATGTGAGAAACCCGGCACATGTTCTAAATTTCAGAGTCCTTCTGAAAATGCCAAGCGGCGGGTTCGTAGTAGTGGAATGATAAAACGCCAATTTGACATATCCAAAAACAATGATACGTATTGTACTTCCACCAATCAATATTTAATTAGCCGTAACCGTTCTTTTCAACAAAACCAATATAATTATATTCGTCAGGGAAGTTCGACCTCTAAACCAGGTGATAGTTTATCTTCTGCAAATACCTATTCTTCGAATGGAATTAGTCATTGTCAAAAATATGGCGTCATTGGTTCTCCTCTTACTTTCCAATATCAATGGATAAATGGACAATATTATACAGTGACGATACCAATTGGTTATTATACTCTTGAGAACCTATCTGCTCTTTTACATGATATAATGGCTCTTAATGGACATTATTATATTTCGCTTTCTAGTAATACAAACGTTTTCTTATTGAATATAGGATATAATGATATTACGAATGTCGTGGAATTCCAAGTCAGTCCATCTAATACGGATATCTATCCTAGCTCTAACTTTTCGATTCCTGTAACTGCAGTTTGGACCACACCAACGGTTCCAAATACAGTTGTACCCGGATTCAAAATAACAAATAATGATTTACAAAATGCGTTTGGATTTGTAGCAGGAAATTATCCAGCGATTCCTATTCCAACTAGTCCATTTATTTCCGGCATACAAAATCCACTCACTAAACAAGTATTTATATCTAGCTTCCCGCCCAAACTTAATCCTGCTTTTGTTAAAATATATTACAAACCCAGTAATCCCCAATTTGCGAAACAAGGTGGCGTATCTTCGAGTGAAGTCACCTTGCGTATGAAATATGATTCTATAACAAATTCATCGGCAATTTATAGAAACGCAATTGGCATTTCGGTAGGAAATGCATTGGCATATGGTGTCCCAGAATCAGGTTATACTGTGAAAGATAAGATGGGATATCCTCTCCCCAAATATCCCAAATTTACAAAGACAGGTGAAATGAGGACCTGTTCAGATACATCTATACGAGGATAATCAACCGCTATTTTTTGTATATTTATATCAATATAATATAAATATGCCTAGTAAAAGTTACACTAAAAAAACAAAAAAAAAAAAATCAACTATCAAAAGAAAACCAAGAGTAAAACGAAGAACTAATACACCTTTCCTAGTGAAAAAGTGTAAAAAAACGAAGAAAGCTCAGCGGGGTGGATTCTGGCCATTTACATCATGGTCTGGTGACCAATCAAAATCAGATGATGCGTCAACAAATAAAAAAGGTATCAAATCAGAAAAATTAGATTTAGCAACTTGTCCAAATCCCAAAGGAGCATGTAATACATTAGATACCCAATTTAACAATAAAATTAATCCAACATGGGAGACATGTATAACTGCAAATAGTATCAAAAATCACATTATCTATATAACTCCAAATAATGTAATCATAAAAAGCGTTGAAACAATACAAATTCCTCAATTTTTAGTGAAATTAAACGTAGGTCCAATTATTTCAGCAAAAATTAAAATAGAAGACAAATTTGTAGAATGCTTTATGTTTATTTGTGGTCAATGGTATGTTTCATTACGTCTTTTTACAACTGTTGTTTATAATGGACCGCTAGCGTTCACGGCAGCAAACAGAACATTTTTTCGTTTATTAAACAAAAAAAACAAAATAAATTTTGAGATTGATACTTCCAATCCATCTGTCGGGTCAAGTCTGATAACGTTTCCAGAACATAGTTATACAGTTTCAAGTGAACAGTACACTTTGCAAACGAGTGCAACAGATACAATAACCTTATCGCCAGAATTTGTTGAAAATATAAGCCCAGAAAATGACCCGATGGCTTATAATACAATAGTTATTTTTCGTGATCAAAAAATAATTGCGAACGAAGTAAAACAAGAAATAGTCTTAGACGTAGTAGAAGAAGGAGTAGAAGAAGGAGCAGAAGCTCTATTAAATTTTGCAAAAGACCAATCCTAGTTAATATATATCCTCTTCATCTAAACACGGATTAATAAAGACATTGGTTGTGGTCATTATCTGCTGAAATGGTACATTATATTTTGTACACCATTGAATGCATTTTTGCACATTTAGTTTTATCAAATTATCAATTTTTTCCTGTTTATGCTTATTTTCTATGAGAGAAATGGTATAATGAATATTCTCTATTTGTTGCTGTCCCAAGATCGCATTATATTCCTCAATTTTTGTGATAAAACAATATGGAATAGGCATACTGATAAATCGATGAATATAAGATTCGCTGCTTGAATTCACATTAGCTGTCATTTTTTCAAACGCCCGATGAATAAATGGATAAAAATGTTCACAAGAGGAGAACAAAAACCCCTTACATACAATATATTTCTCGGAGTTTGCGTATCGACTCGTATGTGGCTTCATAACATAAACTTTATCATAAAAAGAGGATAAAATATATAATAAATCAATACTATGTTGCATAAAACAGTCGAACATTTTCAAAATAAAAGAACCACCACGTTTTTGCATACAAATAGCAAACGCGATCTGGGCAAATAAAAGTCGGGCAATATGTATCTCTTGGTTATTAAAATCAATAGAAAAATCAAACCCTCCGTCTGCTGTAATTAAGTCCATAGAAGATGCATAGGTTTCTTTACAATAGACAAAGTTTTCTAGGGATAAAATATTCCCCGTATTATCTACTCCGCATTCAATATAGACGTTTTTATTTTGCCGGAGGAAGGATTCGCTTTTTTTCCATCCAGGAATATTTGGGTCATTATATTCGTCTTGAATTGTCATTCCAATATAGACATCGTGGTGGCATTTTCTGAGTCCAACAATTGCCTCGATGAATCCGCCCGGTCCTTCAGCTAAGTGAAATGTCTTGATCGGTCGTGAATCAAACGTGAGGTTGAAGGTATTTACGATTTCTATCATTTTGAAGTAAGAGCGGGATAGGGGCTTATGTTTTGATACGCATTTCTTTTTAAACGGAACAACTGAGTGAATATATTCATAGGGATTTGTATATTTCTTGAAAATATCCCAGTCTTTTTCGCGTTCATCTAATTGCTGTTTCGTTTCATACAAATAGGTCGAAAGAGAATTTGATATTATGGGTTTTGGCGTTTCCTCATGTTCTATGCAATCAATATATTTATGTATAATAATAGAAGTTTTTGGTAATAAATAATAAGACATTCCTATTATTTATTGAAAAAAGTGTTTATGTTGTTTTTTGACCATAAATACTGATATTATCCAGTTTGTGGTTTTTGACGAATCTTTAATTTCAATGGTTGAACACCCTCACCAACTTTTAATTTTTGAGCAACTGGCTCAACCTGCTCATCTTTATCTTTATCTCCAACTTTCGTTTCAATCGTCGGTTTTTTAATAACTAATTTGGGACCTTTTATTTTTGAAATGACAACGGGTGCAGCGTCTTTGTCTACCGCTAACTCTGCTAATTTTGACATAGTTTCCTCTCCATTACGCTCCAAAAGCTCATTCTGTTTTAAAATCACTTCATTCATTTTCTTCGCATCTACATTTCGGACCTTCTTAAAAATGAAATAGCGATTCAAGAAGGAAATTTGTTTCTCCTCGGGTGACATGTCTGCTGCCTGCCGATAATTTGTTTGACTTTGCCTGTTACGTTTTATTTCATTCTCCATATTCGTATATAATTCACGGAAAAGGCCAGCAGAATCCGGTAAATCCATGCCCCGAATTTCCTCTTTTGGAGGTAAAATAAAACCATAATCCTCCATCACTCGGACCAAATAGTCAAAATTCACCAAATATTCGCGAAACGACAGATTAATGCTCTCTTGATAAACATTAATTGCATACCCCAAACTCATTTCATCATCGGGAAAGCCAGTCTGGTCATACATTTTAGTGAGCTCAAAAATCTTACTCTCATTCTTGAAAATAGTCATGCTTTCATCCTTCTTATATTTACGGAGCAAATCAAATACTGTCTTACCGTCATAACAAGTGCCAATAAAATATCCATTTACCTTAGTACATTCAGCGATATTTCTCAGAAATTCATGAAAGGAAGTTTTGTTTTCAAAGAAATAATGGACAGCAAATTGACAAGAACTTACATTGAATCCCTGTTCAGCAATACCATATTGTCGATAAACGCCCTTCCCTAAAAGCGTGGCATCTTTGGGTCCTTTTCCAAATACCGCATTCGTAATTTGCCGCTCTTTTTCTGTATATAAAGCCTTCCCATTCCGAATATTGAGTCCACTATTTCCATTGACAAATAATCCATAGGGCATTTTATCCCCATAATTTCGCCGCTCTTTTAAAAATCGCGTACATGCACCATCCTTTTGGTTCTCAATATTATCTTTTGAAATATCTACGCCAAATACAAACGCTAGCTTTGCATCTATCCATTTTGATAAATCGCCAGCTTTACCGACCGCATAATCGATAAGTGTATCACCGCGGCTAGAAACCGACATGATAAGCTTCTTTTTAACAAACAAATTATGGAAATTGCGAAGAGCCCGGGTATTACTCTCATTACTAAGGCGATTATAATAGACATCATCATTCGCAACAAATTCGGGGATATTTTCACCCGTCGAAATCATTTCTTCGGTAATGGGATTATGAATCGAGTGCCAATTATTATTCGCGACATGATAAGGGTTTCCGTAATTCCGCTGCCCTGACCTAAGTTCCGATGTTTTGTCATAACGTACACGCAAGGGTACCCAACGCCATCCAATTTCATTCTCTTGAATATACTTGAATTCTACAATCATATCCTCTTCGAAAAATTCCTCATCTTCAGTCATCATAAATAAATTAGACCCATCTTCTTTTAACATAATATTACAGAAACAGGCATTTGGGTCAAAGGGCTCTGTCGGTTGGAATGGCACAGGTTTATATGTGTTTTCATTATCAAGGTCTTCTGGTGTCGGCAATTTATCATCGACTACATCTTGAAATGGATTCAAGAATCCGTGCTTATTTTCATCAAAACCACACCGTAAAACCAGGGTTTTATATTGTAAAATATCTTGAACGCCTTGTAAATTCCGGCCTTCTTGGAAAATATGATGGACTTCGTCTTTTCCCGTTTTGTCTTTTTTGGTAGATACTAAGAAATCAATCGTATTGAACTCTGGCGGCTTCCATTTAAAAGATTTATCCCATGCTGCCTTGCCCATTTTTGCTGCCACGTTACCAACTTTTATTGCACCAACAGCTAAATCTGAAGGCGTAAAGATAAGACCATCCGTATTATATTCAAAAAGACCATCCTTCATATTTGTCAGGATTCTAGAACAGCAATCGAAAATACTAATTTGGTCAGTGTCATAATAGAAATTCTTACAGCGGATGGTAAAATCAACAGATTGTTTTGCGTTTGGCCCGCCAGTTTCAGATGCTGCCATGACCGAAACGGGCTTTATCAAAAAGACGAGTTTTTGTAAAAGCGGTAAGCGATATTTGGTATCAGGATCTTCTTCATTTAATCGTAAGAAGGCAAAATCACGCACCGATTTCTTACTAATAAAGTAAACATCAAATGCTGCATACAAATTAATAAAATTATTGTTTTTGTCATATTTAATATGCTCGCCATCTAATAAACTATCAAAAATCGTTTTTTCCGCGGTTTTTACTCCAGTAAAGATAACATTCATGTTTGTATCAATCATATATATTTTACCATCTTCGGCGATATATAGTAATTTACGCTCCCCATCTGCCTTATCCGTAACAGTATAATTTTTACAAATGCTGTTAATATTAACTTCGGGATTCACTGGCTGAATATTCCCTATTTGAAGTGTTACGGAAGACGGGCCAACAAAATCACTAGGAAAAACCCGGCGTGGTTTGTCATATTTTTCGGCATGAATTAACCGCATATATGATTGCAACAACGTATCTTTTTCCACGTATGAAATTGGATATTTAGTTCCTTGTAAACCGCTCAATACAATACGAATGCATTTCCTAAGCGAATCCATGAGAGCCTGTAACGAATTGTGGGGTGAACCAGAACCCATGCCACCATTATCTACCTCTAATTCTATTTCATAACGTTCCGATGTATTAAAAACACCTGCCTCTTGAATTGTATAATGGGGAATCGAAATACGATTCGTTTGCTTCGGCATTTTTACAATACTCAAATCCGCGAAAATAGGATAAATTGGATGCTTAAACCGTGTGCGGTTCATTGAACGAAACATTTTTTTGGAATCTGCCCACCGCGATACGATATTACGCGTAACACTAGATTGAATATTATAATCTTGTTCTGTTTGATAAGAAACTCGAAAATTAAAATCATCCATATCAAGGCGTTTTATCATTACGCCCGCTTTATCCATAGCGGTCATCTTTTGTGTGAATTTTAATTTATTAAAAACCGTAGATGGCATATCAATAATACGTTGCAGACTATTAGTACGGCAATATTCTTGTATTAAATCTGTCCCTACGATTTCCGCACGAATATTTGACATTCTAGTTTGTCCACTTCGTGGATCTACATATTCACAAGAAATACGTAATAACTGGGTGCCATCTTGATGTTCTGGAACAAAACCATAAGCATATAATTGTTTAATGACGTTATCATAATCGATTTTAGAAATGGGACGCGATAATTTGGTATTTGTGCCAAAGCGAATTTCTAGCTCACTTGATTTACGACCCGTGCTCACGTAGGGATTACTTTCTAAATAATGTTTTACTATGGTTTCGAATTCAGCCTTTTTTTGGATTAATGATTTGGGAACTTCGACCCGGTCATTGCCATCTTTACTAGGTTCCTTGCCAGTTTTTTCTACAAGTACCGTGACATCCTTTTCACTCATAATATATTATCTTATATAGTAAAATAATATATTAATATGTCTTTATTCAATTTTTCCCAAAAAGTCACTATTGTTATTTCCATCTCATCGCTTCAGTTAATTCTTCATAAAGTTCGGCTTTCTTGTATTTATAATTTTCATCAAAACCGCCTAGTCGTCTAGCTAGTGTTTTAAGCTCATCAGTTTGATAATTTGTAATAGGTTTGAGTGGTCGCAAATGACTTTCTAAGCATACCATTGGTTTTTTGAATTCTTCTGCTTGCTCTTTCGAGAACGAATCTGTACGAATCTTATATTTACCAAACGAATCCTTTTGTAAAACAAAGGTTTGTGTCAAATCATTATCCCTATCTGCCTTGAAATCAAGCATGAGAGCACCGGTTGAATCCACTAAAATCACATTTATATTGAAATGAGTTATCATTGCTAACATTGCCATAATACTGGTTTCTTTTACAGAGGTAATTAATTCCGACATGATTTCCTGCATAGCTACTTTCGTGACCTTAATATTTGTATTTTTCATTTTTGACAAATTTGTTTGTAGCCATTTGCTGACTTTTTGTTTTATTTCTAACTCTTTGACACCATAATTACGTGAAACCTGTAAATATTCATCATAACCATGTACGGCAATAAAAATACACCAAAAAAGCGTGTCTTGTTGCTTGGGATAATAATATTCAATGTTGCTGATCGAATTAGGACTTTGAACTACTGTCTCATTTACTGAATTATCTACAGTCTCATTTACTGTCTCCCCATTATCACAGCTACTTATTAGAGCAGGTTCTACTTCTAAATCATAATGGTGAGACATGGAACTTATTGATGGTGCTACATAAGAAAATGGCACAGTAGAAACTGAGTCATCTATATTATTCTTGGCCTTTCGATACATATATTTTCCTAAAATTTGCAGTATATTTGAACTCTGCTCTTTGTTAAAATAAAAAAGTGAATGAATTGTACTTGGAACATTAGACATTATTTATTTAGAGAACTATAAGATATTGTCGCGTTGTCTTTATCCTCTTTTTCAACAAAGAATGCATTTTTAAATTCATCTTTTTGATATTCCATCGTAATTAAAGATTCTTCTTGTAAGTTTACATAATCTATGTAGTTCTTTATGGAATCAATGGTTTCCTCAGGTAAAAAAGACAAGTTCACATAGCATCCACTTTTGTTTTCATTTATTTTACAAAGAGTTTTGGTCAATATTTTGAGAACCTCTACTTGATGATGTTTGTTCATTCCTTCGATTGTTTTTTTTAAGGTTTCAAGATGGGTTATTTTTTCAAAATTCATTTGTGAATATGATTTTTGAAAAAAAGCATTTATATCGTTTTATATTGTATTTTATTGATCATCATCATCATTATTCAGTTCAATATCACCACCTATTTGGACACGCTGGCCACGCATTCCTTGGTCCTGGCCCTCTACTAATTTTCCAATGACACAAATATACGGGTCATTTAATTCAAAGCGAACTCCAGCAACTCGAACCAAAATGGTAGCATTTTCTTTTATTTCACTAAAATGTTTTTCCGTAAAATGATGATCTCTGGCAACAAAGACGGTAATTGGAACCGTTCCACTATCGTCTACTACTTCCGCATGAATTCCAGCCTTGGTAATTGTCTTGGTCTTGCATTCCACTAGCATTCCTTCAACTGGATGACAAATCATAGATTCAAATGCGGTTTGAAATTCAACCTTTTCATTATTGATAGTTCCACTTGAATAGGTCATTACTTTTACGGTGCCCGGTTTAATAAACCCTTCGGGAATACATTTCCCTTCCATTTTTTTCGATATCATACGTTCTAAATTTTGCTTCACATTTTTACCGACTTCTTGAATAGACAAGGAAACCTTGGTAGTCAAGACAGATTGTGTATAAACACCATATGTTTTGGGTCCACTGCGTTGTCTTTGGTCCATGATGATATAATAATAAGAGATATCTTTACACCATTTAGGAATATCAATTTTTTGAATATATTTGTGTAAAAAATTGATTATGAAGGGTTCCCATCACAACTAGAAACAATCTAAAAGCAATGTCGGAGTCACGCATCTTTATCAACGTGGAGCGGTTCACAGAGAAGGATGTCTGGGGTGATAATCTGGTTGAGTCACATGGATTTCCGGGAACGTTTACCTATGGCCAAATGCACGATTTAGCTATTGCCAATAACTGTAATCTAATTATAAAAAGTGGCGAAAAGGGAAAGTGGTATCTAAAAAATAAGCCATTTGAGAGAACACAGGAGGGTCTCCGTGCCGACAAATACGGCAGGGCTAAGCATGTTACCTACCTCATTGAATATGAGGAAACTGATGACCACGGGGAAGAAACGGTATAGACATAGTATCAGATAGCCGCAACTGTACTAATAAGTGCACGCTCTATATCAAAAAACCAGGCTCGACCACTGCGACTTCCTTCATACTCATCAAAATAGCGAATTATCATCTCTAAAATCACACAAAACCCCATTTTTAATGTATTGACCAAGATATCCTTATTATATGGATTTTTTTCATCGCCCTCTTTGAAAAACGGTCCTTTTTCGAGAACCTTATTCAATCGTTTAATAATATCATTCTTCGTATTTCCGCTACATTTTGACCCTTTGTTATTACGCGTTTCCATCATATCTTTCGTTTTAAAAACCACCTCTTCTTTTTTAAAGAGCGTCATGAATCCTACAAACTGGCTCATGTTATCTCGTGAAGTTTGTAACTTCCTCTGTATAAGTGGTAAAAAACTTCGATATTCAGTGGGTTTTGAAATAGACCATGTTTCATCCGCCCCTTTCACATAAAGGTCTATTTTATTCCCATTTGCAATCACTATACCTACTAATCCATTATATGTAAATTTTTTCTCATCAAAATAAGATTTAATATGGGTTTCGATTTCGTCTAATTTATCAATTTCATTTGACTTATAAATCTCTTTAATGAGAACCATCCGTTCTTCAAACGAAAGAGTATCCAATAAGTGATAAATCGTATATTTCATCAACAATTCTTCCGGAATTTCGTGGATTTCAATCAATATACGTTGAATTCGGCCAAGATGTTTGTACCAATCCATTTCTCCACTATCCATGGGTTCGGTATTCTCTTTTTCTTCTTCGACAATTTCCAAATGTTCTCGAATCTTATGTATAATTTTGTTATAACCTTCGTGAAAGTCAACCTCATCTCCTCCTGGTTCATCGCCCCCTTGTCCATCACCTTGACCGGGACCTGGACCTTTACTTAGATTTCGTTGAAGTGATAATTCCACCAATTCTACCTCCTTCTCCTTTTCTTTTGGTAATTCCATTTTTAACAATTCGTTTTTATATTCTATTGGGATAGAACGGTCAAAAATCGAAGAATGCTCGTCAGATATTTCGACAGGTTGGAATAAATAAAATTCCCCATTATTTACTAAGTATCCTGTTCTCCCATACTTATCTATTATAGCTTCGCTCTTATTATCTATAAACCGTGAAAGAGCATAATCTATATGTTCATCTGGATATTCTCTATTAATACGAATCGCATTATATAAATGTTCTCGTTTATAGAAAAAATGTTCACGAAATAATTGTCGAATTCGTTTTACAATGGCCGCATAATTTGTTTTGGCATAGTTCAAACTATATGTTGATTTAACTAACTCTGCCTCATTAATTTCTTGATTTGGAGAACAAACAAAATTACAATTATCCATATAATCACATGTTCCAGAAAATGGTTTATCACCTATTTTAAATTCTACTTCTTTTTCACTTGATAAAAGCAGTTTCACGTTTTTATTTTGGGCATTCGCTAACAAATCTTCTACGGTTAATTTGGTTTGTCCAATATTAAGAATACAATCTACTGCAACTTCTTTCATTAACCGCGTTACATTGCCAATTTGTATGGCCTTTTTCTCAGCATATCGATATAAATATAGATCGGCAGGTTCCTCATCATTTTTTGGCAGGGTAGCATGTAAATAAATTTCAACATTTCGTTCTTTAAATGGCAGCATGCAATGGCTTAAATTACGAACACCTCGTCCAATAATTTGTTCCAGACGATTCAGGTTATACCATGGTGATAAAATATGTACTTGGCGAATATTTTTAAAATCAAGGCCTTCGGCTGCAGCTTGACTAATTAAAATAACTTTTACTTTTTCACCATATAAATTATCGTCATTCGTTGCATACTTGATATCTGCTAAATTATTGGGCGAAAATGATTTATCTCCAGTTATCATGACATATTTTGCTTGCTTAAAAGCAGCTGCCGCACCATTATTTGGTCCATTGGCTGATTCTTGTCTGGGTTTCATTGTTAATGCATCAATCGGCGTTTGCGGGGTTTTTAATAAAGATGTTGTATAGGAAGCAGAACCATAACGGGCAAATCCCATTTCTTCCAGAGCTAATGCTAATGGTACTACGCCTCCATCAATATATTGCGAATAAACAATAATTATTCCTGTTGATTTTTTGATAACTTCACAAAT
>Ga0136642_1000982_pt1 | contig 13109 bp, 8 predicted proteins | sample LowCatLa1302831Y_FD_115313 | JGI IMG/M metagenome (GOLD analysis project Ga0136642, IMG submission 115313) | Freshwater microbial communities from Lower Cathedral Lake, Yosemite National Park, California, USA - 13028-31Y | ecosystem: Environmental > Aquatic > Freshwater > Lake ... | reverse complement strand
TTGGCTGCTACTTCACCTACAGCATCTATTTCACTTTGAATCTTGGTTCTGTCTTTGAGCACCTTGTCATAATATTTTCGGGCCTCGTCGAGATGCTGTTGAGCCAAGGTGCTCATTTGTTCATGCTTGTGGTCATGGAGAGCTTGTTCACATGCGTGGCAGGTCTTGTTAGCCAGTTTGGCGAGCTCGCCGTCATACTTTGTGACGCTTCGCTCCGCTTGCGCTATCGCGCTATCTAACGTAGCACGTTCCTTGTTTAAGCTTCGCAGCTTCGCTGTCTTTTCATCGAAATCTTTTAGCTCCGCATGCTTCGCAAGCTCAGCCTCAATATCTACGCCCTCCAGTTCCACGATGGCCCTGCCTATCTTTTCTAGATCGCTGGCATGCTGATTGCGCCAAGCACTTTGCTTGGTTAATAGGCCGTCTATACTTTTCTGTATGCCTTCATTGCTGCGCTTGGTAGCTTCAATGTTGGCTGTTTCTTGAGTTATATTGTCTTTGGCCAGCTTGATTTGTTCTCTAAGTGTTTCTGCTTTTTCACTGAGAATTGTGATACCCAACAACTGTTCAATGATCACTCGTTGATCATTTGCTCGCATGCTCAAGAACGGTTCAGTATAGGTGTTTAGTGCCACAATGTGTTTGAACATGTCGTGGCTCATGCCCAACAAGGCATCCACATCCTTTTGTGTTTCACGCACATCACCTTGTGCATCATCGGTTTCTTCCACATCCTGTGCTTGATCATTCACAAAGAACTGCATGATTGTGGGCTTGCGTCCCCGCTCAATACGATAGTCTATGCCGTCTTTTTCAAACGCCAGGGTAACCAACATGTTCTTGTTGTTGATCTTGTTTATGAGATTGTCTTTCTTGATGTTGGTGAGCGCATTGCCAAACAAGGCAAAACTCAAGGCATTCACAATGGTGGTTTTACCTGTGCCGTTACGGCTACCATTGTCGTCCCCACCCTGATCTAAGTTCTCGCCAAGCACCAGTGTGAGATTTTCCTGTGCAAAGTTCACCGCTTGAGTCTGATTGCCCACGCTCATGAAGTTTTTGACCGTTAGTTCTTTTAATTTTATCATAGGCTGTTGTATATAGCAAGAAGGGTGTTCTTGTCGTAGGTGTCGCTTTCGATATTGACAATCTGACTGCTTACAATCTGATCCACACTTTCAAATGCTTGAATGTCTATATTGGTATTGATCTCTATGTCTTTCTTTTCAGCAATAAGTGTGAGTTCACGAATGTCATAATCTTTAATAAATTTTTCTTTGATAAAGCTGGCTTCTTCAAAGGTAATGTCAATATCCAGGGTCACACGTAGATGTTGTTTGGGCTTGATAATTGTATCAGCACCATCTATCAATTCACTCAGCTTGACAGTACGGAATGTGGGTTGATCAGGCCAGGTGTGGTATTCTGGTTGGCTGCCCCACTCCAATACCATCATGCCTCTGTCATCGTCCCATGTGTCTGCATAGTTGTGCGGAAAAGCATTGCCGATATAGATCATGTTACGTTGTTGTTGACGCTTGTGGAAGTGTCCGCTGAATCCCAGCTCATAGCTCTTGAAACTGTCCAACTGAATCTCGCCGTGATCTGGCATCTGCACCATAGCGTTCATAAAAAAGCTAGGTAATTCAAAGTGTCCAAATATATATTTGCCACCTTTCTTGCTTATTGACCGCCATTCGTCACCTACAAGCCACGGGCAGAGTGTAACATCTCCAATGGTAGTCGGTTCGTGAACCACGGTGATGCCAGGAATATATTTGCCGAATTCCACAGAGTGAATATCTCGTTTGTCTTTATAGTACAAATCATGATTGCCAGGAAAGAAATAAAAATTATCAAACGCTCGGCCGAGTTTTTCAAGTGCCCTGAGACTATAGTCCATAGTAGTAATATTAAGGCTATTGCGATTGTGATGCCAATCGCCCATAAAAATTCCTGTGTCACAGTCTTCCTCCTTGGCTTTAGCAATATACCAATCTACAAAGTCCTCGCAGTCCTGATTGTGTGTTGAACTATTGCTCTTTAAACCAAAATGTATGTCTGTAAAACACGCTACTTTTTTAAACAAGTTACTCACTAGTGTTTTCCTCATTGCGTTTCAATGCCGCTGCATGTTCACCGGCACCTGTACGACTATAACTGGGATTCATACCGTTGATTTCCAAGATGTCATCACGTATGTTTTGATTGCGTTTTTCTATATTGATAACACGCACAAAACTGTTGGTCACAGCCGCTGTAAAATAAGCAAAGGGATTATCGCTTTTGCTTTCATCAAATTGTAATCCAATCTGTGTCAACTGTAGAATGGCCTGCCCCTTCATTTCGTCATTGTATGTGTAGCCACGCACGTTGCCGCGAGTAGCGTACCTCTCACATAATTTTAACATCATTCGTGCCAGGGTGTTAGTGATTTGGCCCGCATCTTTGTCAAAGTGACCCTTCGCTAAATCGCCCTTCCAGTGACTCTTGCCCACACATTCTAGTACATCTTCCTCATTGAATTTCCAATGCTGAAACGGAGGAAAGTTGACCTTGTCTCGGTGATCAGCAAGACTTTTAGGATTCTTTTTACGAACATTGTTCAAGGGAATGTGATCAAAAGTCATGACTCTAAACACCACATCTGTCTTGGCTATTTTTTTATAGTCCACTTCGCAGTCCGCTTGTTTGACTTTTTCTCCGGCTTTTTTACGGGTGGCATAATCTGCATCGCCTATGCGCTTGGCTTGATTTCTTTTGGCTTCTGCAATGGTTCTGACATTGATTTTTTCTATGCTGGGCAGAATTAGATCGTATTGATGGTACTCTGGTTTGGTAAAGCTGCAATATGAGCTTTTTGATCTGTGTATTTCCAACAACATGTCTTTGTTGTTTAGATAATTTACTTTGGTTGTCATTCTAAAAGAGTCCTCTAAGGTTTAATTATAAACTACGCACTTAATAAAGTCAACTAAATATGTTACCAAAAGGACATTATTATGAGTTTACTTGACAATCTATCAAGCGTACAGGGCGCAGTGGGTGCTGTTTCAAATGCCACAAACTTTTTCTCTGGTGGCGGCCTGCAAAATGCATTGCTGGGCGGAACTGGCTTGTCTGCTGGAGCGGAAGTTGTCGGCGATTTGGTAGGAGCATTTGCCAGTTTTGGTGATGATAGTGCCAATGCCAGCGACTGGCGTGTAAGACTCAGTATGGCCAAATGGACCAGCTTCCAAGGAAGCCCGGTACTGAAACCTTTGAAAGATGCAGGCGGTTTAATTTTTCCTTATACTCCTGATATAACAATTAGTAGTTCGGCCACATACACAAAACTATCTCCAATACATTCGAACTATAACTTTCATGCTTTTCAAAACAGTGATCCTGGAGAAATATCAATCACCGCGCCCATGAATGTGGAAGATAGTACACAGGGTTTGTACTGGATTGCAGCAACACACTATTTAAGAAGTCTTACCAAAATGTGGACTGGATCTGATCCAAAAGCTGGTAACCCTCCTCCTATTGTATTTCTTAACGGTTATGGTAACTATGTGTTTAAAAATGTGCCAGTGGTAGTAACAAGTTTTAGTTGTAATTTACAAGCTGATACTGATTACATTGGAGTTAATGTTGTAGGCAGCGCCGCGGGCGCCATTCAGGGTGTTGGTGGAGCTATCGGAGGACTTGCAGATTCGGTGGGTGGAATATTTGGTAACGATTCAGCGGTAGGAGGAGCTGCCAGTGCTATCAGCGGACTGGCAGGCGGTATAGGACAGATAGCCGGTCTTGCTGGCAGTTTAGGTCTAGGTGGATCTGTAAGCGGTGGTGTGAGTCACGTGCCAGTCAGGAGCAGTTTTAATGTCAAACTCATGCCAATGTACAGTAGAAACAGTGCCCGTAATTTTAGTCTCGATAGATTTGTTCAAGGCGGCTATCTCAACAATCCTTTTGGATACATCTAACATGGCCACTTATATCAACACAAGTCCTTGGTTTGCAACCGGAGTCAAACAAAACTATCTTGATGTGCTAAAAATACGACCAGTCAGTGCCAGTGCCACAGACATTTTGTACACAATAGACAGCAAATTTGCCTATAGACCAGATTTATTGGCCTATGCACTTTACGGAACAACCAGCCTATGGTGGATTTTCATACAACGCAATCTTGATGTGCTGCAAGATCCTGTACTTGATTTTGTCCCAGGAACGAAAATTTATCTACCTAAACAAAGTGAACTAAACAAAGCATTGGGATTATAACATGGGTGTTTTTGACGATCTTGGATCAACAGTATCTAGCGCGGTAGATTCGGCGTCTGCCGCGATATCCGGAGTCACATCAAACATATCTAATGCTATCACAGCTGCGGAGGGCGGCATAGCCAGCGGCTTGTCTGCTGTATCCAACGGTTTATCAGGAGTCACAAGCGGTCTAAACGGCTTTGGTGCAGGTTTATCAATCGATGGCATCGTTGGCGGGATAAGCAGCGCATTTGGCGGATTAGAATCTTTGTTGACATCTGCGGTCAAGCCTATAGCCGGTGTGAAATTGCCACTACCAAATCCGTTATTTGATTATGCGAGTTACACGTACAACATAGGTATTGCGGCACTTACAACCGCTGAATTAAACAATCCCGACGGCACTTACAGGAACGGCAAATATGGCAGATTGCTGTGCAAAAGTGCAAATGCAGAACCGGATAACAGACCTAATACTCCTTATGGAAAATTGGATTTTTACATACAGGATCTAGAATTCAAAACCCAGATAGGCATGGAAGAAGGCAACAACAGCAACATGACTGGAGAAATAAAATTCAAAGTGATTGAACCTTACAGCATGGGAATGTTTTTCTTGGCGTGCCAACAGTTGGCTCAGGGTAGCGCCACCAGCAATCTCAACGGTGCACCTGAGTGGGGAAATTGGAGAGATGCTCCTTGGCTCTTAATTATTGAATTTAGAGGCAACAAAGAAACTGGTCAGATTGCTACAATCCCCAAAGCCAATAGATATATTCCTATACAAATGAAGAATTTTTATATGAATGTGACTCAGGATGGTGCTGTTTATGATGTAGTAGCATCTGTTTATAATCAAGCAGGACTAAATGATTCCTATACCAAATTTCAAAGCGATTTTTGTATAAGTGGTAGCACCGTGCAAGAAATGTTGCAAAAAGGCCCTAAAAGTCTACAAGCGGTTATGAATAAAAAACTTCAGGATGTTGCAGATTCTAACGGCATAGTACAACCCGATAAAATACTGATTTTGTTTCCTAGCGATAGATCTAGCGAAGGCACAGCTACCACCGGAGAAAACACAAATGGTGCAACGGTGGATGTGAACGTACAACAGGTTTATACAAAACTAGGAGTAACTGTGGTTGATGGAGAATTGATTCAAAGTGCAACAGCAACAAATAAAATTGGATTGGCGTCTATGGCCTTTGACGACACACGAAAAGGAGATACGCCTATCGGCAAAGATGCTGATGTGTATGATGCTAATGGCAATTTGAAAAGAGGTAAAAACACAGTTAATAACACTGTAACGGACATGCGCTTCACTCAGGATACTGATATTACAAATGCCATTAATCAAGTATGTATGCAAAGTTCTTACAGTGCAAATGCACTCAAACCAGAAAACATAACCAAGGAAGGTTATAGAACTTGGTGGACCGTTGATGTTCAATTGTACCCTATCGGTAAAGAAAACAAAGCCACAGGGGAGAAACCCAAATTGATTGTTTATAGGGTACTGGAATACATGGTTCACAACGCCTCGGGACCTAAGCCTCCCAATGTTAAACCATTTGGATATCTTGAATTGGAGAAACAAGTAGTAAAAGAATACAATTATATCTATACAGGAAAAAACGTTGATATTTTAAAATTTGAAATCAAATTCCACGCTAATTTTGTAAATTCGTATTCAGCTGATGGCTTTAGCGGCACCATAGACAATAAAACTGCTGCACAGGCAAGTGGCGCGGAAAAAGATAAAAAAACAAGGCAACTACAGGTACAGAGTTTACCTGAGGGACAACCTGCAGACACTAGTCCTGGGGTTATAGGATCTGCTGTAAAATTTGTCAAAACTCTTATGAATACCGATAAACATACAGGCGGCGGCCTAGAAACACAAACAGTGAGGTCTGCAAGATTGTTTCATGATACTCTCACTTCTGGCTCAGACATGATGAATCTTGACTTGGAAATTATAGGAGATCCTTATTTTATTGTACAAAGCGGCCAAGGCAATTATTCTGCCAAACGCAGTCAATACTACAATATGTGTTCGGACGGATCTATAGATTATCAAAGCGGAGAAGTTGATATCATGGTAAATTTTAGAACACCTGTTGATATCAATCAAGCAACTGGATTGTATGATTTTGGAAAAAATAATTCTTCAGCTCCTATAAAAGGATTCAGTGGATTATATAAAGTAATAAAAATTTACAACACATTCAAAGATGGAAAGTTCACACAAAAACTAACTTGTAATCGTAGAAACGGATACGAAATACCAACTGAATCTACCAAAGCACAAATTTATGCAGATCGCACAAAGGTAAATCCGCGTGATCCTAACGCACACGGAGCGGGTTAATCATGGCAGATACTACCGCAAGCAGTACCCAACAGCCCGATCCCAAACCAGGCCCGTTTCTAGCCAGAGTGGTCAGTAATATTGATCCAACCAACATGGGCGGCCTTGAGGTTGAAATTCTAAGACCAACAGGTGCGTCAGCCGGTCAAGAAGGACAACTGCATAGAGTAAAATACATGAGTCCTTTCTACGGAGTGACTGGTGTAGACTATACCAAGAAAGATCCTAACAATTACAACAACGTTCAAAAAAGTTATGGCATGTGGATGATCCCGCCTGATGTGGGAGTTATTGTCATGATTATTTTTGTTGATGGAGACTCTAAGCGAGGATACTGGTTTGGATGTGTGCCCGACGAAAATATGAATTTCATGATGCCTGGTCTTGCTGCTACACAAAAAGTTGTGGAAGATGTAGAAAAAGATCGTGACGGAAGATATGGTAGAGTTCCGGTAGCCGAATATAACAAAAATATAGATGATAATCGTGCAGCTACTGATCCTACCGAAAATTATAAACCGGAGCATCCGTTTGCTGCAATTTTAAAAAAACAAGGACTGTTGTTTGATGATGCTAGAGGCATAACCACCAGTAGTGCTAGACGTGAAGCACCCAGCATGGTGTTTGGCATTAGTACACCAGGTCCCATAGATAAAAAAGGTCCCAAGGGCTTTATCGGCAAAGAAGAACACAAGGTTCATACATTTGTTAGTAGACTGGGCGGAAGCACATTTGTAATGGATGACGGAGATGCGGCATGGACACGCAAAGGAAGTCCTGCCACAACACCACCAGACTATGCCAGTGGAGATGCCGATGAGGCAGGCGGCGATGTGCGTAGACCCCATAATGAATTATTTAGAATTCGCACCCGCACAGGCCATCAGATTTTACTACACAATTCAGAAGATTTGATCTACATAACTAATAGTCGTGGTACTGCGTGGATAGAATTTACCAGCAACGGCAAGATAGACATCTTTGCGCAAGACAGTATCAGTATCCATACAGATGCAGATTTGAACTTGCATGCCAATAGAGACATCAACTTGGAAGCTGGCCGCAATTTCAATCTCAAAGTGGGCAAGAGACATCAAACCGAAGTTGGCAAAGATAAAATTTGTATTGTGAACGGCAACGTCAAAATACAAGTGGACGGCACACAGGATGAAACAATTACCGGAGCTGTAAAAGAATCTTATCAAGCCACTCTTGATTTGACAACAGGCGGTGCAACCAATATAACTACTGGTGGAGCATTAAATCTAAAAGTTAGCGGAGCAAGTGTGGTTTCAAGTTCAGGAGACTTTACTATCAAAGCAGCCAACACAGCGATAGATGGCGGCAATGTAAATCTCAACTCAGGTATAGCAGGAGATGCAGGCCCAGCAAAACCTGCCGTCACTCCAGACCCGCTCACCATGCACAGGAATTATACCAGCGAATCCGCAACAGTTGAAAGCATATTGCATCGCATACCAAATACGGAACCTTGGCCAGGACACGAAAATCTTGACCCTGTCAAGTTCACTAAGGCGCACACAGATAGGGAAGTTGACGCAGATATTGAAGTACCAGATGCTTATAAAAAATACAGCACAGCTCAAGACACATTCAGGAAGGGCAAATAATCATGTCACTACACAACAAGGTAACACTTAAAACAGCACAAAACGCAAGTGCTCCTGCTTCTCAGGTGTACAAAGGTTTTAGTACAGTCAACACCAAGACTCAAAACTTTAAATTATACGATTTTGAATTGATCAAACAGGATATTCTCAACACCTTTTACATAAGGCAGGGCGAACGATTAATGAATCCTGAATACGGAACAGTGATCTGGGATCTACTGTTTGAACCCATGACACCGGACGTGCAAAATTCAATATTGCAAAATGTCAACGCTATTTTCAACAGTGATCCCCGTGTGCAGGCCAGCGATATTCTAGTAACGCCCTACGAAACTGGCATTCAAATACAGTGTAAATTGCGATATCTTGTGTACAACATACAAGAAAAATTGCAGTTGAAGTTTGATCAAGCCAACGGTCTTATTAGGTAATTAACTACGCACATAATTTTAATCGATAAATATCATTATTAGGATACATTATGAGCTCAACGGATCGTCAAAATAATCTGCTGGTCAGCGAAGACTGGCAGAAAATTTATCGTTCATTCAAAAACGTAGATTTCCAAAGCTACGACTTTGACAATCTGCGTCGCACAATGATTGACTATGTTCGTACCAATTTCCCAGAGGATTTCAACGACTACATAGAATCAAGCGAATATCTTGCGCTTATTGATCTTATTGCTTATGTGGGGCAGAACATCGCGTTCCGTGTGGACCTTAACGCACGTGAAAACTTTTTGGAATTGGCAGAGCGTCGTGAAAGTATTTTGCGCTTGGCACGATTGATCAGCTATAGCCCAAGTAGAAGCACAGCCAGCACTGGCCTATTGAAATTTAGCATCATAAGCACCACTGAAAATGTGCTGGACAGCACTGGTAGAAACTTGTCAGGGCAAACCATCACATGGAATGACAGCGCCAATGCCAACTGGTACGATCAATTTATCAAAGTTCTGAATGCGGCCATGCCAACAACACAGCAATTTGGTAGCCCGTCAGACAGTGCCAGCATATATGGCGTGCCAACAGCTCAGTATAGATTTAACGGCAACAACACCAATGTGCCAACTTATAGTTTTACCAAGCCAATAGCTGGTAACACTATGACATTTGAAATTACCAGCACAACATTTGCCAACAAGGATTATATCTACGAAGAGCCTCCCAAGATTGGTAACCGAATAGCCTGTATCTACAAAGATGATGGTTATGGTGCTGGCAGTGCTGGTACCGGATTCTTTTTTAATTTTACTCAAGGCAATCTCAACACCAGCAATTTTACACTCAATCAACCCACCGCAAATCAACAAGTGGATATTGCTGTACAAAACATCAACAATACAGATGTTTGGTTATATGATTTGTTTGCCACCGGCCTAGAGAATAGGTTATGGACGCAAGTCCCAAACACAGCTGGTAGCAACATTATCTACAACAGTATCAGTAACAAAATAAACACCATATACAATGTTATCACTAGGGCCAACGATGCCGTTAGTCTGGCATTTGGAGATGGAGTATTTGGAAATTTGCCACAGGGCAGTTTTAGAGTGTACTATCGTATCAGCAATGGATTGACCTATATCATTAATCCCAGCGACATACGCAATGTCAGTGTGGCTATTCCTTACACCAGCGCGGCCGGTCAAGAAGAAGTTTTGACTATCTATCTAAATCTGGTTAGTACAGTGTCCAACAGCACCTCAACTGAATCAAATGCCAGCATCAAGGCCAATGCTCCACAAACATACTACACACAAAATCGCATGATCACCGGCGAGGACTATAACATTAGTCCATTGAGCAGCAGTTTACAAGTGGCCAAGGTCAAAAGCATCAACAGAACTAGTAGCGGCATCAGTAGATATTTTGACCTCAAAGATCCCACAGGCAAATATTCAAGTACAAATTTGTTTGCTGATGACGGAATACTTTATCAGGAAAACATCACAGCACAAACCACATTCAGCTATCTAACACAGAGCGATATTGAAGGTGTGATCAACACCACTATCTATAATATTTTCAATACACCCGATCTAAGAAATTTTTATTACAGCAACTATGTAAACTATTATTCAAATACCACAACTGTGGTATGGAACAGTGTCACAGTAGACAGCAATCAAACAACTGGATATATTGGCCCCGTAGGTGTGCCTACCATAGTTGGTTCAAGCAGTCAGACAGCACTGAAATATATAAGTGTGGGATCATTGGTGAGATTCAGCGCACCAGCAAATCAATATTTTAACACGCTGGCCAACAATGTGCTGGTGAATGCCGCAGGCAAAGGCACTTCAAGATATGTATGGGCGCAGGTAACTGGTGTAGTAGGCGATGGCACAGCCAGTGGCACACTGTCCGGAAATGTAGGAGTTCTCAGTAATGGCCTGGGTGCGGTAACGTTGGGCAGTGTTGTTCCTCAAGGCGCTGTTATAGATCAGATTATTCCTAAGTTTACAAGAACACTTACTAAATCGGTTATAACCACTATGATTGATTTGATATTTTCAAATCAACCGTTTGGTCTCAGCTACAATGCTGCAACGCAGAATTGGCAGATAGTGTTTGACACCAATTTGAACACAGCATCCACATTCAGTTTGGGTACTCAAGGCGATGTTACCAACAGTCAAAAAGATTCCAGCTGGTTGGTTTTGTTTACTACCAACAATGACACATATACCATCACAAGTAGAATGCAAAAATATACATTTGAAAGTGACAGTCAGCTGACTTTCTATTTTGATACCAATCAAAAAATATATGATGTTGTGAGTAGCAGCATTGTGAAGGACAGTATCAAAATCTTGAGTATAAACACACAGCCTAAAAACAGCAACGATACGGCAGGCACAACTCCATTTACTCAAGACTACAGTTGGGAAGTTGTAAGCGAATACAACGGTCAGGATGGGTATATTGATCCTAAAAAAATTGTTATCACGTTTTCAGATACTGGAAATACCGGCACCGCCGATAATCCGCAATTGTTTTTGGATATTGTTAACCCGTCAACTGCAACATCAAACTACAACTACAAAGAAAAATACATTGTACAGCAGAAGTATCTGATAGCTGAAGGACAGGAAGATTACAAATATGTGCCAAATGATCCTTTGATTTTTGGCCCAGTATTGGTTTACGACACACAAACCAATGGAGGATATGCCAAGGGCATGTACTATTATTTTATTGATACTGATACAGTCAAATACTATGACGGTATGGTGCTGGCTCCTAGTTTGGATTATAGGGTGTACCAAGGACGTGCAGGCTTGAAGTTCCAGTATACACATAGTGCAGACTATGACAGTAGAATAGATCCCAGCCCCAGCAACATAGTTGACATGTATGTGTTGACCAAGAGCTATGACACCGTGTTTAGACAGTGGGTGGCCAACGGAACACCAGCAGACAGCATGCCGTTGCCTCCCAGTTCAACCGAACTTAATACATTATTGAGTCCAAAACTTAATCTAATAAAAACCATCAGCGATGAAATTATATACCACCCTGTGGGATATATTTTATTATTTGGAACAGCCGCATCTGCAAACTTGCAGGCCACATTCAATGTGATCAAAAACAAAAGTTCTACGGCAAGTGATGCCAATATAAAATCAAGAATTTTAGCAGCTATAAATGTGTTTTTTAGTTTAAACAACTGGAATTTTGGAGACACCTTCTATTTTTCAGAACTGTCAACTTACATTATCAATCAGATGACACCTGATGTGACCAGCTTTGTGATTGTGCCAAAACAAGCCACTCAATACTTTGGAAGTTTGTTTGAAGTAATATGTCCTAGTGACAGCATCTTTATCAGCTGTGCCCAGGCAACTGATATTGCCATTGTGGCTGGCTTGACAAGTACCAATCTCAAAACAGTGACTGGTACAGCTATAACCACAGTGGCAACATCGCAAAATATCAACAGCGCAAATACCGGAGCAAGTTACTAATGGCTACCAAAGATCCCGCAGGCAATCAAGGGCTATCTGTTAACTTCTTACCAAAGTTATATCAAACACCAGCCAATAGAAAATTTTTACAATCAACAATCGATCAACTGTTTCAGCCAGGCTCGGTAAACAAAATCACGGGTTTTATTGGTCGTCCCAACGCTAGGGCTGCTAAAGGATCAGATATCTACATCAGCTCGCAAACCAAGACACGCAGTCACTATCAACTGGAACCTGGCACTGTAATCAAGGATGAGCTGGGCAATGTTACTTTCTTCAAAGATTATCAAGACTACATAAATCAATTGGAAGTGCTGGGTGCTAACACCAGTAAGCATGCACGATTGAACAAACAAGAATTGTATTCTTGGGATCCGCATATTGACTGGGACAAATTTAGCAACTTTCAAAATTATTACTGGGTGCCTTACGGCCCATCACCCATCGCTATTGCAGGCCAAAAGGATATTATTGAAAGTGGATATTCAGTTAATGTGTTAAACAACGGCAACAGCAACGAGTACATTCTCACTCCAGATGGCCTAACACCCAACCCCACTTTGAAACTGTATAGAGGTCAAACCTACACGTTTGATATCAACAGTCCAGGCAACCCCTTTACAATTAGAACTGCAAGAACTTTGATTAGAGCAGACGAATATGCTGTTGGCATAACAAACAATCATATTACCTCGGGCACGATAACTTTGGTCTTGGACAAGAATTCTCCAAGCATATTGTATTATCAAAGTGCCACTGATATTAATCTTGGCGGCACAATTCAAATTTTTGATATAGATCAGGCCACGCACATTGATGTGGCCAATGATATCTTAGGAAAAAAATCCTACAAGTTGAGTGACGGCACCGCACTCAG
>Ga0136642_1000981_pt1 | contig 13109 bp, 11 predicted proteins | sample LowCatLa1302831Y_FD_115313 | JGI IMG/M metagenome (GOLD analysis project Ga0136642, IMG submission 115313) | Freshwater microbial communities from Lower Cathedral Lake, Yosemite National Park, California, USA - 13028-31Y | ecosystem: Environmental > Aquatic > Freshwater > Lake ... | reverse complement strand
GGCAAATACTTTCGACATCATTATTAATACAGTGTCCGCGGACATTGAACTTCGCCGTTACATTGGAACTCTTCGGCAATGGGGTTCGCTCGTTGTTGTTGGCGCACCAAGCTCGCCGTATTCAATCGATGGCGGCATCTTGATGGGCCGCCAGTTGAGTCTTTCGGGTTCCAATATCGGAAGTATTAAGGAAACCCAAGAGATGCTGGATTTCTGTGGTGAACACAATATCGTCAGCGATATCGAAATTATCTCGGCTACCCAGATAAATGAGGCTTACGAGCGGGTAGTTAATAGTGATGTTCGCTACCGTTTTGTCATCGATACCGCCACGATTTAGTACGCTCGCGGTATGACTAATCGACGCAATGTTCTAGTAACTGGTGGCTCTCGCGGAATTGGTGCTGCTGTTGCAAAACACTTTGCCCAACAGGGTGACCGAATTGCAATTCATTACAGCTCTGCCAAATCCAAAGCCGACGACGTCTTAACGACATTGCCTGGCGAAGGTCACATCGTTACCCAAGCAGACCTGCGAGATGCAACTGCCATCAAAACCATGGTTGACGAAGTAGCCGCAGACTTTGGCCAGATCGACGTTCTGATCAATAACGCAGGTGTTTTCTTCGACCATCCAATTGAGTCCTCAAGCTATGAAGTTTGGCAAGAAGCTTGGGCTGACACGCTTGGGGTGAACCTAGTTGGCGCGGCAAACGTAACCTGGTGCGCGCTACAACACATGCCACGCCATGGCGCTTCCCGAATCGTGAACGTTGGTTCCCGTGGCGCTTTCCGCGGTGAACCAGTTAGTCCTGCCTACGGCGCGAGTAAAGCTGCAATCGTCGCATTCGGTCAATCCATTGCAAAGGCGTTGGCACCGGAAGGAATTGGCGTAACAACTTTGGCACCAGGCTTTGTCGATACTGAAATGGCAGCGACATTGCTGGATGGTCCTACTGGTGATGATATTCGCAATCAAAGCCCATTTGGCCGAGTTGCAGACCCAGACGAACTTGCCCGCGCAATCTATTTCTTGGCATCTGCTGATGCGGAATGGGCAAGTGGCGCTGTTCTTGATTTTAATGGTGCTTCTTACCTACGGATGTAATTTTCAAAAATCAAATAATAGGAGTTCAGATGGACAAGTATGACGAACGTTCAGCCGCCGGATTAGAAATGCGCAAGCAGGTGCTTGGCGCGGATTATGTGGAGCGATCACTTGCCAACTCGAATGACTTCTCAGCTCCGCTCCAGGATTTCCTGAATGAAAATTGTTGGGGTTTAGTTTGGACTCGTGAAGGTCTAGATCCAAAGATTCGCAGCGTAGTTACCTTGACCGCTCTCGCAGCCGGAAATAAATGGAATGAATTCCGAACCCATATTCGAGGTGCGATGAATAATGGTTGGACCTCCGACGAACTGCGCGAAATGATTTTGCATATGGCGGTTTACTTAGGCGTACCAACTGCACTGGAAGCATTTCGCGCTGCCTCCGAAGTTGTAAACGAAAAAGCTTAACTTTTCGGCCAAGCACCAATTCGATTTAGGCGCTTGATTGCGACGTCTTCCAATGGCGAACTTGGACCTAGGGCAAGGCGTAACGAGCGCAATATTCCACGAGTAACTGGGGCAACAAACTTTAGTGGCTTACCTTTCAGCCCAAGCATTTCTTGAAATTCCTTAGGTATCGATGCAACAGCACCATCGAACATTCGGCTGTAAGCAAGCATTGCGGTTTTAGATAGCGGTGGCTTTCGGATAAATTCCACAACCCGCTTTGTAGTTTCACTTGTAGCAAGTAGCCCGTCATTCTTAAAACGTTGGATTTCAGCCTGCATTTCGGCCTTAGACATCGGAGCTTTGGTTAAACCAAGTGGAATTACAGCTTTTGACCATTGTGAAATGTATTCATCCGCGCCACCAGGGATTTCTTCTTCGCCATAAAGCTCGTGCGTTGTTAAGAAGGATTCGGTAAATGCAATGTGTACCCAAAGAAGTAGATCGGGATCAGCTGCCTTATAGGGTTTAGTTTCCCCAGGTCCAGTCTTGTATTCGCCTTTAACGTGATCGTGCATACGATTAACTCGGCCGGCTTCCAGATCAATCGCTTCTTGAGATCCAAAAGTCATAACAGTAAGCCAACGAGTTGTTCCAGCTAGACGCCCGAGTGGATCATGCTCATACCTCGAATGTTGTTCGACGCCTGTGAGACTTCCAGGGTGAAGCGCTTGCATAAGTAATGCGCGAATGCCGCCGATAAGCGTGGCCACATTGCCATGGACTACCCAAGGGGCATCAGATGGTAAATAGAGCCCGGCGGTATCGCCTTCGGCTACTCGATCCATCCAAGGTGGGATGCCGTCTTCAGTATTTGTGATGATCCTGCGGAAGCGGGTGCCAAAGCGTTCTTGTAACGCGTTACCTGCCACTTAAGTCTCCCAAGAGATACTGCCTACTTCTCAAATCTATGAGAAGTAGGCAGTATCTGCAGAACTTAAGAACTAGTTACAGCGGTTAAATTGCTGGCAAACTGAAGTCGTGGATATTTCATCGGCAATCGCCTATACCGACCAATACTTTTCTAACTATCTAACTGAGAAGAAGATTCCCGGCATTGCCTATGGCTTGATTAAAGATGGACAGCTGGTTCACGTCAAAGGTTTCGGTGAAACCGTAATTGGCTCCGGGTCAGTTCCAAACTGCGAAAGCGCATTTCGAATAGCTTCAATGACTAAGAGTTTTACGGCAACTGCGATTTTGCTACTTCGGGATCGTGGCGCACTTCGGCTTGATGATGAAATTACGAAGTACTTGCCATGGACTGACAGCATGGGAATTCCAGATAACGGTCATATAATTACGATCCGAGATTTGTTAACTATGAATGCTGGCTTTCCAACCGATGATCCATGGGGCGATCGACAGGAAAGTTTAGAAATCGAAACTTTTGATGACTTAGTGAGTCAGGGCTTATCTTTTGCCCGTGCGCCAAGAATGGGATTTGAATACTCAAACCTTGGTTACGCACTACTTGGCCGCGTAATCACAAAAGCAAGTGGCATGGACTATTTGAAGTTTGTGGAATCAGAAATTCACCAGCCGCTAAACATGTTGGGAACGACTTATCATCAATCCCAAGTTTCGAATGAAACATTTGTGCAGGGTTACGTTGAATACGAAGCCGGCATGGTTGCTGAGCCCCTTACTATCCCTGGTGCATTTAGCGCCATGGGTGGAATCCTTAGTAACGTCTCGGATCTTGCAAAGTGGGTTATTGGATTTCAAGAATCATGGTCATCTGATTCAAAGCATCCCCTGCAGCGGTGGAGTCGGCGCGAAATGCAAGAGCCACAGCGACACGTGCGAACGACTACTTCGTTGGATAGCGAATCCGGAAACATTAAGTCAATTACAACTTCGTATGGGTTTGGACTTTATGTAGATGAAGATTCGCTCTTAGGTCGATTCGTTTCACACAGTGGTGGCTACCCAGGTTTCGGCTCGCACATGCGTTGGCATCCAGAGTCTGGCTGGGGAATTATTGGCCTAGGTAATCGCACTTATGCGCCAATGAGCCCAGCTTGTACCGAAGTCATGAACATCTTGGTCAAAGATCATCATGAGAAAGTTGCTAAAACTGAATCAGCATTGTGGCCAGCAACGATTGCGGCTATGAATGTTGTAGAGGCCTTACTTCTCAAGTGGGATGACGATCGTGCTAGTGCAAACTTTGCAATCAATATGGACATGGATCAGCCACGTTCTGAACGGATCTCTGCAATCCGAAGTAGCACTGGCCACATTGTGGAAATTCGGCGCGTGCCTGGTTCCTTCACGAGCACAACACCTGCACAAGCCAAGTGGTCAATTGAGGGTGAATCGGGTCACATCACAGTTGAACTTTTGATGAGCCCTGAATTACCGCCAAAAATTCAAACAATAAAGGTGGCGAAGTCACCTCGGTAGGTACGTTCTCTAGCAAGACATGCCTAAGATAAATACAGTGCACTCAACAAAGTCCGTTTCTCTGGAAAGTTTATAGATGCCACTTCATACCAATACGTCCGATGAAACTGAGTCGCACCATTCCACAGCTGGAACCGCGAGCCTAGTACTTGGCGCAACTGGCGTAGTTTTTGGTGACATTGGTACGAGCCCAATTTACGCTTTGCGGGAATCATTCCATGCAGCTGGAACATCAGTTAATGATATTTATGGCGTTATCTCCCTGCTCTTTTGGGCGTTAAATATTGTTGTGACAATTAAGTATTTGTCATTCGTAATGCGCGCTGATAACAATGGCGAAGGTGGCATCCTCGCACTCTTGTCATTAATGCCGCGAAAGATTCGTGGTCCCAAGACCCCGAAGCACAAATTAATTTTGGTTTTAGTTTTGATTGGTACGGCTCTTCTGTTTGGTGATGGAGTTTTAACGCCAGCCATCTCAGTGCTTTCCGCAACTGAAGGTCTATCTCTAGTAAATGAGAATTTGGCAAGTGCTGCTGTACCGCTAACGGTAGTAATCCTAGCCGCGTTATTTATGGTGCAATCGCGTGGAACGCACACGATCGGAAATATTTTTGGCCCAGTAATGATCTGGTGGTTCGGTTTAATTGGTGGCCTAGGTATTTATCGATTTGCGCAAGAACCGTCGGTGATCAAAGCGCTCTCTCCGGTCTATGCCATTGAATACATCGGTCATAGTGGTCTAAAAACTTTTGTCATTCTTGCTTCGGTAATTCTTTGTATTACTGGTGCAGAGGCGCTTTACGCAGACATGGGTCATTTCGGCGCCAATCCAATTCGTTGGGCATGGATGTTCCTAGTTGGCCCAGCTTTGATTCTTTGCTATCTCGGCCAAGCAGCTTATGTAGTTCACAATCCGGGAGCTACTTCTAATCCATTCTTCGCACTTGCGCCGAACAGTGCCATGACAGTGGTGTTGGTAATTTCGGCAACACTTGCAACTGTCATTGCTTCTCAGGCTTTGATTACCGGGGTGTTTTCACTTTCGCGTCAGGCCGTGCAACTTGGCCTATTCCCGCGCCTTACGATTCTGCACACGAATGCCGATCATGAAGGACAGATCTACGTACCAATCGTGAACTGGTTGGTCGGTATCACCAGCATTGCACTTGTGGTTGGATTCAAGTCTTCATCTGCTCTCGCTAGTGCTTACGTATTAGCAATTTCTGGAACTATGGCAATCACAACTCTGGCCTTCCACATCGTTGCCCGCGAAGTGTGGGAATGGCCGCTCAAAAAAATTCTGCCATTAACTATTGGTTTCTCGATCGTTGACTTGTCATTTTTGGTAGCTACTTCATCCCACATTTTCAAAGGTGGTTGGGTGCCAATCGCGCTCGGCGGTGTAGTTTTTGCAGTCATGTCGATCTGGCGTGCAGGCAACCGTGCCCTAAACCGACGTATGCGCGAGTCCAGCCGTACTTGGCAGGACATTTACTACGGGTTGGAAACCGGCGAAATTGCTACCGTTCCTGGAACTGCAATCTTCATGGCGTCCCCTGCAGAAATGGTCCCATCAGCGCTGATCTCACACGTAACTGTGATGCACTCACTTCCCGAACAAGTAATTGTGGTGACAGTTAAGTCCGACACTCAGCCGATTAGTACAACGCCAGTTCTTTGTGATCACATTTCAGATCGCCTATGCCGCGTCACTATCTATGCGGGCTACATGGAATCCATCAAGCTGCCTGAAGTTCTTGCCACTGCAGTTTTGGGCGATAAAGAAAAGGACGCTACGTATTACCTTTCCGAACGCCACTTCCTTGCCTCTGATACCGGATCTTTAGGTCATCGCACCGAAGCGCTATTTGAAATCTTGCATCGCAACTCGGTGTCACCAACTGCGTTCTATGGTCTGCCTTACGATCGCGTAATCACTATCGGTACTCGTATCGACCTATAAATTCCATAACTAAAGCCCGCTCTCGCAATTGAGAGCGGGCTTTAGTTTTAGGTTTTACTTACCTGCTTCGAGCAATTCAATACGAAGATCAGCAGTTGCCTTGTGAGCAGACATACCTTCGAATCCTGCGATTGCTGAGTTATGCGGAGCAACCTGCATTGTGGATTCGCGGGTTGAGGTTTGGTATGTGACTGGCTTTAGGAAGCGACCGACTGACAAACCTGAGGTGTACTTTGCGCCACCACCAGTTGGAAGTACATGGTTAGTTCCGGTGGTTCCCTTATCTGCATAAGAAACTGTGGACCATTCGCCAATGAAAAGTGAGCCGTAGTTCTTCAAATGCTTTAGGTAGTAGTCATTGTCACTAGTTAAGATTTCCAAGTGCTCTGGGGCCAAAGTGTCCATAACTTCGATCGCATCATCTGGGGACTTAACTAAGTAAACCGTTCCGTAGTCACGCCAAGCTGGGCCAGCGATGTACTCGGTTGAAAGTTCCGTAAGCTGACGCTTCACTTCCTGGATTACGGCAAGACCTAGTTCACGAGAGGTTGTCACTAGTGAAGCTGGAGACTGCATACCGTGTTCTGCTTGGCCCAATAGGTCGCAAGCAACCATGCGAGCATCTGCGGAATCATCAGCGATGACTGCGACTTCGGACGGTCCAGCAAGTAAGTCGATTCCAACGCGACCAAATAACTGACGCTTGGCTTCAGCAACGTAGGCATTGCCTGCGCCAACCAAAATGTCTACTGGCTTTTCCCCAAGTAAACCAAAGGTCATCGCAGCCAGTGCCTGGACGCCACCAAGAATGAAGGTGCGATCTACACCGGACAGGTAGGCGGAGTAAAGCACGGCATCGTTACCACCAGTTTCAGACATCGGCGGAGTGCAAGCCATTGTCATTGGTACGCCAGCAACTTTGGAAACTCCGACGGTCATAAAAGCAGACGAAAGAATTGGGAAGTTACCTGCAGGCAAGTAAGCACCAACGCGCTCGATTGGGATGTACTTCTGGCCCAATACAACACCGGGCGTTGTCTCTAATTCGAAATCAACTAGGTGCTTGCGAGTTTCAGTTGCGAACATCTTGGTACGCTCTGAACCAATTTCTAATGCCTTACGAAGCTCTGGCGAAAGCTTGTCGCCTGTCTTTGCTAGATCGGCAGCGCTAAGTTCGAAGTCTTTATCCCACTTATCTAAATCGCGGGAATACTTGCGAACTGCATCAATGCCATTCTTTTCAATTTCAGAAAGCATCCTTGACACAGTCTCGATGACTTCTGGCAAACGCTGGGCTGGAGGCGAATCGAGTTCTGGTGCTTTAAGCACTTCGATTTCGGCTTTTAGGAACTTCTTGTCGGCTTCTGTAATACGCATGATTAAAACGTACTTCCCTTCTTAGGTATTTCGCTCATGTTTGCAATCCTTCAACCCTAGGTTGATTTATCAAGCATTTCAATGTGCTTGACTCAATTAACCATAGGGTTAAGAATGATTATTGCATACAGACTTGCATGCAATAAACGGGATGGGGCATAAATGATTTATGAAGCTCGCGCTGGTCAGGTCGCCTACGGATATGCAATCGGAATGTTGTGTGCCGAATGGAATATCCCATTTATCCCGGGTGACTTGAATAACGCCAATACGTTCCCGTTCCCGGTCCGCTACGAGTCAGTACCTGGTGTTTCAGGTGCTGATGTTTTGCGCGGTAGCGGCTCAAGTTTTGCCGATGCAATGGCGCAGGCTGCTAAGAAGTTGGAAGCCGAAGGCGTGCGAGCAATCACTGGAAACTGCGGCTTTATGGCAGCGTTTCAGGATCACGTTGCTAGCCAAGTTTCCATCCCGGTATTTCTAACCAGCTTGCTGCAAGTCCCAATGCTCACCAAGATGCTTAACCCTAAACATAATCTTGGAATTCTTACTGCAAATTCTGCTTCGCTAAGTTCTGAACTTCTAGGAATGGCTGGAATCACTGACATTGATCGTCTGTCGATTCAAGGTATGGAGACTTATTCGCATTTCAACGATGTAATTCTCAAAGAGATAGGAACATTAGACGAAGACAAGATGCGGATGGAAGTTGTGCAAGCTGCAAAAGATTTGATAAAGCGCGATCCATCAATCCGGGCTTTCATGTTCGAGTGCAGCGATCTACCGCCGTATAGTAAGGCAGTTGAACTAGCTACTGGATTACCCGTATTCGATTGGGCAAGTTTCATCACATATGTCTACAACGCAGTTGTTCCGCATGACTACGATGGTATTTGCTGAGAGACTTGATAAAGAAATTTAAGTAGGAGATAAACATGCGCACAATTGTTGTTGGTGGCGGAGTAGTCGGTATTACGACTGCTTATTACTTAGCTAAATATGGTCACGAAGTTGTTGTGATAGATAAAGCAACTGATGTGGGAACGGAAGCCACTTCGGTTAATGCTGGGCTCATCGCACCGGCACACTGCTTTGCTTGGGCTTCTCCCGCAGCTCCAAAGATGTTGGTTAGATCTTTATTCGGCGAAAAGACATCGATTCGAGTCAAGCCATCGTTGAATCCTCGTTTCCTTTGGTGGGGCATGCAGTTTATGCGTGAATGCACTTCAGAGCGTGCTGCAATTAATACTTTGGCCAAAATGCACTTGTGCGATTACAGCCAAACGAAACTCAAAGAACTTTCTAAGACTGAAGACATTGATTACCAAGGTGTAGACAAGGGTCTACTTTACCTTTATCGAGATGCCCAAGAGCTTGAACTTGGCATGATGAAGATGAAGCTGCTGATCGACAATGGTCAAAAGTTGGATCAATTAGATATGAAGGGTTTGGCTGCTGTTGATCCAGCGTTTGCTAACTCAAAAGTTGAACTGGCCGGAGCAATTCATGCGCCTAATGATGGCAGTGGTAATTCACAACTTTTTACTCAGAAGTTAATGGAAGTTCTTAAGCGCATGGGTGTTGAATTCCAACTTGGTACAACAGCGAAAGCTTTTGTCGCAGATGGCAACAAGATCACGCGGTTAAAGACTGATAAGGGCGATTTCATCGCTGACAACTTTGTCCTAGCTATGGGCGTTTGGAGTCCATTCCTTTCTCGTACCGTTGGCCAAAACCTTCCGGTCTACCCGGCAAAGGGTTTTTCAATGACATTCGACCTGAAGGATAAAGCAAAGGCACCTGAACTTGGCGGTGTTGATGAAAAGACTTTGGTGGCTTGGTCACCAATGGGCGACAAGATTCGAATTTCCTCAACTGCAATGTTCAGTGGTTTTGATAAGTCACATAAGCCAGAAGACTTCGAAGCTATTCGTGGAACGGCGAGCGAACTATGGCCGGACGCCGCCGATTGGCAAGCTGGTTCGATGACAGCAGGCTTTCGCCCGATGACGCCTGATGGTCCGCCAATTATTGGTAAGGGAAAGAAGCATTCCAATCTTTTTTACAACACTGGTCATGGACACATGGGTTGGACTATGTCATGTGGATCTAGTGCTGCAATTGTTGACATCATTGCGGGCCGAACACCTGAAATAGACATGGATGCATTCGTGGTCCGTTCAATCCGAAAGTAATTCACGAGTAAATTTAGCTAACTTGTTAATTAACGCATCTTGCGCAACTTAACTTCAAGCGCCTCGATTACATGTTGTTGTGCTGCGTCTTCGGCAGCATCACCATCGTGGGCTTTGATGGCTTTCAAAATTAGGGCGTGACCCTTGACTGACTGTCTAGTTTCTTCAGGTGTGTATTGTTCTGAAATTCGGAAATTAAAGAAATGCTGACTGTTGCTTCGATTCAGTTGGCCAATCCGTTCATTGCCACAAACATTAAAGATTGCCTTATGAAAATGGGTATTAAGGTCCACCAGTAATTCCCGCATACCTGGTTGGGCCAAGTTCTCTTTATGGGCACCGACCGCTTCAATCTCTTTATAAGCTGCGCTACCTGTCTTTTCGGCTGCCAGCCGAGCGGCCATACCTTCGAGTGCCGCCCGAACTTGGTAAATCTCTACGATTTCATCGCGGGTATGTTCTCGCACGATATATCCGCGTCGCGCAGGTGAAACAAGTCCTTCGGCTTCCAGTAGTTGGAGTGCTTCCCGAATAGGAGTTCGCGAAGTTTTTAAGCGTTCGGCTAGGTCGGCCGCAATCAGTCGTTCATTTGGGCGCAATTTCCCTTGGATTATTTCATCCCGAATCTGGGTTAGCGCTTCAAGCGTTAATGATCGATTAGGTGACGAAAGAGTCATTCTGTCTTCCCTTAATCCTTATAAACTAAACGCTTTAATCCTAGCGCGCAGGTAGAATTGAAGTAACACAGATCAACGTTATGGATTCCTCGCATGAGTTATGAGTTTGATACCGACCCAGAAGTTCACGACTTTGCGTTGCAAGTTCGCAAATTTGTGGAATCTGAAGCTATCCCGCTAGAAAATCAAATTGACGCACAAGCACATGGCATTGCACCTGAACTCAGAGTGCAGTTACAAATGGCTGCCAAGGCGGCCGGAATATTTGCGCCTACGGCTCCAAAGGAATTCGGTGGCAAGGAATTTAATCACGCTGCCCAAGCAGTAATCCTGGAGGAAGCTGGCCGCAGTTTGCTAGGACCAACCGCTTTAAACTGTGCAGCGCCCGATGAAGGCAATATTTTGCTTCTTAATAAAATCGCAACACCAGCGCAGCGCGACAAGTACTTAGCTCCACTCTCACGCGGTGAAATTCGTTCGTCATTTTCAATGACTGAACCCTCTCCTGGTGCTGGCGCGGATCCAAATTTACTTTCAACTACGGCCGTGAAGACCACCAGTGGCTGGGTAATAAATGGCAATAAGTGGCTAATTACCGGTGCCGACGGTGCTGCCTTCTCGATTGTGATGGCGAAGACCTCGGGTGGCGCAACTATGTTCTTGGTTGACAACGAAAACCCAGGTATGAAAGTTGTTCGGAATTTGGACACTTTGGATAGCGCTTTCACCGGTGGCCATGGAGTTGTTGACTTTAATGAGTGTGTTGTTTCTGATGATGCCGTTCTGGGACAAGTTGATGAAGGCTTCGTAAATGCACAAGTGCGGCTTGGGCCGGCGCGATTGACACACTGTATGCGCTGGCTAGGAGCTGCCCGCCGAGCACATGAAACTGCTGTGGCATATGCAGCCCAACGCCCGATGTTTGGAACCGAACTTTCCTCCCTTGGCATGGCACAACAAATGATTGCTGACAACGAAATTGATATTGAAGCTTCACGGGCGTTAATTCACCGAGCTGCCTGGAAACTAGATCAAGGTTCACCAGCACGGAAAGAGACTTCGGTTGCAAAGACTTTTGTAGCCGAGGCCACATTCCGAATTGTGGACCGATCGATGCAGTTATGTGGTGCCTCTGGTACCACAGGCGAACTACCGATTGCTCAGATCTTCCGTGACATCAGGCCATTTCGAATTTATGACGGTCCGTCTGAAGTGCATCGCTGGTCGATTTCACGCCGTGTGGTTAGGCAGTCTCAGGGTGGGAAACTACCTGGAGACTGGGCGTGAGTGATCAATTAACTGATCCTCCCGGCCTGAAACTGCAACCGTTACTTCAGTGGATGTCCTTAAGCCTGGATCAAGTTGATTCCAGCGCACCCTTACAAGCCACGCTGCTGGCTGGTGGTCGCTCAAATGTTTCGTATAAATTGCAGGAAGCACGTGGAAATCAATGGGTCTTACGTCGCCCGCCACTTGGACACATCATGCCTACTGCTCATGACATGGGTCGTGAGTTTCGAGTTCTTACTGGCTTGAACTCAGTCGGGTACCCAACGCCGCGTGCCATCGCACATTGCGAAGATGAATCTGTGATTGGTGCAAAATTCATGCTCATGGATTTTGTGGATGGCCGAGTAATCGATGACGCATCGGCAGCAGCCAAACTAAGCCAAGCTGAAGCAACTCAAATCTCGCAAGAATTGGTGGACAATCTGGCTGCGTTGCATGCAATTGATGCAAAATTGGCTGGTTTGGATCAGCTCGGTAAACCTGCTGGCTACCTGCAACGACAAGTTAAACGTTGGGGGGAACAATGGCAACTCACAAAAACGAGGGAATTACCAGAGATCGAAACCTTACATGCCTGGTTGGAGTCCGCCATCTCTAAACTGCCACAAGATTTACCAACTTCAATAGTTCATGGCGATTACCGCATTGATAACGTAATTTTGGCACCAGAAACTTCCGACATAATTGCAGTCCTGGATTGGGAAATGTCCACACTTGGCGATCCAATTTCAGACTTAGCAATTTCGCTGGTTTATTGGACCCAGAGCTCGGACACGCTACGAAGCCAGGTTCCAGTAGCGCAAGGTGTCACAAACGGACTTGGGTTTTGGACTCGCCAACAATTCGTAGAGCGCTATGTAGCTCAGACTGGATTTGATGTTTCGCACTTGGATGAATGTGTTGCACTTGCTTGCTTCAAACTTGCCGTTATTATGGAATCAATCCATAACCGAAATCTAAGTGGTCAACAACTAGGTGCTGCATCAGGCACAAATAGCACAATGGGTGAAGCTACGGTTGCCCTTACAAAACTAGGTTTAGCCGTTACTCGCTTAGGTGCAATTCCAGCACTTAACTCTTAGTGCAACCTGCACTTGAAGTTAGGCAAATAGCTGGCGTAAGTGGTCGTTTAGGAACATCCCCGTTGGATCGAGTTCGCGCCGAATTTTGATGAACGCTTCAGCCATTGGATAGCGTGCAAGCAGTTGGTCCTTAGTAAGGAAATGAAGTTTTCCCCAATGCACTCGGGCGTCATACTTACCTAAGAGGGCATCGACGTCGCGCAAGTAATCCCAATATTCAGTACCAGGCATTCCTGATACCGAAATAACCATGGTGTCAGTCTGATATTGAGATGACAGATAAGCGTTGTCCGCACCTACCGTGCGTACCTCCATTGGGAAGATACTAATTGGCAATGACTTGAGCATGTATTCGCGTAATTCACGAATTGCATCCACACCCTTTTTAAGTAGAACGAAGTATTCCAATTCGTGAAAGTTGGGATCGTAAACCATGGGATATATCCGGTAGGAGCGATCAACCCTGTGATTTATGACATCACTATCAGAGACCTCACCCGTGACTTCTTCGAATACCTTTACATTGCACATATCAAATGCACTAGCACCATCAGGTAAT
>Ga0136642_1000980_pt1 | contig 13116 bp, 19 predicted proteins | sample LowCatLa1302831Y_FD_115313 | JGI IMG/M metagenome (GOLD analysis project Ga0136642, IMG submission 115313) | Freshwater microbial communities from Lower Cathedral Lake, Yosemite National Park, California, USA - 13028-31Y | ecosystem: Environmental > Aquatic > Freshwater > Lake ... | reverse complement strand
CGGAGTATTTTGCCGATAAATAACCGCAACTTTATTAGATGTGGTCGGTAGACTCAGTAAAATCATTTTGTATTAATTTAGATAAACGCACTGAACGTTGGGACCGCATGATTGCTCAGTCAGAAATTAAACGCATACCGAATTTGAAACGCTTTTCGGCTATAGATGGCTCTGCTATTTCTATTGATACTGACAAACGTGTTTCAACACTTTGTCGCTACAATATTAAAAATCACACACGTAGAAGTCATGACATGCTAGATTCTATTGGTGGCGTTGGATGTGCTTTGAGCCATATAACACTCTGGCAGAACCTCGTAAAAAGTCACGAGAATGTTTTTTTAATAGTTGAAGATGATCTTGTCTTACAACCGGGCGATTGGGCTCGTATATGCCGGATATATGAAGAAAATGAATGGCTCCATGACTCAAATAACTGGGCTATCTGGTCAGTTGGAAATCTTCGGTGCCGAGCAGGTCCTAATATGCCGTATCCTGATGAAGGAAAAAAAGAAAATAAGTGGCTAAAGTGTAAAGAATTCGTTGGTTTTAATTCTTATTTTATCTCTCGTACAGGTGCTCAAAAACTCCTAACAGAGTGCTTTCCTATCCAGCATCATATTGATTGGTTTACAGGCTTCTATGCTCAAACTCATCCTGATTTTAACATTGTATTCAACAAACAAATCAATTTGGACCAAGATGAGGCATATGCTGGAAAGGATTTATCTGATATTCGGACAAAAGATGTCTGTCATATTTGCGATTTACCCTCAGATGTAGAATTGAGTTATATGATTTTTAAAAAAGAGACATTTGGCTCTTCGGTAATCATATTAGTTTCAATAGCTGTAGTAATTGCAGGAGCATTTGCCTTACGAAAGCAGAAGCTTTTATAATCAATGGCCACGACCCCTTCCTCGAAAGCCACCGCGACCGCGACCTCCTCGACCACTCTTTGCTTTATCATCTGAGGCCAACTTATAAGCAGCAGCACAGTCAGCCACACCAATTGACTCAGCTGCTAGTCCTGCAGGGAACTTAGCGAAAATCATCTTGGCTGCTCCACCCCTATAGAAGAAGAGTCCATAGGGACCCCTCTTAATTGTATAATCTCCCACCTGCCGATTAAATGTGGGTAAGGAAGAATCTGTATCCTGTGTTCCCCCTGTCTTATTCTTCAATTGTTCACACAACGCCTCAAACTCCGTATCCGTCTTGTATGACTGTCGGATTCCATTCCATTCCACATACTGGCCGTACTGCCCTTCTTCAAAAGGACAGGCATTTCGTCTAGGAAACCTAAAGAGTCGCCCTCTTTCGCAACAAATAGAGCCTCTGCTTCTTCTTGTGTGATGTTTTCAGCAGATGCTGTGGGTGGCATAGCAGCAAACTCTGCCTTCTCCACGCCGGGTGTCTTCTTAATCAGCAGAACACCCTTCTTTGTATGGGCGATTGAAATTGTCACACCTTCTTCAAGAGTAAATTCCTTAATTGACTTTGTATTTGCTGGTCCAACAGAACCTGTGACCGTGGCAGGCCCTACACGGTCCTTCATTGTTGACCAAAGGCCATCTAGCACAGCCACCCGTTCCTTCTTTCCATTAGCAACCTGATCCAAGTCTTCTTCCATTCCAGCAGTAAATCCATAGGCAAAGATATCAGCAAAGCGTGTATCTACAAAATCAATCACTGACTTACCGAGTGATGTTAGATGAATCTTATCCTTGTCGCCACCCACATCCTTCTTCACAGTGGATTCCTTGACAGCACCCTTGGGTCCCACCTTTTCCAACTTATACAAGTCAACAGGAACCCCCTTGCTAGTCTTCTTCTCAACATACTTGCGGTCTAGAATTGTAGCAATCAGTGAAGCAAATGTTGAAGGCCGACCAATCCCCTTCTCTTCCAACTGCTGGACAAGCTGAGCCTCGGAAAATCGCGAAGGCGGCTGTGTTGCAATCTGCCGGCCCACCATATCAGACCACTTTGCTTTTACGCCCACCTTTAGCTCATTAGTCTTCGCAAACTGCTCCTCTTTCTCAGTGTCATTCTCCTCATTCAGAATCTTCCAGCCCTTGAATGTAAGCATTGACAAGGTGCCCTTCCACTTCTTCTCAGGCTCAGCCGCGTCACCATCCAATTGAAAGACAAACGACCTGCTCTTCTGCTGAGCGGGAGCCATTACAGACTGCAAGGTTCTCTTCCAGATATGAGCATAGACCTTACGATGCTGGTCAGTCCAAGTCTCTTCAGTGGGTAGCGATACCAAATCCATATGAGTCGGATGAATTGCTTCGTGGGCACCCTGCACAACTGCCTCCTTCTCGGCCTTTGCTTTCTTCTTGGGCTTTTTCGCTCCTGTGGATGAAGAACCAAGATACGTCTCTCCGTACTTGCTATCCACGAATTCACGGCACTCTGCTAGACAATCCGCACCTAAAACAGGATTATCCGTACGCATATAGGTAATATGACCCGCCTCATAGAGTTGCTGAGCAATCATCATCGCGGTCTTCGGATTGATATGATAGACTGACGAGCATTCCTGCTGGAGAGAAGAAGTAATCAAAGGCATAGGTGGCGACTGATTCATGTTCTTATCCGTAATATCCACTAACTTTCCTCCCGCAGGAACTGCTGACAAATATTCACGGACTTCTGCTAGAGCAGTAGGAGTCCATGTTCCCACACACGGAATTGAAAATTCCAATCCTAGTGGTGTGAAATTTGCTTCGTAGACCCAAGACTGCTTAGAAGCAAATCCAGCAATCTCCATCTCCTTGTCAAACACAAGGTGAAGTGCGGGAGTCTGGCAGCGTCCAGCAGAAAGTCCATAGGCAATATTCTTCCACAAGACAGGAGAAATAGAGAAGCCCACTAGCAAGTCCAGCATAGAACGAGCAAACTGTGCTTGAACCATCGGTCCATTTAAGCGTTTATTCTTATCTGCCACCGACGCCTGAATAGCAGTCTCAGTTACCTCGTGGAAGATAGCACGTGGAGTGTTCTCCGGTGATAACTTGAGAAGTTGACAGAGATGCCACGCAATTGCCTCCCCTTCACGGTCATCGTCTGTCCCCAGCCAGACTTCGGTAGCCCCCTTTGCCGCATCCTTGATTTCCTTGACCGCCTTCGTCTTTCCCTTTAGAATCTCAAAACGCGGATTCCAGCCGCTTTCACGGCCAAGAGCATCAAGTGATTCCTCCAAGCCACGTACATGTCCCATACTGGCGATTACTTTCCATCCATCGCCCAGATAAGACCGGATTTTCTGGCACTTAGCCGGTGATTCAACAATAAACAGACGCATTTCGGATATTCCTGTATGTGCCTAAGTATTTTGCTGGTAGTCAAATTTATTTCATAAGAAGCGTTTGTGAAATCAAGAACTGTGCGATGACGGTATAGCACCAAATCGCAGGAGCCTCGTGGATATTACTAGTCAGAAGAATACCTAACCAAGGACCTGCTAGAAGCATCGCAATAATCGGTTTGGCTTGAAAGGTTACAAGAGTGGGAATAAAAATCATGAAGAAGTGGAGGGCTATGCTTGGTGTATAGTATCTAGCACCTGCTGCTCTTAGCCGAACATTCCATGCTACATGGCGTTCGCCAGTGAAAGCACACGTCCGCTTACCGCAGAGAGGCTCATTGCGTGTGTCGCAGAGTTCTTCATCTTTCACATTGAAAATCCGGGAAAACAACAAGATCCCAGCAACGATTGACATATAGACAAAAATCCACATTGGTTTTTGAACGAAAGCAAAGAGCCAGATATTCCAGAAAACTGGTTGAAAGGAAATATGCAAGTAGCCAAGATTTGTAAGGAATTTATTCCAAGGATCATCGCATTTATCTATTATGCCATACTGGAAGAACTGAATAATTTCCATCAAAGCAAAATACGTAATGCCGATAGCAGCATATTTGTTTATTGTAAAAAAGTATAAACCTAGCAATATGCCTCCAAGGCCAATTGCTAAACTCATTGGTTGAGAAAAACACATCCTCCCTAATTCTTCCGCTGCTTTTGTTTACGAGTCTGCCTACGCTGTTTTCTCTGCTTCCGTGTACGCCTACCGGGACTGCCACCGGGAGGACCATTAGGTCCAAAGACTAGCGGAGGCATTAAAACACGGCCTCGGCCAGCAGGAGCAGGAGCAACACGCGGCCGCACAGGAGCGGGCGGCGGTACTAGAGGACGAGGCGGAGGACGAGGAGGAGTACGATTAGCCATTCTATTATTCCTCAATATATAATTCCGGCTTTGGGAAACCGTTAAATTCTGACGCAGTGACCGTTGTATACGCCCCCATATTATCAAATCTGAGCCAGTCGCCTTCATCCATCTCGGGCATCATAAACTCCTTCCCGAGACAATCCCCCGAGTCGCATGTTCGGCCATAGATTTCCGCAGGATAGATTTTAGCAACTCTTCCAGACATCTTTAGCGGAATCGGCTTGGGCTTCTGATGGTCAAAAGGAATATTGCTGAACGACCCGTAAATACTTTCATTAATGGTATAACGCCATCCTTCCCCGTTAACACGACGCTTCTTGCCAATAATGGGCACATAGAGCGTAAAAAAGGATGAAGCAAAAAAACGTCCCGGTTCGGCTATCCACCGATAAGGTGCTAGGCTAGAACTAAAATACTTGTTGCGTGCCTTATTTATTTCAAAGGCACACGCCTGCAGTGAAGCGGCATCTGAAAGAAACCCCCCACCGATATCAATTGTGTATATAGGCTTTCTCTGATATGAAGAAAGTAGATTCCGAAATTCGGAACCCGTCTTAATCGCATTATAAAAATTCTCAGGCTTTCCACATTCTGAGCCTACGTGAAAACTAAATCCCGAGCACGGAATCTCGTACTTCTGTAGTTCCCGGCAAATCTCCGGCCACCATGCGGCGGGAGCACCAAACTTTGCAGAAAAGGGCTGCTTTGAACCCTTATCGTCTACCAGCAGACGGACCAGCACTGACCCCTTCCACCCGTTCTTCTTGAGCTTAACAACTTCCTCGGGTGAATCAATTACGGTCGTATCCACATCCAAGTTCTGAACCGCTCCAATTTCATCAATAATCTTGCAGGGATGTGCGAAGATGATGGGAATTTGTGGTGTTGCCAAACCGCGGACTTCGCGGACTTCACGCAACGAAGCACAGTCAAAACCGCTACCGTATTGTGCTAGAGAACCCATTAGAATGGGATTATTGTTACACTTAACGGCATAATAGGGCTTAATGTAAGGAAGGGTTGTACGCCAGGTAGACCACTGATTCTGCAAGTTTTTGCGATGACCCACAAAAAATGCGTTGTTTTTCGTCAGAAGAGTTTTCAGAAGGGAATCCAGTGTTGTGTATGTTATATTGAGCGAAAATTTTTAAGTCCTAACGCTCCTGTCAGAAATCCCACAGTGGCCACTGCTAGAATTAGGAGATTCAGGAGAATTAATCTCTGCGGTCCTGCCTCCTCCCTTGTGGCTTCAACACTGGCTGACCTGGGGGTACAAGGTCCTGCCATTATTGCTGAAACAATCATTGTTAAAGACATTAGGTAAAAGATGGGTGGATAGAAGGTGTTTAGGAATATGAAATATAAAATTACAAACAATATCGCGGAAATTTCTTTAAATGGGCTTACTTCAAACCATGATTCATTCTCAGTTGAATTCATCTCTTAGCAGGCTCAACTTTCTCTGCTGCGGCGGCCTTTTCAATTTTTTGCTTTTTCGCTTCAAGATACTTTTGATATCCGTGCGTCTTTACGGGGTCATATGAAGTTCCCAGCATAAGAGCTCCAAGTTCATGGGCTCTACGCTCAGCGGGAGATAGCCATGCTAGAAATTCCTTAATGTCCTCCATGGTTTTTTATTGGCTGCTGCGGATTTTCAATTTTAATAGTAGGAATGGAGAAGGAGGACCAATACGAGGAGCTAGTCGAAGCACCTTCTGAGGCACAATTATCAACGGGGTCTCAGAACACAAATATGAATCAGCAGGAGAACCAGCAGGAGAATGAGCAGCAGAATGAGACACAGAATCAAGAAAACAATACAGAGAATCAAGGGAAGCCAGCAAATAAAAATATTCGCTACAATAATAATACAAATACAGTTGAATATGGAGATTTAAATAAATGGAAACCTGAAAATTTAGTGAATGCATACACGCGTATTCTAAGTAAGAAAGAGCGTAGAAGTCGAAAGACAAGAAAGACTAGAAAAGCAAGAAACCGAAAGAATAGAAAAACCCGCAGCCGTAAGTAGGGATGCAACTCAAGCAGTTGACACAGAAAGCAGCGAAAGCCAAGCCCATTTCTTTTTATAGACCTGGTCGTGTAATTCGTGCTAGAAACACAACATACAAACTCAGCAAACCCTACGGAAAAATCCGCGACGGCCGATTCAGTCCTCAGCTGACACCCCAACAGATGTTAGAGAAGGGTGTCTTTGAAGGCCGTTATATAAATAATGATACTGCGGAGTTCCCCCGCCAGTGGTTCCAAGCGGCTCTATCAAGAAAGAAACTCAGTCCTGAGAAAGCCAATCCGGAGGTAAATATGTTCAAAATCAAAAGCCGTCTTCCGCTATCACAATGGAAACTTAGTGGCTGGATTCCTTCATCTAAACGGGTGACAAGAAGAAGGCAATATGATATTCTTTCTTCCAGCAAAAATCCCGACACCAAAGGGTGGTTTCAATGGTATTGTCGGTACTTTATTGGCCGCCGCCTTCCTGAATTGGACACAGTCCAAAAGAAGCGTTGGATAGCCTTCACACGCCACGCGGGAGCAGTCCGTAAGAATTGTACTGCTGGAGACTTGAAATGTAGGCCACGGCAGAGGCAGGCTTTGCTGCAGTGGGCTTATCGGCCGACAATCTAAGTGCGTTTTACTTTCCGTGTCTTTTTTCCATCACAGTTAACAGCCCGACCTATTAGGGAGCAGGCGATACGTTTTCCAGAATGGCCTGTTGTAAGAGAATCAACTTCACCACCCTTTCCTAAATCATCAGGATCAGCATGGACAATTAGAGACCGACCTAGTAAATCTGAAACTGTAACACCTACTAGTTTATAATTATAGGTGTAACCTACTCGGCTGATGTTTCCCAAATCTCCAGTATGTCTTTCTCCCACTGAGCCTGGTGCTCCTCCATGGTGCCTCTTAGGTCCTTTCTCATAATGAGAACATGCTCCTAAGCAGCCTTCACCACGTAAATCACCATTTGAATGGATATGAAAGCCATGATCCCTTCCTTGAGAGGGAAGCCGAGTAAATTTTGCCCGTATGACTAAGCCACCAGTAGAGTCCTCAAAAGTAGTGTCGCCTTCTACACCACCTTCACCTTTGAATGTTGCGACTCCTTTCATTTTCTATTATTTAGAAAGACTTAAAAAATAAAGTTCTATGATAGAATGAAATCACAACTTCATTATGTAAATATCATATATGTGACAACTCATCATATTCTAGCAGTATATGCGCTTTATCATCTTCCAGCCATTTTTTCTTGGAGATTAATGCTTGAAGTTATTGTTGCTATACAAATGAGTGGCATGTTAGGAATAACTGCTGGGTCTCATCGTCTTTGGTCGCATAAATCATATGAGGCTGCTTGGCCAGTTCGTTTAGTCTTCATGCTAGCAAATTCCGCAGCACATCAGGGTTCTATTTATCAATGGACGAGAGACCATAGAATGCATCATAAACATACTGATACAGATTTAGATCCTCATTCAATTCAATACGGTTTTTGGTATTCTCATGTTGGCTGGATCTTTTTTAGAAAAACCGATAACTTTCGTGAAGCATCGCAACTTATTATAATGGATGATATCAAAAAAGACCAAATAGCAAGGTTTCAACATAAATATTATTTTATTCTTTCTCATCTTTTCTGTTTTATTCTTCCAACACTCTACGGAAAATATATGTGGAATTCCACATGGATAGGATATTTCTATTTTGGAGTTGTCAGATGGGTCTTACTTCTTCATTCAACTTGGTGTGTGAATAGTGTTGCACATATGTGGGGCTCAACACCTTATAATCCCAGAATATCTTCAAGACAAAATATGGTAACAAGTATAGTCGCAGTTGGTGAAGGATGGCATAATTATCATCATACGTATCCGTACGATTATAGAGCAAGTGAATTTAACTGGAATAGTGAATGGAATCCAACAACATTGTTATTGGATGGGTTATCTTCTGTAGGATTAGTCTGGAATAAAAGAGTTGGACATCCAACGACCTAGATGCGTTTAGACTTAAAAAGAAAGCCCTAGACTAACATTGTGAAGGAGTCTGACTCATTCGCAAAGGTCTTTTAGCTCAATTGGTAGAGCGCCGAGCTGTTAACTCGGAGGTATTGAGATCGAAGCTCAAATGGACCGAACCCTCCTCTGAAATAGTTAAACTATTTGAGAAGATAAGCAGTTACACCAGCAGCCGTTCCACTCAAGAAAGTCCCCCACGCCATGTCTACAACAGTCATTTCCAGCGTATATCCCTTGAGTGTGGCATAATTGGTCAAATCATATAGACCATACATAGAGAACCCCAATGTGGCACCGACTGCAAACGCTTTGGCGGGATTTTTGGAAACGCTTTCAGAAGCAACCTGAAATACAAAGTACCATATTGCTAGAGCAATCAGAATATAAACAGCCAGAGCTGGTAGAAATCGAATTGTCAACGGTGACTTCTGAATATCCACGAACAAATTCTGATAATATGAAAACCGAGATCCAAGCCATAAAGCATCTAAGAATAAGCATACCCCGAGAATCAGGCCAATCCGTTTAACATCTAGCAGATCCATCTCTATCAGAATCTGGGATATAAAACCAGCCCCCCATCAAAAACTAATGACAGAGGAAAACATTTCTCTTGAAGCATATTCTAGCCTCCTTCAAGGAACAATCACTTATATTCTAGCAAAGTCAGAAGTAACATGGATTCCGTATGAATTCTTGCCTTCAACTGTCCAAACAAAGATGTTGGTATGCGGGGCAAATAAGGCACCCATTTTACTGACTGACTGGAAATATATCTTACAGAATCCGGGCATGCCGGACTGGTCGGTAATCTGTTCAATTATCAAGCATCTTCCAGCACCCGCAGTAGTCTATATTGCTCGAGATATCCATATTCCGCCGCAAGCACTGACATATTTCCAGAAAGTTATTCCTTCGATTGGCTGTTCTATTATTATTGAACGCACGGAGGCACAACTTCCTTCTGTCGGATTTTCAACAATGGATTCTATCTTTTTCCCTGTTATTCCTGTTGCAATGATTCAGCCGATGATTCCGGTTTTCCAGCAAATTGTAAAACAACTTTCTACCATGAAAGCGATTGATGCTGCCACACTTCTCCAGCAAGTTGCTCCCCTCAAGTTAGGTCTTGTCTTGGCAAAAAATGGTGAAGGGAAATGGCGAATTTATTGGTATCGGCCGGAAGAATCTAAAGCACCTACTGAGGGCCTGATGAAGGGCCAGATTGCGGGCTGGCTCCGCCTCCTAGCGGCCTTGTTGGAATAGAGGGACGAGGGCCACCGGGGCCAGAACCCATAGGTGCCGCATTTGAATTAAAAGCAAGGGCTTGGTACACTATTCCTTCACTATCAGGAGCAGTCATACCTCCTACCGGAATGTAGCCAGATGTAAGAAACCCAGCAATTTCCTGCTCAAACTTCGTCAAATTACTCAAAGAACCCTTAACAACCTTATAATATATAGGCATTTAAGTGTTTTATTTTCCAAATTATCTATTCAAATTTTCATTAATCTAGAAGAAACGCTTTGGTCGCGTATCCACTAATTTAAAAGAAACGCTTGCCCGCCTTACGCGTGCCCTTGCGTCCCTTGTGGAAGAGCTTGAACGTGCCCTTCTTCGGCTTGTAGCCAGACGCAAACAGGTGCTTGACCGCCTTCTTGCCGAGCATCATCTTGCGGCGGCTTACGATGCGTCCGTGCTTGTTAAGTACGAGGTCCTTCTTGGTGAGGCCACCACTCGTGTGGGCCGCCGTTCCGTGGTAAACCTGAGCCTTTGATCCAGTAGCGGGCATTTATATTAAGGGTGAAGATTTTTATGACTGGTCCATCGGCAAGCAATTCTCTAGTAAACCCAACGCAGATATGCGACGATTTTCCAGAGGAATGCTGCTTTTTACAACCTTCTCTTCAAACCATCCGCAGAATGCTTCCATATCCGCCGCTGTATTCATGCTTTTAGCCCTTTCCAAGCATTTTGTGGACATTTCCTGATAATACTTCGTATCTTTCTTCAGGCGACGCAAAGTCTTAATAATTCCGGCAGTATCATCACGTTCATGGTAAATGGCCGCATCCCCGCACGCCTCCTTAATTCCAGTCAGGGGGCAAGCAATGACTACAATGCCGGAAGACATCGCCTCAATCGCCACTCGGCCATACGTTTCCCATTCACTCAGGATTAAAAGAACCCACGTTTTCTCATAAACCGATTTAATATTCGGCGTATGCGGATAGTAGGTTAAATTCTCATAGCGTGTGCTTGTAATCTGCTTATCATATCCGCCAAGAACACCCATGAATTTGAAATCAGGTGCTTTCTCTGCTAGTTCAACGAAATGCTTTCCTCCCTTATTCACATTGCAGTTGATTAGTGTTACAAAAGTCGGTTTGCGTTGTTCAATCGGAATTACATACATCTTCCAATCTACAGGCGGATGTAACATCATTGATTGTTCTTTCCAATCCTCCTTGTAATACTCCCGCATCCAGGTTGTATTAAAGACGACCCAGAATCGGTCACCCAGCTGCCCTAAGTCATTCCAGTAGGTACGTTTAATCGCATATGTGTGAATACAATCCAAAAACGCCGTTTGGAATTTGCGTGCTAATCTGACAGCAGCTGGCTTGTAAATTAGCGTACACGCACCAATAACATGCGTTCGTGCTAATAATATATTCAGCAAGTCACGATTACGTAAATCAAAGCATCGGACACCTTCATAGACAACAGGCGGGAAGCCGGGAATACCTACCCAGACTTCGTGGCCCTTAGCTAACAATGCCAGATTCATTGCATGCGTACACATCTCATTGCCGGACGCCCAGTAGGGAGGATAGCCATTCGTTATCCAGACAATACATTTACCGGATACAGTCGGAGCATACACATCAGATTCATTCCAATAGGGCAAAGCATCTAATTCTGTTCGTGACTTAGATAAGACGTAAGGAGGTCTTTCACTAACAAAAAATGAAAGAGCAGCCAGTGCTACACAAATAAATAATATTTTATCCCATTTCATCTCCCCTATGGTCTGCGGGGGTTATTCTTCAAGGTTCATTAAAGTCTTTACAACAGTCAATCCATGGTATCCGAGTGCTGCAAATCCTAACATTAGTAGCATTTCAAAAAAGCGTCGGCTTGTCTGTTTTCCGTACCATCCAATCACCATCAAAAGCGGGGCCACCAGCAGAATATGTATTAAATTAATCCAGCCACTTTCATAATCCGCTCGGCTATAGAACTTATATGCGTGATGGAAGAAGATTCCGATTCCAGTCGCACCGATAGCCATGTAGGCTGACTGTGATAACTTTTCACGGGCTAGGCCAACATAGATTAAAGAGGGCGCAATTACGAGTACGTGTCCAAGTGCGACGTAAAAATGAGCATCCATTCTATTATAGGGTGGCATCTTTTAGTGATGCTGGAGGGTTCTGTATCCACTTGATCATCTGCTGCATATCGGGCACCTTCTTCTCGGCAACACACTGTTGGGCATACTTCATAAAGCGGCAGATGTTATTGGGCTCATAGACACCGGCCAAATGAAGGCAGAAATCGCCAGGCAACCATCCCTCCCGTCCCTCAGTGGGAAAGAGATAGGCATTGATACACTTGAAATCGCGGCGAAGTTCAATGCCCGCTTTAACCTCGGCATCCCGTTCCCAGACCCGAATCATTCCGGCATTCTCCCACCAGCCGTGGTAGAGTAAATCCGTTTGTTCGCCCGTTTCCTTGAGCCAACGTCTGACCACAGGAGAAGATCCGCGTGCTAGAATCTGGCCGCTGTTAATATTCCCACAGCCATCTAGCCACCAGGCAGCGTGCTTCCCCTCATCAGAACCATTCGGACCAAAAATCCCAGCAATCAAATCCTCCAGCCGGATGTCAGGATTGGTCACTAGACTATCCGCATCGGAGAACCAAATCCAATCGTAGGAATCTAGCACAGACGAAAAGAAGGGAATCTTTGACCACGGAATAGGCCGAGTGCGGTCCCAGAATTCTTCACCTCCAAGAATAAAATCATATCCGTGCTTCTTAGCATAGTCCCGCTTGCTTTGAAAGCCGATTTCCATTGCTCGTGTGTAATCAGGGCCGATACAGAGAGTCACAATCGCAATCTTCATCCTGCTAGTTCCTTCCCGTTTGTTCCTTATGTTTAAACTAAGCCCCCGCTATAACCAATTAAAAAATTGAAGCCTAAGCCACCCAGAAATAAAAGCAGAGTAAATATGTACCATCGCAACAACCAAAATGAAATCTGCTGCAACCAGTGTAGCTTAATTGTAGGTGAAGACAAGGCAAGTACAATGCATTATCACATTAAGCGTGTCCATGAGAAGACTCTTGACCACATCTGTAAGTATTGTGACAACTATTCAACTTATCAGAAGGGTCTGTTGGACCAGCACATCAAGAACAACCATGCGGATAAGTTGATTCTACACACCCAGTCCGCCGCTATGCTTAAGAATTATGATTGCCCCTTCTGTCCGGTTAAGTCTACAAATAAGGGGAATCTGAAGACGCATCTTGCTAGAAACCACGCGAACTGGATTGAGGAGTATCGGCCAAATAAGTGCTGTCAGAATTGTGGCGCGGGAGGCAAGGATGGAAAGGCGGCTAAGTCGGCTACGTCTTATTATTACCATTGCTTGACGTGTGTTCCGTCCAACGACACAACAGTGGCCGAAAAGATTAAGAAGGCTCTTCTATAAAGAAGACAAACCTAAACCCGCCGACTCATAATAGAGTAGGGATGGCAACAAAAACTGACATTTTTTGTGATGGTTCTGCTAGAGGTAATGGACAGAAGGGGG
>Ga0136642_1000979_pt1 | contig 13118 bp, 14 predicted proteins | sample LowCatLa1302831Y_FD_115313 | JGI IMG/M metagenome (GOLD analysis project Ga0136642, IMG submission 115313) | Freshwater microbial communities from Lower Cathedral Lake, Yosemite National Park, California, USA - 13028-31Y | ecosystem: Environmental > Aquatic > Freshwater > Lake ... | reverse complement strand
TTATCAGAGAAGCCAGTCCATGATCCTGCGATCGCACGGTTTCTGAACTTGTAATAGTTCAGGGCCTTACGTCCAACCAGGTATGCATCTGCTGTGATTCCACGAGCTTTCAGGTCTGCGATGACGATATCGCCTTCCTTGATTGCTGCATTGGAGTAAGCGCCAGCCATTCCACGGTCAGCTGCGATGATCAAGACTGCAGCGCGGCGTGGAGAAAGTGATGGCGTAGTCAGCGGATGATCAACCTTGGAGAAGGTAGCAACTGCGGTAACAGCCTGGGTGAGCTCATTCGCATATGGCGAAGAAGCGTTCACACGTTGTTGCGCCTTGACGATACGAGAGGCAGAGATTAACTCCATTGCCTTCGTAATCTTCTTCGTCGCCTTAACCGAACGCATTCGGCGGCGATAGACGCGTAGTTGAGCACCCATGGGTTCTTACTTCACCTCTGACGATGTGAATTGAGATTTAAAGGTGGTGACGGCCTCTTCTAGTGAAGCGACGGTGTCATCTGTGAGTTCACGAGTTGATGAGATTACTTCGAAGATCGAAGCGCGCTCACGACCGATGAAATCAAGGAACTCCGATTCGAAGCGACGAATATCAGCGACAGGAATTGAGTCCATCTTGCCAGTTGTACCGGCCCAGATAGAGACTGCTTGGCGCTCTACTGAATAAGGTGAGTACTGACCTTGCTTCAAGAGTTCAACCATGCGAGCTCCGCGCTCGAGTTGTGCCTTTGATGCTGCATCAAGATCTGAACCGAATGCTGCGAATGCTTCGAGTTCGCGATACTGAGCAAGATCAAGACGCAAGCGTCCAGCGATCTTCTTGATCGCCTTTGTCTGTGCAGATCCGCCTACGCGTGATACCGAGATACCTACGTTAATAGCTGGGCGAACACCTGCGTTGAACAAGTCGGTCTCAAGGAAGCACTGACCATCGGTAATCGAAATTACGTTTGTTGGAATAAATGCAGAGACGTCATTTCCCTTTGTCTCAATGATTGGAAGGCCAGTCATTGAACCGCCGCCGAGCTCATCAGAGAGCTTTGCGCAACGCTCGAGAAGACGTGAGTGCAAGTAGAAGACGTCGCCTGGGTAGGCCTCGCGACCTGGTGGACGACGAAGAAGAAGTGATACTGAGCGATATGCCTCAGCCTGCTTGGAGAGATCATCAAAGATAATCAATACATGTTGGCCGTTATACATCCAGTGCTGACCGATAGATGAACCGGTATATGGGGCTAAGTACTTAAAGCCTGCAGGATCTGATGCTGGAGCTGCAACGATTGTTGTGTACTCCATTGCGCCAGCTGCTTCGAGAGCGCCCTTTACAGATGCAATCGTTGAACCCTTCTGGCCGATCGCAACGTAGATGCACTTAACCTGCTTCTTTGGATCCCCGGTCTTCCAGTTATCACGCTGGTTAATAATTGTGTCGATTGCAATCGCAGTCTTACCGGTCTGACGGTCACCAATAATGAGCTGGCGCTGTCCGCGGCCGATAGCTGTCATGGCATCGATCGCCTTGATACCAGTCTGCATTGGCTCTTTAACAGGTTGGCGCTGCACTACTGATGGTGCCTGAATTTCAAGTGCGCGAGTTGTCTCTGCCTTGATCTCGCCCTTGCCATCGATTGGACGACCAAGTGCATCAACGACGCGACCCAAGAATGCATCGCCAACTGGAACAGAGAGAATTTCTCCAGTGCGACGAACAGTTGTTCCTTCTTCGATACCGGTGAACTCGCCCAAGATAACGACACCGATCTCGCGAACGTCGAGGTTAAGCGCGAGGCCTAACGTTCCGTTCTCAAACTTCAAAAGTTCATTGGTCATGGTTGAAGGAAGACCCTCAACACGGGCGATTCCATCGCCTGCCTCAGTTACTGTGCCGATCTCATCTCGGGCTGCAGCTCCTGGGTTATATGAAGCGACGTGCTTTGCAAGTGCGTCGCGAATTTCTTCGGGACGAATTGTTAGCTCGGCCATAATGTATTCCCTCTGTCTCTCTTACTAGTCGAATCTCTTCTTGGTAGAGAATCGAAATCTGGTTTTTAAACTGCGAGCGCTCTGCTCGCCTCTGCCAAACGATTGCTGATAGTTCCATCGATGATCTCATCAGCGAAGCGGACTTCAATTCCGCCAAGAACTGTGGGATCAATTTCAGTGTTGATATGGATTGGCTGGCCGACTTGCTTGGTAAGCGATGCGGCGAGCTTTGCCTCTTGGGCTGGGGTCAGTGCGACCACGGTACGAACTACGGCGACTAAACGATTGCGACGGGCTGAGACTGCATGCGCATATGCAGAGAGAGCTGCTTCAACGCTACGTCCGCGTAAGCCGCCAACGAGAGCTTGAATTAAGCGAAGTGTCGAAGGCGTTGCCTTGGATGCGAAGATGCTCGAAATAAGTTCGTGCTTGCGTGCAGTGGAATCAGCGCGATCATTGAGAGCTAGACGAAGATCATTGTGAGCGACGAGCAAACGTGAGAATGTGAAGAGTTCAGCTTCTACAGCATCGAGAGTCTTATCCTGATTTGCTGCAGTTGCTTCAGCTTCGACTGCGATCTGCTCGAGGGCATCTGCGATTTCACCTGATGATGACCAGCGGAATGAAGCTGCGCTGGAAAGAAGCGATAGCGCCTTTGCGTTGATCTCCTTGCCGAAGAGGTCATTGATCAGAGCAATCTTTGAAGCGTGATCACGTGCAGGATCTGTCAGTGCACGGCGTAATCCAACTGATGAAGCGATAGCTCCGAGCGCTTTAAAGAGGTCGGAAGATAGCGCAGTGCACTCAGCAGATGAGGCAGCCTTAAGCTGCTCATCCAGTGCACCACGAAGCGCCACTAGTGCTTGGCGACTACTACCTCCGAGAACGATCATTACTTACTCTTCTCCAAGTCTTCTAAGAAGCGATCGACAATACGAGATTGTCGTACCTGGTCTTCAAGTGCTTCTCCGACGATCTTGGATGCAAGATCTACGGCCAAAGTTCCAACTTCTGCACGAAGAGAAGTAATTGCCTTCTCACGTTCAGCTTCGATAGAACTATGGGCTGCTGCAGTAATACGTGCAGCCTCTTCTTGTGCCTGTGCGCGAAGATCTTCAATGATTGCCGCGCCTTGAACGCGCGCCTCTTCACGAATCTTGGAAGCCTCACCACGAGCATCAGCAAGTTGAGCCGTGTATGACTCAAGTGCCTTTGCTGCTTCAAGCTGTGCACGTTCTGCCTTTTCAATTCCACCTTGGATCGCCTCGGTACGCGCCGCGAATGCCTTTTCAAACATTGGCGTGACGAACTTACGGAGAACGAAGAAGAGCAGACCGAAGGCGATTGCGCCGACGATTAACTCTGCTGGTTTTGGAAGGAGTGGGCTCTGCGCCGCTTCAGCCACAAAACGAGAATGCATCTCTTTATTCCGTTCTAACTATTTATACGAGTATTAGAGGACGAATGCGAGGACGAGACCGAAGAGAGCCAACGCTTCTGCCAAGGCGAAGCCGAGGAATGCGATTGGCTGCAGGACAGAACGTGCCTCAGGCTGACGTGCTACACCGTTGATGTACGCGGCGAAGATTAAGCCAGTTGCGATTGCGGGTCCGATTGCAGATAGGCCATAACCGACCAGGTTGAGTGTGCCTTTCATCTTTGTTGCCTTTCGTTCGGGTTGTACTTGGAAGCTAGCGCTTTCAAGGTCTTGCTGGGTAGAAAATTAGTGCTCGTCTACGAGTGCTCCTGCGATGAAGAGCGCTGATAGAAGGGTAATGATGTAAGCCTGGAGGCATTGCACCATAAATTCGAAGAAGGTCATCGCGATACCAAATCCAAAGGAGAATGGTGAGAGGATCTTCAACAAAAGATGTGAGTCATGCAGCATGTAATCGCCGCCGCCAATGAAGACGAGCAGCAACAAGTGACCGGCGAACATATTTGCAAAGAGACGCAGAGAAAGTGTCACTGGACGAATCAAGAAGTATGTTGCGATTTCAATCGGGGTAAGCAAGATGTAAGCAAACTTTGGAACACCTGGAAGGAATGCAATTCCCTTGAGGTACTTACCAAGGCCCTGCTTCTTGATACCGATTGAGTGGAAGATGAAATATGAGAAACCTGCGAGCACGTATGGGAATGAAACGTGAGACATTGCAGGAAATTGCAAGAATGGAATAATTCCAAAGATGTTGTTGACAAGCACAAAGGTGAAGAGGGTGAAGAGGAATGGCACGAATTGCAGGAAGCCATGTCCAATGATCTCTTCGGCAAGATCCTTGCGCACGAAGGAGTAGACAGATTCACCAACAAATTGAAGCTTGCCGGGAACGATCGCAGCTTTACGAGATGCCGCTATAAAGAAGATAGAGATTAGGACGATGCTGAGAAGGACGAGCAAGATTGGTTTTGTTGTATATGCGCTATCGCCAAAAACGGGTGGCAGATTGAAGTCATTGGTGCTTGGCGGGACAAACCCGGGCCCAGCTACATCAGAGACGAACAACGCACTCTCCCTTTAAGGACTAATTACTGCGAATCTTAAATTTTCATGGGAAGACGGCGTAACCCTATTAGGAGCAGATCAAAATCCAAAACCCAAATAGGTAAGGAAAAGGTGATTTTCCCCGCTGAAAGAGGCTTACTCGCGCCCAAAACGGAGCCAGACGAGATAGATCGAGGCTCCCATTCCAAGTAGGCAGCCAATGAGCATGAACCAGTGGTGCGTTGGGTTAAGCCAGCGATCTAGGCCATATCCGATACCGCCCCAGATCAAAAGTCCTGAGATCAGATATCCCAGAATCGACCAGAGAGCGCCTTCTTCATTCGATGCCATAGCCCTACCTTACTCACTCCTGCGAAGCGGCAGTGGCAGTCCCAGCTTGAGCTTCATAAATGCCCGGATCTCCCCCGCAAGCCAAGCTGCGGTAATCGCAAGGGCGGTAATCGCAAAGGCGGGGCGGTTGATGGTCGCAGGTGAGGTGAACTTGGTAACGATCAGAAGGAAGGCTCCCATCACCATAACTTTGGCGAAGTAAGAGAACATGGCAAGAGCCATCGTCGCGATCGGGTCAAGGTTTTTAGAGATAGCGCTTATCCCAAGGTGAACCGAGAAGAAGATCAGAACAGTCATGCTGGCAAGCAGTGATCCCCACGCACCTGGGCTTTTCTTTACTACTATCGAAATAACAATAGAGATGACCGTGACGACGAGTGCTGGAACGAGGGCGCCTCTCCACATCTTCTCCTCTGATGATGCAGCACCGAGATTAGACATGTGCGACCTCTCTCTTCTGCGCGGCTTTAGCACGAAGAGTGTCAATAATGAGTACAGCAGATAGAGATGCGATTGCAGCAGCGACAAGGAGTGCAACCCATAGTGGTGCAAAAGCTGCGATCACAGTTGGGAATGCAAATGTTGCTGACCATAAGTAGAGAATGAACGTTGTGCGGCGGTGTGAATTACCAAGATCGAGCAACCTGTGATGTAGGTGCTGGCGATCAGAGGCGAATGGTGAGCGCCCTGCTCGCAAACGTCTCACGATCGCCATAATTAAGTCGAGCAATGGAATTCCTAAAATTGTAAAGGGAAGTAAGAGTGGCAAGAGCGCTGACCGAGATGCTGAATCGGAGATTGCATTGACATCGATCTGGCCAGTGAGAGTGATCGCTGAGGCAGCAAGAAGTAGCCCAAGGAACATTGCACCGGAATCTCCCATGAAGATACGTGCGGGATGGAAGTTGTGTGGCAAGAAGCCCATACACATTCCAATCACAACAGCCGTGATCAAGGAAGGAGCCCCTGCGCGGTTAAAGCCATTAACAACAGCTAGGACATAGGAGAATGCAAAGAAGGCAGCTCCACAGATTGCAACGATTCCTGTTGCAAGTCCGTCAAGTCCATCGATGAAGTTCACAGCGTTGATCACTGTCATCACAAAGATCACGGTAAGAATCTGACCAATATTTGCTGGCAGGGTAAGAATTCCATTGATAGGAAGCCAGAGAATCTGAACTCCATGTAAAAGCAAGATTCCAGCAGCGAGAGCTTGGCCTGCAAACTTTGTAATCGAGTCTAAATCAAAGCGATCATCAAGCATGCCAAGCACCATGATAAAAGTGCTTGCAAGGAAGATCCCTTGCGCTTCACGGCCAAATGCCTGGCTTGTAAGGGGTAGATGGCTCACAATGAGGAAGGTGATGGACATTGAAATCCACATCGCAAGCCCTCCCCAACGTGGGGTAATGACTGTATGCATATCGCGATCACGAATACCGATGTAGGCACCAGAGCGCATCGCCCAATTGCGCACCAGCGGAGTCAGCAAAAAGGTAATTGCTGCCGCAAGAAGCGCCGTTAGGAGATATTCACGCATTGAATAGCACTCGCTCTATGAACGTGGGTAGACAGGGAATTGCGCGGTGAGTGCATTTACATCTGCGCGAATCGCAGCAGCCTTGCTCTCATCAGCGCCATCTTTGATTGCGCGGGCGATAAGAGATGCGATCTCCTTCATCTGCGGAACACCCATCCCTTGGGTTGTTGTAGAAGGTGTACCTACACGAATACCGCTTGTTACAGCAGGAGTCTCTGGATCATAAGGAATAGCATTTTTGTTGAGAGTGATTCCCGAGAGACCACAACGCTCATCAGCTACCTTGCCGGTAACGCCTGTGCTGCGTACATCGATCAACGCAAGATGGGTCTCGGTGCCCCCTGAAACTGCGCGCATTCCCTCAGCTTCAAGACCAGCGGCAAGTGCCTTTGCATTAGTAATAACGTTCTTTGCATAATCTTGATAAGCGGGTGTTGCGCACTCTTTGAGAGCAACTGCCTTTCCAGCAACTGCACTCATGATGGGGCCACCCTGCATTCCAGGGAAGATTGCCTTGTCGATAGCTGCTGCATGTTCTGCCTTCGTCAAAATCATTCCACCACGCGGTCCGCGAAGAACTTTGTGAGTAGTAAATGACACAACATCTGCATAAGGAACTGGCGATGGGATTGCCTTACCTGCAACGAGTCCAATGAAGTGTGCGGCGTCGACCCACATGATTGCGCCAACTTCGTCGCAGATCGCACGGACTTTTTCAAAGTCGATCAAACTTGGGTAGGCAGTTGCACCTGAACAGATCATCTTTGGCTTATTCGCAATTGCGAGGTCACGAAGCTCGTCGTAATCGATCAACTCGTTATCTTGGCGAACGCCATAGGAGACGATGTTGTACCACTTGCCTGAAAAGTTAACTTTTGCACCGTGTGTCAGGTGTCCACCATGTGGCAATGACATCGCAAGAACGGTATCTCCTGGATTTGTGAAAGCTTTATAGACCGCCACGTTTGCACTCGCACCTGAGTGCGGTTGAAGGTTTGCATGGTCTGCACCAAAGAGAGCCTTTGCGCGTTCGATACCGATCGTCTCGACCTTATCTACCTCTTCACAGCCACCGTAGTAACGCTTACCCGGATATCCCTCGGCATACTTATTAGAGAGCGTTGATCCCAGTGTTGCTAAGACCGCAGAAGATGTGAAGTTCTCTGATGCGATCAACTGGAGACCGCTGCGCTCTCTTTCGAGTTCACTGAGCAGCAGTGCTGCAATATCTGGATCTTGTGCAGTCAGTTGGTTGAAATCTGGGCCATAGAAGGTATCGGTCATGTGGCAAGCCTAGTTGAGATTGTGAGCCTAAAGGCCGATGGTTGGCACGAGTTCGGCGAGCTCGGCGCGTGATATTGCTCCCTCGCGAAGGATTGAGAGTGGGCCACGTCCTTGCCGGCGGCCAAGGAGAGTCGATGCTGGCCCTTCAGGGAGAGCCCCTTCATCGACAGTGATCGCAATATCTGGGGCAATGGGTGTGATCTCAGAAAATTGGCGTGTTACTCCCTCACCAGCACGGGAAACACTTGCAACAGCGACTGGGCCGGTTGCACTCACAACTTCTCGAAGGAGATCACGTGCTGGTACGCGAACAACAATGGAGTCGAGTTCGCCCTTATCCCCTAAGTCCCAATTTAAACTGCCTTGAGGTGTGAGTTGTAGTGAGAGTAGACCTGGCCAGAAGCGATCAGTGAGACGTTGTAGATCAGAGTCGAAATCAGTCGTTAAACCTTTTACGACCTTTGCATCGCCAATCATTACCTGGGCTAGAGTAAATGGGGCATCGCCACGAAGTGCGTGAATTCGTGCAATCCGATCATTGTTAAATGCATCGCAGATATAAACATAGCCATGCTCGGCTGCAAGTATTGCTATTCCACCGCTACGTATCGCAGCGCTGGCTTGGCTAACGAGATCTGCAAAATTGTTATCTGAAAGAGTGAGGTTGATCGGCACGTGTGAATCCTACTTAAGCGCTTCGAGCTTCTCAGCGAGTGATCCATCCACCATCGCATGGATCGTGGTTCCGTGTTCGGAATACTCTTCACTCATAATCTCACCGCGCTCATGAATAGCTGAGACAAGGTCGCCACGATTGAAAGGGATTGTTGTTCTCACTTCGATCCGTGGCCGAGGCAATGATGTCTCGATAGCTTTGAGTAAGGTATCGATACCAAATCCGGTACGAGCTGAGAATGCAAAGCTATTCTGCTCTTTACGCAGTATCTCCATCATCACTTCTGGAGCTGCGATATCTGATTTATTAATCGCAATAATCTCGGTGATATCTCCCCCGCCAACTTCATTGATCACTTGGCGGACAGCGCGAATCTGTTCCATGGGATCGGGGTGTGAGCCATCAACAACGTGAACAATAAGATCTGCTGCAGCTACTTCTTCTAGCGTGGATTTAAATGCCTCAACGAGCTGATGAGGCAGATGCCTAACAAATCCAACAGTGTCAGAGAGTGTGAATACCCGGCCATCAGGGGTCTTTGTCTGGCGGGTTGTGGGGTCGAGCGTTGCAAAGAGCGCATTCTCAACGAGTACACCTGCATTCGTTAAACGGTTCATCAGGGATGATTTGCCAGCATTGGTGTATCCCGCGATCGCAACTGATGGAATATTGTGACGCGTGCGTTCTTGGCGCTTTGTATCGCGAGCAACCTTCATCTCTTTAATCTCTTTGCGAAGCTTCGCCATCTTGTCGTTAATACGACGGCGATCAGTCTCAATCTTTGTCTCACCAGGACCACGACCGCCAATGCCACCAGCTTGGCGCGAGAGTGAATCACCCCAACCACGTAAGCGTGGAAGAAGATAAGTCATCTGTGCAAGCTCTACTTGGGCCTTACCTTCCCGGGACTTTGCATGCTGGGCGAAGATATCCAAGATCAGTGCGGTGCGATCGATTACTTTGACCTTCACCTTCGCTTCAAGTGAACGAAGTTGAGCAGGTGAAAGTTCACCATCGCAGACAACTGTGTCAGCACCTGTTGCAACAACTGCCTGTCGAAGTTCGAGGACTTTTCCAGAGCCGATAAATGTTGATGGATCGGCGCGATCGCGACGTTGAATGAGGCCATCCATGACTTGCGAACCAGCAGTCTCAGCGAGTGCACTCAACTCTTTCAATGAATTTTCTGCATCTTGTGCAGTGCCTTCGGTCCAGACCCCAACCAAGACAACCTTCTCTAACCGAAGCTGGCGATATTCAGCATCTGAAACGTCCTGCATTTCAGTAGAGAGACCATGGACACGGCGCAGCGCTTGGCGATCTTGAAGATCTTGCTGTTGGCTCTCTGCATAATCTGCTGAACTCTCTTGTGCATCAAAATCTGCAGCTACTTGGGCAGATTCACGAAGCAGTTGATCGATATCAATATCGAGCGGTTCTTGGTCGCGTGGCATAAATTTATAAGTACTTACTGATGTCGTGATCTGCGATTAAAAGCGCAGGTCCAGTAAGTGTTGCATTGCTATGCGGATCGATATCAACTGTGAGCCGTCCCCCAGGTGGGTTAATGACCCAATGAGCAGGAAGAGCCTTCTTCTTAAAAAGTGTGGCAGCGAGCGCAACTGCGCAGATACCTGTTCCGCAACTCTGAGTCTCACCAGATCCGCGTTCATGGACGCGCATCGATAATTCTCCGTTATCGAGAAATTTTACAAATTCAACATTGACGCCATCTGGATATTCATCTGCTGGCAGAACGATGGGCGCACTCTTGAGATCTCCTGCATCAGCTAGATCGTCAACAAAGACAACGGCATGAGGATTTCCAACGTTGATGTTGTAACCGGTCCATGACTTTTCTCCCACTCGCACGGTGATCTCACCATAGAGTTCCTGAACCCCACCCATATTGACGGCGATATCTTCGACTGCCGGTACCGAGAGATACTTTATTCCAGCCCGGGTGTTGATTGCAAAGATTCCCTCGGGTTGGTGGCCTCGTTCAACGAGATATCGAGCCATCACTCGGATTCCGTTTCCACACATTTCGGCAAGTGAGCCATCGCTATTGCGGTAATCCATAAACCATTTACCATCACGCTTAATGATGCGGATAGTTCCATCGGCGCCAATGCCAGATTCGCGATCACAGATTCGCACTACTTGCTCGGGGGTCAGCTCGTGTTGATCCAACTCATCAAAGAGCAGCACAAAGTCATTGTGTGTGCCATGCCCATAGGTTGCGATCATCTTTTAATGATAGTTGTTAATAGTTGCGAGGGCACTTTCAAGGCGCATTGGAGTTGAAGAATGTGCAGAGAGCCAGGTGATGCGCTCATCTCGACTAAACCAGGTCTCCTGGCGACGTACATATTGGCGAGTGGCACGCTTTGTATCTTCGCGCGCCTCATCAGCGCTCATCTGACCGTGTTTCATAGAGATGATCTGGGCATAGCCAATAGCCGCTTGCGCAGTTTTTCCTTCGAGTAGGCCCTTGTTAATCAGCTCTTCCACCTCATCAACAAAACCTGCCTGCCACATCTTCTCTACACGAGCATCGATACGTTCCCCAAGGTCATCTCGATTCATGGAAAGGCCGATCTGAATCGCCTGCGGGTAGCGGGTTGAATCCTTGCGGGGCAAGGTCGTTGTGAAGGGCTGACCAGTAATTTCAATGACTTCGAGAGCGCGTATCACGCGACGGATATTTTCAGAGGGGATTGCAAGTGCAGCAGCTGGATCAAGCACTGCTAGCCGAGCATGCATCTCATCGTTTCCGAGAAGTTCTGCCTCATCGGTAATCCGCTTTCGCACTATCGGATCAGTATCGGGAAAGTTGAGATCATCAAGGAGCGCTTTGATGTAGAGGCCGGTTCCGCCAACAACTATCACCGCTTTGCCTTGGGCGAGAATCTCATCGACCTTTGCGCGAGCTCTTTCTTGATACCAAGCAACGGTCACATCACGAGTAACAGGAACTACATCGAGAAGATGGTGAGGGATACTCTCTCGCTCATTGAGGGAGAGTTTGGCTGTACCGATATCCATGCCTTGATAGACCTGCATCGAATCTGCATTAACGATCTCTGCATAGATTCTGTGTGCGAGAGCAATAGCGAGCTCGCTCTTACCTGTGGCTGTTGCGCCACTGATAACGATCAAGGGGTTAGAACTGCTCATCACCCAATCGTAGTTGATTCATAATGCGAGCCATCATCTGATGGCCAAAGCCCTTGCGAGCCAAGAGAGATGAGATACGGCGATATGCGACATCTGGGGCGAGGTTTGAGCTGGCGCGATATTTCTTCTCGGCGAGTGCGAAGGCGATCGCATACTCATCTTCATCATCGACCTCTGAGAGAACTTCATCGATGATGTCATGTGCAACGCCTTTCTGGCGAAGCTCGGAAGAGATCACTCTCTTGCTTAACTTCTTCTGGCGCTGGCGGGACTCTACCCAGAGCTTTGCGAATTCAAGATCATTGAGAAGACCTTGGAGTTCGAGAGAGTCGAGGATTCCGACGGCAACTTCAGCTTCTACGCCACGTTTGATCAGGTGGTCGTGGAGCTCAGACCGACTCCGAGCGCGAGGAGCGAGCGCATGAAGCGCACAATCCATCGCCTCGGAGTAGGTAAGAGGACCAGATTCAACTGGTGGAGTCTGCTTCAAAGGCTAGAACTCAACCTCGGCAGTTGCCTCATCGACAGCAGCGACGAGCGCTGGATCGATCGCTACTGGCACATAATGTTCGCGGATCTGTTGCTCGATATCGTTGGCGAGATCTGGATTATCAAGGAGGAATGCACGGGCATTCTCTTTACCTTGTCCAAGTTGATCAGGACCGTAGGTATACCAAGCGCCAGCTTTCTTCACGACGCCGACTTCAACACCAAGGTCAATGAGTGATCCCTCGCGAGAGATACCAGTGCCGTAGATGATGTCGAACTCTGCCTGCTTGAAAGGTGGAGCCATCTTGTTCTTGACAACTTTGACGCGAGTACGGTTTCCGACCGCATCTTGGCCATCTTTGAGTGTCTCAATTCGGCGGACATCAAGACGGATAGAGGCATAGAACTTCAGCGCCTTACCGCCGGTAGTTGTCTCAGGAGTCCCAAAGAAGACACCGATCTTGTCACGGAGCTGGTTGATGAAGATCGCTGTTGTATTTGATTGGTGGAGTGCTCCAGTGATCTTACGAAGTGCTTGCGACATCAAACGTGCTTGGAGACCCATATGAGAGTCACCCATCTCGCCTTCGATTTCAGCGCGAGGAACAAGTGCAGCAACTGAGTCAACGACGATAATGTCGAGTGCGCCAGAGCGAACTAACATATCCATGATCTCAAGAGCTTGCTCACCAGTATCTGGTTGTGAGACAAGGAGCGCATCGATATCAACACCGAGCTTGCGTGCATACTCCGGATCGAGTGCATGCTCTGCATCGATGAAGGCTGCGATTCCGCCAGCTTTCTGTGCATTGGCAATTGCGTGAAGTGCAACTGTTGTCTTACCTGAAGATTCAGGTCCATAAATTTCAACGATACGGCCACGTGGCAATCCACCGATTCCGAGTGCGATATCGAGTGCGATCGATCCAGTTGGAATAACTTCCGTTGGGACTGCGCCTCGCTCGCCCATCTTCATGATGGACCCCTTACCGAACTGACGCTCAATTTGGGCGAGGGCTGTATCAAGGGCTTTACCGCGTTCGGATAATTGCTTATCCGTCTTGCTTTCAGATTTATCTGAAGCCATTTTTATACCTTTCTTACTACTCAAACCTTCAC
>Ga0136642_1000978_pt1 | contig 13119 bp, 14 predicted proteins | sample LowCatLa1302831Y_FD_115313 | JGI IMG/M metagenome (GOLD analysis project Ga0136642, IMG submission 115313) | Freshwater microbial communities from Lower Cathedral Lake, Yosemite National Park, California, USA - 13028-31Y | ecosystem: Environmental > Aquatic > Freshwater > Lake ... | reverse complement strand
CTTCGGTGGGGGCCGGGTTTTGGCCTTTCTATAAGTAGGATTTACTAATGCTGACAAAATCAACAGAACACTTTATTGGGCGCTGGTTATATTTAGGGGCCCCCGCTGTGACTCTTCTTGTTACTAGTTCAATCAACATGGACCCAGTAAACGTATCGAAGTTACTACTTACTTCAGGAATAGGTTTTGCTCTGCTTGCACTAGTCCTTAGTTTTGGCCGAAAGTTAGCCTTCAAAGAAAGTCGTATGTATTCGATTGCTTTAGGACTATTTGTTTTATGGGAAGTTGTGGCTACCTTCGCGAGTAAGTCTCCATTTACACAAAACCTCTATGGACTCAATGGTCGCAACACTGGTTTATTGGCATATTTCACTTTAGCTTGCGTGGCCCTAGGTGCATCCGTCTTGCGATCTAGAATATATTTTACAAAGATTGTCATGGGTTTATTGATTGCAGGAGGACTCAATATAATTTATTGTCTAATCGCATTGAATGGTCATGATTTTATTGGTTGGAATAACGTTTACAACACGATTCTAGGGACTTTTGGAAACCCAGACTTTATTTCTGCTTTTTTGGGAATTTTTATTGTTTCACTTATTGCTTATATTTCTGGGCCAGGACAGAGTTGGGCCATTAGAATAATTGGAATTGTGATGGCGCTGATTGCCCTCTACGAGATCCATAAGAGTCACGCAATTCAGGGATTAGCTGTTACAGGTCTTGGATTGGTAATTGTGGGTTTCTACTTAGTACGTTCATGGTTCAAAAATAACCTACTAATCTGGTTATATGTATTTATCGTAGGAGTAATTGCGAGTTTTGCTATCGCAGGTGCTCTTCAAGTTGGTCCACTCACTCAATATATTTATAAGACGTCAATAACGTTGCGAGGCTCCTATTGGCGTGCGGGAATAAAAATGGCAACCGATCATCCGCTCTTTGGTGTCGGTCCAGATTCTTATGGTGATTGGTATCGTCGCGCTCGTGATGCTCGCGCGATGATTCTCCCTGGTCCTACAACTGTGACAAATGCAGCACACAACGTCGTTGTTGATATTTTTGCAAGTGGTGGCTTTCCTCTTTTGATTGCTTATCTTTCTATTGCAGTTGTTACTTTGATTGCAATAATTCGAGTAACACGGAGAAGTCGTAAATATGATGCCGTGTTCGTGGCACTGGCTGTTGGCTGGGTGGCTTATTTTGCTCAATCAGTAATCAGTATCAATCAAATTGGACTTGCTATGTGGGGCTGGATTTTATCAGGGGCTCTGATTGCTTATGAAATTGCTACCCGAAATGGCGAATTAGCTAATGAAGCATCACCGAAAGAAAAAAATAATAAAAACGTAAAACGGCAAAATGATTCGTCGGCTTCTGCGTTCCTTTTAGGGTTTTCAGGATTTGCAGTTGGAATAATTATCGCTCTCCCACCGTTTATTGGTGATGCTAGTTATCGAAGTGCAGTAACGGGTGGAAAACTAGAACAAGTTGTAGCCGCCGCAAATAAATTCCCAGAAGATTCCATGAGAATGACACAAGCCGTTGCACTTTTTGAAGATAATAAAGCTTTCCAGCAAGCCCACATGCTTGCATTAAAGGCAGTTTCTTACAATCCTGATTTCTTTGATGGTTGGAGAATTCTTGGCTATATCTCTACTTCAACGGCAGTAGAAAAGAAATTGGCTCTGGAAAATATGCAACGTCTTGATCCATTAAATAAGGAATGGAAAAAGGTCACGCCTTAGATGCGCGTTGCAATTATTGGGCAGGGATATGTCGGGCTAACGATTTCGGCATTTGCTGCGCAGCATCATGAGGTTATTGGCTTTGATATGAATGCAAGTGTTGTCGAGCGCTTGAATAAAGGGCTTTCACATATTGAAGGTGTTGATTCTGCAGTAGTCAAGAAGTGGGTGGATGCGGGCAAGTATCGAGCAACAACTAATGGGTCAGATATTGCTGATGCTCAAGTAGTTGTCATTGCTGTACCAACACCGCTTGAAAAGAACCGTAAACCAGACCTTAGCTTTATTGAATCCGCATGTCAGACAATTGGAGAGAATCTCAATGGTCCAGCACTAATTATCAACGAATCAACATCATTCCCAGGCACTGTACGTGACGTAATTAAGCCAAATATTGAAAAATATTCAAAGATAAAGATTGAACATCGGTATGCGGTTTCACCCGAGCGTGTTGATCCAGGACGAGTGGATTGGAATCAGAAGAATACTCCGCGTCTTTATGCGGGGTTAACGCCTGCGGCAACTGCAGGAGTGCGTGAGTTCTATTCAACATTTTGTGACAACTTAGTTGAAGTATCTTCGCCTGAGGTCGCCGAAGCTGCGAAGTTATTTGAAAATACTTTTAGACAAGTAAATATTGCACTGGTCAATGAGTTTGCGCAGATTACACATGCTTTAGGTATTTCTGTTCATGAGACATTGGATGCAGCCAATACAAAGCCTTATGGATTTATGCGATTCAATCCCAGCGCTGGCGTGGGTGGGCATTGCATTCCCGTGGATCCTTCTTACTTGGCTCATGTCGCTGCAGGGGTTGGCGTGCCAGCAACATTTATTGAACGTGCAAATGAAGTGAATTTAGAAATGCCTAAGTATGTTGTTGCTCGTGTTGCAAAAGATAATGGTGGCTCCCTTAAGGGAAAACGAGTGCAAGTAATTGGTGTGGCATATAAACCAAATGTTGCGGATACACGCGAGACTCCTGCAGAGCTAGTTATTGAAGAATTAGAGCGCGTTGGAGCAGTTATTTCTTGGCATGACCCAGTTGTAGGTGCATGGCATGGGCATAGTTCAAGTGCATTGGGAGATGTTGTTGGATCTGCGGCCGAGATTGCCATTGTTGTGACGCTGCACGGGGTTATGGATGCAAAGGGTGTTAATGCGAGTGCGCCTTATGTATTTGATACAACAGGAAAACTCAGCGGAGTAACTGGGCTTTAGTTCGACTAGTTATTCTATTTTTTGACTTTGCCGAGAGCCCAAACTTCAGTTGCGTGATTCAAGTCAGTTCGAATCTTGCTACTGAATGGGATCGATAGAAATCTCCATAAGATTTCCTTTCTCCATTTATTGATGACGCCTAATTTTGTGCCTGGTTGAAACTCATACCTCAATACCGGATGTAGATGCTCAGCCTGAGTTGCCCAATAGTGAAGTGCATGGGTTAGAAAATAGAATCTCTTCGATCCGAAGTAACCAGATCCAAGAGTTTGAATTTCATTTCGTTGAAAAATTTGGTCTATATATTCCTTTGAATAACCGGCGGAAAAATAGTCAGGTGAACCGTGTGGCATATTTGATGCCGGACAGTTGAGCCAAATTAGCCCATTATTTGAATCCATAAGACTGCGAAGATTTTTGAAGGCATTTTCGAGATGATGAACATGCTCAATTACTTGAGAGCACAAAACCAAGTCAAACACACCCTGTTGGTGATTCAGTAAATTCAGATCAAGAAACGTGAAATTTGAATCATTGTGAGGATTATCAATTCCAAAATATGAAATCTTCGCCAAAGGAAAAGTAGCTTATACGATCGAAACTTCTAAGTCCTTGGAAGTCCCACCAACGACAGCAATCGTATTTAGCAGATAATCAAGATTCTTGAGTGATTTTTCAAATTCTTCACCAACAAGCCATCTCATTTCTTTGAGTTATTTTCTAAACTCGGCTGCGACATCGTCGATGATTGAATCCAAAGTATGTGCGGGGCTCCAACCAACAGCGTTCTTGATCTTTGTCGTATCGGGCACGCGACGTTGCATATCTTCATAACCTGCTGGGTAAGCATCGTCATAAGCAGTATAAGTAATTGCCGACGTTGACTTAGTGCGCTCGATAATCTTTTCGGCTAATTGCTTGATAGTTGTTTCGCCAACTCCACCGACGTTGTAAACCTCGCCAATTGCTTTCTCGTCGCTTGCAAGAATGAGAATTGCTTTGACAGCATCGGCAACGTGGCAGAAAACGCGTGATTGTTTGCCATCGCCGTAAATAGTTATTGGCTGGCCAGCGAGCGCCGATTGCACAAAGCGAGGCACGACCATTCCATAGCGACCAGTTTGGCGTGGACCCACTGTGTTGAACAGGCGCACAGTTGTAACTTTCAAACCCTTAGTCAAAAAGAGTGCGTGGGCAATTGCTTCCTCGAGTGCCTTGGCATCGGAGTATGTCCAGCGAATTTTTTGTGGAGTACCAACAACGCGATCATCTAATTCATTGAGCGGTTGCTTTGGATTCTTGCCATATACCTCAGATGTACTTGCAATAATGATTCGCTTATTGAGTTTGGTTGCAGCTTGTAGAACTACTTCACTGCCCGTGAAATTTGTGGAGACAGATTCAATGGGCGATTCCAAAATTGTATTGACGCCAAGGGCTGCAGCCATATGCAAGACAAGGTCAGCGCTAGCCATTGCCTTTTCAACAGTTGTGGCATCGCGAATATCACCCTTGATGATTTCAATCTTGCCAGCCAAATGAGCGATATTGGATTGCGAACCAGTGCTCATGTTGTCCAAGATCGTGACAGCGTCCCCACGGGCCACAAGGGCATCGGCTAAGTGGGAGCCAATAAAACCTGCTCCACCGGTGATGAATACGCGCATATGAGAACCTTATGCCGAGGTTGCACTCATTGTGAGCAATAGCCAGCGCGTCCACTGTCGGCGTTCAGGGAGTTCTCAGGTTCTCAGGGTTATCTATGTACATGGCCAGAGCATCCACATTTCGTAAGTTCTCCGCTGCCGGCACTGATTGGGCAGCCCTGATTACAGGGGGCGGATTAGGGCTCACATTGGCGCTCTCGGCCACGACGCTGCGCCATTCGGATTTCGCAAGCACCTACGCAATTATTCAATCGATATCGCGCATCTGTGCCTTGGTTGGAACGTATTTTGCAATCGTTGGAGTGTTTTTAGTTGCCCGAATTCCGTGGGTTGAACGCGGAGTTGGCCATGACCGTTTGGTGACATGGCATCGCAAGTTGGGGCCGTACTCATTATTTCTTGTGGGCTTTCATGTTTTATTTATTTTAATTGGATTTGGCGGACAAGATCATGTTCCGCTCTATGTTGAATTGTGGCGATTGATGCACACATTCAGCTGGATGTGGCTTGCATTGCTTGGATTTATTTTGATGATTATGGCGGGTGTGACTTCGTATAAAAAAGCGCGCGCCAAGATGAGCTATGAAACATGGTGGATTATTCATGTTTATACATATGTAGCAATTGCTGCATCTTTTATGCATCAAGTCCTCAACGGCCAAATGTTTATTGGACATCCGCTCAACCGTGCTTACTGGAGCGCGCTTTATATTTTTATGGGACTTAGTATTGTCATTTGGCGAGTGGGAATTCCAACGATTCGCTCCATGCGACATAACTTGAAAGTCGACAAGATTGTTGTAGAAGGTCCAGGAGTTGTCTCTGTCATTATGCGCGGGCGAAATTTACATAAACTTGCAGCAGAGGGTGGACAGTTCTTTGGCTGGCGCTTTTTTGCACGCGGACATTTCTTGATGTCACATCCATATTCTTTATCTGCAGCGCCTACAGAACATTTCTTGCGCATCACTGTAAAAGATTTGGGGGATCATTCGCGCTCGCTGGCATTACTCAAGCGCAATACCCGCGTATTTGTTGAAGGTCCTTATGGTGCCTTTACGGCAGGACGATCAACGCGGCCACATATTGTTTTAATCGGTGGCGGTGTTGGAATTACTCCACTTCGCGCATTGATGGATGAGTTCAAAGATGGCGTTGAGATGGATCTTATTTATCGGGCATCAAAAGAAGAAGATTTAGTACTGCGTGAAGAACTCGATTATTTGGCATATAACTCAGGGGGAACAATTCGTGTTCACTACTTAGTTGGTTCGCGCAAAAATCATCCAATGGATTCACGTTCACTCAAAGCGTTAGTACCTCGCATTGCTGATTGCGATATTTATATTTGCGGTCCTGGCCCGCTCGTTGAAACTGTTCGAGAAGCGGCGCAAGACCTTGGTGTCCCAAAGAATAGATTCCATGATGAAGCTTTTGCCTTTCACTCAGAATAAAGTCGCACCTACAATGCAGAACCGACTCAGTTATCTTTCAGGTGAACAAGCCAATCTATGTCGTGAAGTGATTGATCTATTGATCATCACCGATACGAGGGGGCACTAATGAAGCGGGCGCTATTGATAGTCGGAGGCACAGTCGGCGGCCTTGGCGCTGTTTTGGCAATCACTCCTCCGCAATTTACATCGAGCCAAGGAATTAATGTGGCTGGCGGAGGAATTGGTAATCCATCGGGCAATAGCGCAGCATCAGCGGCGCCTGCTTCAACTCCAGCAACAACTGCGTCGCAGAGTGCATCAGCGGCGCCAACAGCACAGCAGAGCGGTGTTGCAACTAAGACTGCGAAAGCAAAAGCTGTTGCAACAAAGAAGGCTGCTGCAAAGAGTGCAAAAAATAATTCAAGTGGTTCGGTAACTTCTGCGGCATCACAGACTCCTTCGAGTGCGCCTGCTACACAAAGTGCAACACCTACACCAGTAAAAACAACGCCAGCGCCTGCGAAAGCAATTTCGTCGGGAACTTTTGTCGGCCCTGTTGTCAATGTGAGTTATGGAAATGTACAAGTACAGATAACAGTTTCTAATGGCAAGATCACGGATGCAACTGCGTTGCAAGCACCAACAGGGCGAAGTGATCGCTTCTCAAGTTACGCCGTCCCAATCCTGCGTCAGCAAACACTTGCGGCGCAATCAGATCAAATTACAGGCGCCTCTGGTGCTTCATACACTTCTTATGGTTGGTATAAATCCCTACAAGGAGCCCTCGCAAAAGCTGGACTCTGAGATACTTCAATCGTGATTCGAGTTCAAGAAGAGATTGAAGTCTGGGGCACAATTGTTTTTGTTGATGCTACTTCAACTCATCTGAGTGAAAAATCTCTGCGTAGCGCAATCGATGAAATTCGCATATTCACTCATCACATAGACGAAGTGTTTTCAACGTATAAATCAGATTCTGTAGTATCAAAACTTCGACGCGATGAAATTAGAATTGATGATTGCTCCCCCGAAGTAATTGAAGTCTGGAATTCCTGTGCCAAAGCTCGCTACTTGAGCGATGGTGCTTTTGATCCATGGAAAGTTGCTGGAGGTTTTGACCCATCTGGTTTTGTAAAAGGCTGGGCGGCAGATATTTGCGCAGACATGTTGGTACATGCCGGGGCTGCACACGTTCAAGTCAATGCAGCGGGGGATATTGCACTGCGTGGTGGGTTTCGCGATGGCGATATCGTAAAGCCTTGGTCTATCGGCGTTGTGAACCCTGAAAATCGTTTAGAAGTTCTGCAGGTATTTTCAATAACCGATGGCGCGATTGCAACGAGTGGAACCTATGAACGCGGTGCACATATCAATGATCCCAACACAGGAATGATTGCAATTGGCGCAGAATCGGCAACAGTTATTGGCCCTGATGGTGGGTTCACCGATGCGCTAGCAACGGCGCTCATGGTGAGCGGTCAAGATGGTGCGGTGTGGTTTAGCCAGCCTGAATTAGCAGAGTATTCGGCATGGGTTATTAATCGCAATGAGAAAACTTCGTGGGCGCTAGGGCCAGCAATTACGAACTAAGTTGCGTAAGTTTTTCAACTTCATCGCTGCTAAGTTCAACAACTTGAATAATTTCTTCTAGCTGTTCGACTGTGCGCGCACTGGCAATAGGAGTACTGACGTGAGGTTGTGCACGCAACCATGCAAGTGCGACTGCAGCAATTGAAGAATTGTGCGCTCTAGAAATTTCTTCCAGTGCACTAACTACTGCGTAACCCTTTTCGCTTTGGTATTCAGCAACACCGCCTGCACGCATTGAATCAACGCTTAATCCTGGACGATATTTTCCAGTAAGGAAACCGCGAGCAAGACCAAAAAACGGAATACATGTAATTGCATTGGCCGCTAGCACAGGTGCTTTATCTGTTTCAAATTCGCTGCGATGCATCAAGTTGTAGTGATCTTGCACGGCGATATATGAAGGCAAAGAATTATCGGCTGAGAATTTCAGGGATTGCGCTAAACGTGCTCCCGAGAAATTAGAGGCTGCGATATATCTAACTTTTCCTTGGGCAACGAGTTGGGCGTAGGCAGTGAGAGTTTCTTCAATAGGTGTCTCTTCATCGTCTTTGTGTGAATAATAAAGATCTATGTAATCAGTTTGTAGGCGCTTCAATGATTCATCGCATGCCGCAATGATGTTGGCCGCGCTAAGTCCTGGACGCTTTGAAAGCATCGCAACCTTGGTAGCAATTACTAATTCGCTTCGGTTGCCGCGAGCCTTTGCCCATGCACCAATAATTGTTTCGGATTCCCCGCCGACATTGCCTTCTTTCCACTCTGAATACACATCGGCTGTATCGATGAAATTTCCACCGTGCTTTGTGTATGCATCTAAAACTGCTTCAGATTGGGCTTTATCCGCGCTCCATCCAAAGACGTTGCCTCCAAGGCACAGTGGGTGAACTACAAGGTCAGTCTCGGCGATAGTGATCATGGGCGAAAGAGTAGGGCAAGATTGGCCTATGGTCGAAACAACGGGTGGATTTACAAGTCAAGGTTTAGCGCTAGAAGCATCAACATTGCAATTACCGTCACTGACTTTGGCTGAGGCCGTTGAGATTGGTGAAATTGCAATTGGTCTAGGTCGCGATAGAAATATGGCTATCGCAGTTGAAGTGCGCATGACTAATTGGATTGTTTTCCATATTTCATTGCCTGGTTCAAGTCCTGAAAATGATGATTGGATTGCGCGCAAAGCACGTGCAACTCTCATAACAAAGAATTCAACGATGTATGAGCGAGTACTTGCCGAAGAGCAGGGTATCAATTGGTATGAATCTCATGGAGTCACTGAAGAAACGTATGCAGTGCACGGTGGATGCCTGCCACTCAATGTCACTGGCCAAGGAATGGTTGGAATGTTATTGATTAGCGGTTTGCCACAAGTACAAGATCACTTACTTGGAGTTGAAGTAATCGCTGAATACTTAGCACGCAAAGGTGAGTTGACTTGAGCATTTGGGTTTGCGGTGAAGTACTCATTGATAAATTACCAACAGGGGATGTAGTTGGTGGTGGTCCGGCAAATACAGCAAAGGCGTTAGCGCGATTAGGTCACAGTGTTGAATTTATTGATGGAATATCTACAGATAGTTATGGTGTAGCAGCGCGCAAAGAATTAGAACGCGATGGAGCTAGCCTCAAACTTTCAAAGAGCAGTGATAAACCAACGTGTACAGCCACTGTAACTTTGTCGACTACTGGGGCTGCTTCGTATGAATTTCTCATTGATGGCACCGCAACATTTGATTTTGAAGCATCGTGGCTACCTGATCCTGAAAGATTGAAGCCTTCTGTATTACACATTGGAACTCTCGTTACTGTGATTGAACCTGCTGCCTCTGTTTTATATTCATGGGCTGTCAATGTTGGCGAATTTGCACCAATAGTTTTTGATCCTAATATTCGCCCATCAGTTATGGGAGATCGTGAAAAATACTTCCAGGCCGTTGAAAAATGGGTTGGTATTTCATCCGTTGTGAAAGTCAGCGATGATGACATTGCGTGGTTATATCCAGGGGAGAGTCAACAAAGTGTTGCTGAGCGTTGGATTTCACAAGGTGTAGCACTCGTTGTAATTACTCGTGGTGCTAAGGGCTTGATGGGTTGCACTGCTACTTCATGCGTGGAAGTAGATGGTGTTGTTGTCGATGTCATCGATACCGTTGGTGCGGGGGACACTGTTGGAGCCATCATCGTTGAAGCAATCACAAAAGGTGGCGTAAGTGCACTCGAAGGAGCTACGCTCAAAGATGTATTGACGTTAGCGGCGCATGCTGCAGCAATTACTTGTTCACGCGCAGGAGCACAACCTCCACGTAGACATGAACTAAATGAAATGGCGGGATAAAAATGCAATTTATTGATGATGCTGAATTTCAAGTAGCAATTGATTTAGATCAAGGTGCACGCATTGCATCAATTAAGTGGCGCGATATTGAATTTGCAATGCCATTTCGAGGAGGAAACCTCAACTGGGGTTGGTATGCAATGGCGCCATGGGCTGGGCGAATTCGTGATGGAATTATCAAAAATCCTGCAGGCGAAGAATTTCAATTACCTGCAACTTTTGATCCACCACATGCAATTCATGGATTTGGTCCCACATCGTCGTGGCAAGAAATTGGTCCAGGCCGTTCGCTTTTACATCTGCCAAAACCTTATGGCGGTGCAACTGTTGAGCAAACAATTGAAGTCTTAGATGACGCGATTCGCTGGTCAGTTGAATATGATCCAGGCGATTGTGATTTACCTGCATGGTTTGGTTTTCACCCATGTTTCCCACGCGATTTAGATCGCGGCGGAAGTGGCGAAATTGAATTTGCAGCCCACCAAATGTTGGCGCGCGATGAACAAGGAATCAATGTTTTGCCCCTTGTAAAACCAATTGAACAACCATGGGTTGATGCATTCACCGGAGTTATTGGAACACCTTCAATAGTTTGGGAAGATGTTGCGCGAATATCTGTTGAATCAGATTCACCCTGGTGGGTTATTTACACCGAAGATCCAGAATTTATGTGTATCGAACCTCAGACTGCGCCACCTGATGCTGCCAACCTTGGTATCTCTGGCGAACATTATTTAGAAGCACTTTTCGTCTTCAACGAAGAATAAGGACAGGTTATTTTCACATGATTGATCGCAAACTACTTGCTGCACTGCGCACCATCGAGGATGCACGATTTCTGGAACAACACCCTGTTAGTGGAAAGATGTTTGCAGAAGCAAAGGGCGTGATGCCCGGTGGTGTTCCGATGTCATGGATGGCTAAATGGCCAGGTGCCTATCCGGTCTTTGTGAAAGAAGCTAAGGGCGCACACTTTAGTGATGTTGATGGAAATACTTATATCGATTTTTGTTTAGGTGATACAGGTTCAATGACTGGACATTCACCTGATGCAACAGTTGCTGCTATTCGCGAGCAAGCAGGGCGCGGAATTACAGCGATGTTGCCAACGGCTGATGCAGCAATTGTTTCTAGTGAACTATCCAGACGATTTGGTTTGCCACTGTGGCAATTCACTGTGTCGGCAACGGATGCCAACCGCCACGTCTTGCGTTATTGCCGTCTGATTACTGGAAAGTCAAAGATCATTGTTATAGATCGCTGCTATCACGGTAGCGTTGATGAAACATTTGCAACTTTGAATGATGCAGGAAATACAGTTGCGCGGGAAGGAAATCTTGGTGCACCTGTTGCCCTCGATCAAACAACCCGCGTAGTGGAATTCAATGATTTAGCAGGCATGGAAGCAGCCCTTGCTAAAGGCGATGTTGCTGCAATCTTGATGGAACCAGCAATGACAAATGTAGGAATTGTGTTGCCAGAAGAGGGTTATTTATATGCAGTTGAAAAACTTGCAAAGAAATATGGCGCCCTACTTATTATTGATGAAACACACACAATCTCTGTTGGTGCAGGTGGAATGACTGCCGACCTTGGTCTGAAGCCAGATTTTCTAACAATTGGTAAAGCAATTGGTGGTGGAATTCCAACTGGAACATTTGGAATGACTCGCGAAGTTGCAGCCTCAATTGCTGCAAGGGTGGAACTTGAAATTATTGATACTGGTGGAATAGGCGGAACCCTTGCAGGAAACGCGCTCTCACTTGCTTCAATGCGCGCAACTCTTACGCAAGTTCTAACGGAAGAAAACTTTGCACGCATGATCGAACTCGGTACACGATGGTCTGATGGAGTAGATGCTGCAATCCAGGAATTCAATCTGCCTTGGACATGTAATCGTTTAGGTGCACGCGGTGAATACTTATTTGCAAAGAGCGCACCTCGCACTGGACGCGAAGCATCTGATGCCGGGGATTTCGAACTCGAGCAATATATACACTTGCGCATGCTCAACGATGGTTTTTTGATTACTCCATTTCACAATATGGCGCTGATGTCACCAGCAACTACAGCTGAAGATGTCGACGCTCATAGTGTTGCATTTAGAACAATGTGCGCCGAACTCACGCAGTGCTAGTTGAAGCCAAGAGATTTGTAGAGCGCTAAACCCTTTTCATTATCGGCATCAACGTAGAGCATTGATTCTTTGATGCCAGTTGCTACCAAATAATTGATAGCAGCAATAGATACTGCGCGGCCAATACCTTGGTGGGCATAATCTGGATGCACGCCGACAACGTAGAGTTCACCAACAGGTTCTTGGTTTACCAAATCGTGATGAATCTTTGTCCAGCAACATCCAATAATTTCGCCATTCTTTACTGCAAGAAAAAAGCCCTTTGAATCAAACCAATTTTCTGCCATTCGGTTTTCTAGATCTTCCATAGCCCAATTACCTTGATCAGGGTGATGGGCAAATACTGTGTTGTTGAGTGCCAACCACTTCTCTTTATGAATTACAGCGTCGAAGGTCACGATTTCAAATGAGTGTTCTTGTGTTGGCAGCGCACTTGAAAGTGAGCGATGAATCTTGAGAATATGGCGCATAGGAACTAAACGCGCTCGGAGAGAGAACTCTCTTTGCCCGCACTTGGCAAGGTAAAGCGATATCCAACATTTCGAACGGTGCCGATGATGGATTCAAATTCTGGACCAAGTTTTGAACGCAGGCGACGAATGTGAACATCAACTGTTCGTGTTCCACCGAAATAGTCATAACCCCAAATCTCTTGCAACAACTGTGCGCGAGTAAAGACGCGGCCCGGATGTTGAGCTAAGAACTTGAGAAGTTCAAACTCTTTGAAAGTGAGATCAAGTGTGCGACCTTTGATACGAGCAGTGTAAGAGTTTTCATCAATCGCAACATCACCAGTCCGTATTTCACCTGAGGATGGATCTGTAGAACTAATAAGTGCTGAATATTTTCCAATTGAAATTCGAATTCGCGCATCAACTTCTGCCGGCCCTGCAGTATCGAGAATGACATCATCGATTCCCCAATCAGCATTAACGGCGCTAAGTCCACCTTCCGTAGTGACTGCAATAACAGAACAACCAAGACCAGT
>Ga0136642_1000977_pt1 | contig 13126 bp, 17 predicted proteins | sample LowCatLa1302831Y_FD_115313 | JGI IMG/M metagenome (GOLD analysis project Ga0136642, IMG submission 115313) | Freshwater microbial communities from Lower Cathedral Lake, Yosemite National Park, California, USA - 13028-31Y | ecosystem: Environmental > Aquatic > Freshwater > Lake ... | reverse complement strand
TCCACTGGTCAAACGGGTTCCGTGGGTTCCACTGGTCAAACGGGTTCCGTTGGTTCCACTGGTCAAACGGGTTCCGTGGGTTCCACTGGTCAAACGGGTTCCGTGGGTTCTGAGGCTGCTGCGGCTCCTACGGATGCTGCGGCTGCTGCTCGTAAATGTAGCGTTCCTCAGACCGCGCCGACGGAAGGTCTTACAAAAATCCCAGCCGACGGATGGTGTTTTTACAAAGCAATCTTAGCTGCGCCGAATAATGCCCAAACACAGATCTATACTGAAGCCAAACATGACAAGGGTAAAGCAGGTGCCGGCGCGCAGAAATTTGCACGGTTAATTGCAAAAACAATCCTTGAGAATCCTGAAGAATTAACAAATTTCAAGTATCTATTTGGCAAATCTATCAAGACAAATGTATTAGACGAAAACGGGACCGTTAGAGAGAACGTAACTCTCACATCCGATGAGTATCTTGTCGAAATGCAGAACCCCCCTACTAAACCCGACGGATTCCCCCGAGTATATGGAGAAGGAGTCCCGCTTTTACAGGCTGCGGCTCGTGTCGTAAACAAGAAAATTGCGATCTACGGAGAGAATGGCAGTCTAGTAGCGAACGGGTGTCCTAAAGAAGAAACCGATGATGTTATTTCTCTGAAGTTTGTAGGTGGTAACCATTTCGATGTATTTCTTCCGGCTGGTGCTGCAATCGACCCCGATGAGATTAATTTGACAATTCTGAATCTCGCGAATCCACCGACTCTCCCGGGTCAAGGGCTTACAAAAATATTCGAAACAAGAGGGAGCGCAGGACAACCGCAGCATCGCCCAGCAGCTCCTCCATCTGCTCTTGGCACCAAACGAAGCAGGGTTTCGGGTGGTCACCGCAAGCGTCGTCGCACACCCAAACGTCGTCCAAAGGGACATCGTGGACGTCGCTCGCGTAAATTGACTTTCAGAAGACATCGCAAGCATTGATAAACAATGTCTGACGATCTTGTGATTGCCAAGACTGTTCAGACTGCTCCGATGCGCATCCTTGCCGAGGGGCTCAAGTCCATGCTGGTGGAGATGAGTCTTGTTTTTGATAAGGATGGCATTCGCATGATTGCTATGGACAACACGCGCACGGTGCTCACGCATATGCGTCTCCATGCGTCCAAGTTTGAGCAGTATGAGTATAACCACACCGCCCCGCGTTTGGATGTGGGTCTGAACACGGACCACTTTTATCGTATTGTGAAGACGGTGACGAACGATGATACGATTACGTTCTCGATCTCGAAGTCGGAGTCGAACCACCTGTGCATCACTCTGGAGAATGGTGAGAAGAAGCGCAGGATCAAGAACAAGCTGAACCTTCTTGACCGCGATGAGTCGGACATCAATATGCCGGAGACGGAGTTCTCTGCGCGCATCACAATGCCGAGCATGGACTTTCAGAAGATCTGCCGCGATATGACCCTTCTGTCTGCGAAGACGGTGGATGTGAAGAATGTAGGTGGGACTTTGACTTTCACGTGTAAGGGTCCCTTCGCATCTCAGACGGTCACGATGGGTGACTCCACATCTGACATGGCGATTACCAAGTCCAAGCCGGATGAGATTGTGTCTGGCACGTTCTCGCTTCCGCACCTGGTGCTGTTTACCAAGTGCTCGAACCTGTCGAACAACCTGGAGATCCACATGAAGAACGATTGGTTCCTCATGATTCGCTATGTGATTGCGAATCTGGGCGACATCAAGCTGTGTTTGATGCCGTGCACAGCGTAGAAAACGAACATTAATTAGACCAACTGCTGCCAGATTACAATGGCATCCAAGTCTCCGCTTAGGTATCCGGGTGGTAAGACGAGGGCGATCAAGGTGTTAAAGGCATTCATCCCCGCAGGAAAGACGACACTCTTGTCGCCATTCCTTGGTGGAGGCAGCTTTGAACTCGCGTTAGCAAACGAGGGCATGCAAGTGTATGGAAATGATCTGTTTCATCCACTATATACTTTCTGGAAGGTATTGAAAGAGCGACCAGCTGAGCTGCAGACAAGTGTGCAGGCTGCCTGTCCAGTCACCAAGGAAGCGTTTGGAGGACTGAGATCGGCTATTCTGGAGATGACAGACCCACTTGAGATCGCTACAGCTTACTACCTTGTGAACAGATGTTCGTTCAGTGGCGCAACCTTCTGTGGTGGATTCTCCCAACAGTCAGCCGATGGACGTATGAATCAGGCGGCAATTGATCGACTGACAACAGTCTCGCTGGCGAATGTGCAGCTGTCAAACGACGACTGCGTAGAGTTTCTTCAGACACATCCTCAGACGGAGAACACCGTAGTGTACGCAGACCCACCGTATTACATCCAGACGTATGTCTACGGAAAGGATGGTGATATGCACGAGGGGTTTGATCATACAAAATTTGCAGCCGAATTGAAAAAGAGGACAGATTGGGTGTTATCTTACAACGACTGTCCCTTTATCCGCGAGTTGTATGCAGAGTGCCGTATTGAGTCTGTTCGCTGGTCTTATGGGATGAGCATCAAGCCATCGTCTGAAGTGGTGATTCTGCCTCAGTGAATCCCGGTGGAAGCACGCCAAACAGAGAGTAGGGTGAAGGAACAAGCTTGCGGGCTGGAAACACAATCGCTGTCGTATAATCGGTCGGCTTGCGACTGCCATTGGGGAGCTTTTTCATGTGCTTGGTTATCCGTGTCCGCAGCATGGTTTCCTCACACTCAAACAGAGGAACTCCAAGTCCAAGGACATCCCCGCCAGTATGGTAGAGCCCCTTTCCGACCTGGATGTAATCTGCACCCTTTGATCGATAGGCGCGGGCAACCGTGTCATTTGGCAAAGCGAGATAATCGTCAGGGCACTTTGCATCCAAGGAAGGCACGATTCCACCCCAAGGGCGATAACTACCCATCAACTCCTTCAGAAACTTCTTGTCATCTGGGGCTTGTAGTTCACCATTTACAGGTCTCAGCGTGCAACCCGTTCCCTCGAACTTGCCAGCTGTGCCCGACTCGAACCCAACTTGTTTCTCCCCAAACACTGTAGGGATATCAACACCATCACTGCCACCGGCTGTCTTGCCAACCTGAATCTCAACCCCATTGAATCGGAGACTTCTGAGTCTGGCAGCTATGCGTCCTTCCTGCTCGGCGCCGCTGTGAAGAGATCGCCCACCACGCGAAGCGCGTGGCTCGAAGAACTGTGTAATAGAGGACATCTTGTTTACATATGGGGCTTCGGTTATGAATATTTAACCGACCAAATCCGTTTTAAGTAAAAAGCTAATGGAGTCAGCCATAGTTTTAGTTACAGTGTCAACCACTGTTTTCCATGTGTGGTTGATCTATGTTACCTACTACTGGCTATTGAACAACTGTGAGTGTATCTGACCTGTGCATTGAAGACCCAGCCTTCGGCTGTGTCCACGCTTCACTTCGGTCTCAGGTTATGAGCCTTATAGGCAATATCATCACCCAGCTTCATCTTCAAACTTGGGCTGAACAGCTTGCGGTCACACACCGCAGTTGTTGAGTTCCACACCTTGACGATGTGAAATTGCCCCTTGGGACTGACCGTCACCCCGGCGATGCAGTCATTTGAGCTCTTGAGAAAGGACTCGGCAAGGCAGTGAACCATGCAATCGATAAACACATTATGCGTATCTGCTGCGTCTACCTTCTTCGACCAAGCACCGCCCTTATCGTTCTCTGGGGCATCCCAGAGCGGTCGAACACCTGTCTTCATGAAGAAGAACATGCCCGACTCCCAGACATCCTTGGGGATGCCATCGATCAAACTCCAGAACTCGGCAACGGAGGTGACCTCGAAGATCTTGATATAGCTGCTGAGACTGTAGTCATTGTTGGAGGGGTCGTGATACCAGAGAGTCCACGTCATTTTGTCCGCGCTCATGTCCTTGTTGAGATGGTGGTAATCCGTTTTCCGGAACGTAAAAGGAATGTGACTTACTTATTGTGGTAGTGATAAAGTAACAAAACATGCCGAAACACACCTGCACTCACTGCCCCATCGTATTCACTAGCAAGAAGGCACTGAACACACACCTAAAGGAGGTCGTCGACGCAGATGTCATCGCAAAGAAGACGACATCGGTTGAGACAACCGGCGGACGATTGGCAATCAGTCTGTTCTCTGGCGCCGGTGGCGACACAGTGGGTATGGAGCAGGCCGGACTGAAGGTCGTCGCCTTCTCAGAGAACAATGCCGCATGTGTCTGTACCCACAAGGCTGCGTTCCCCGACAGCGTATGGCTTGGTGAGTCGGTTAAGGGCGACATCTCCAAGATTCCGGACACAGAGTTTGAACCCTACGCGAACAAAATGTTCATGGTCTTCGCGGGGTTCCCGTGTCAGGGGTTCTCCAATGCGGGCAAGAAGGCGTCCGCTGATCCCCGTAATCGCATGTTTCATCAGTTCCTGCGCGTCGTCAACATTGTTCGACCGGAGTGGATCATGGGGGAGAATGTTGCCGGGTTGCTCACCAAGAAGACAGACGACGGCGAGAGTCAGGTGATTGACGTCATCCGGGCACACTTTGCAGAGATCGGATATCCGATCGTGTTCAACGTGTATGATATGAGCAAGGTAGGTGTCCCCCAGTCTCGTAAGCGTCTCGCGTTGATCGGAAACCGCTTATCGATTCCGTTCACACTTCCTGTATTTGATGAACCGAAGGTTGGACTGCGTCACATCGCAGAGGCAACGATGGAGGGTGCACTGGAGACCACCCTCGACCTACCATCCGAGTGCTGTGTATCTGTACCCGACGATGCTGAACTCACCGGCACCCCGCATCCGTTCATGGTCAAGAAGCACCAGGAGGGATTGATTTCCTTCCGGAAGAGGGATTCGCCTGTTCACAGCGAAGTGCTGGATCTTCGCAGCCCGTGTAAGACATTCATCTGCGCATACACCTTCCAGCCTCGTCTCTACGTCGGGTTGACCAAGCCAGATGGTAAAAAGTATATTCGGTGCCTGACCGTGCGTGAGGCGGCACAGATTCAGGGCTTCCCGGCTGATCACCCCTTTCAGGGGTCGCACGACGACCAAATTAAGCAGGTGGGGAATGCGGTGCCCGCTCTGTGGGTGACCCGGATGATTCGCTCTATGCTAACCATTGCTTGATCTCGGCGTGACGGGTGTCACGGCCCTCGTCAAGGTTCAATCCCCGAAACTCCTGCTTCGGATACGGCACACACATGTTTTTCCTTCCCGTGCGCAGGGCCTCGGCATTCACAACATCTGCGAGCTCCCGCTGAAGCTCATCCCAGGCCAGGGCGAGAACCAGCGAATCCTTGTTGCGGATGTGGTCTCCGAAGAAGTAGTGCACTCGATCCTTGATTGCCACGTACAACATCGACCGGTCCGCGGTCTGAACGTGGGTATTCCACGTGAGGCCGCCGCTCTTGATTTCGATTCCAAACTGGCAAACAAGCCTGTGTTCGCGAACCTCGATCAGGAGGATGTCTGGATTGGACTGCGATCCGTAGGGTTGGTGAATCGCATACACGCCCTCTGCCTCGGGCAACACGAAACGGCACTCGTTGTTGTGCTTGACCACACGTTTGTATCCAAAGAAATCGCCCGCACTCATGGGCAGGCTAAACAGGGACCTTTCCTTCTTTTTAACAGTTGAGATCACGGGAACTCCGAGCATTGCTAGTGCGGCCTTCTCGGTCTTGGACGAACTCTGTTGCGTCTCGGATCCGCCCTCGGACTTGATATCCGAGGCGTCGAGGCATGTGAGCAGGCGGAGGACGACGAACTTGAGAGTGGGGGTGAGGTTGGTTTGCAGAGGGGCGGTGTTCATGTTGGCGTGGATGCTAGCGATTTTAGCTGAGACGAGAGTTTGCATTTTGGACGTGTTGTAGAGGACCCACTCTGGGGTCTGTCATAATGGCAAAGAATCTATTTTCAGAAAAGGAATCCTTGCCCATCCACAAGGAACGAGAGCGCTGAAATGGATTCCGTCATTTCAATCTACGCTCTCCGCCCTTCTGTGAAGCAGCCCCTCCCTGACTCCGTGATCGAGATCTTCTCTCGGTTGCGGACATCCTTCCGTCCAGTCTACCGCCGTCCGGTTCGTCATGCTCCTCCAGCCGAAGCGTCGGATTGGAGGAAGAACGTCTTAGTCGAGACCTTGCGCAAGGTCCGCGAGAAGGACGACGCAGACTATGATGAAATCAATGCAGCCATTAACAAACTGTCCAAGCCAACGTATTCCAAGCTTACGGATATGATCAAGTCAAAGATTGCGGCTCGTGATCCGATGTTCCGGTTGCGAGTCACGACTCTGCTATTCGATCGCGGTATTCGCCAGAACTTCTACGCGAGCCTGCTGGCGGATCTCTATTCAGACATTGTGAAAGCCGAGGACGATGCCCGCAACGATCTGGCGACACAGGTGGATATGTTTGATTCGCTGTATGATACGTCTGCGGTCACAATTGTGCCGTCCTCCACAGATGCCGGATTCACAGATGCGCTGATTGCGTGGACTAAGCAGAAGGAGACAAAGAGGGGATTTGCAGTCTACACTGCAGAGCTGTATTCTCGGGGGCTTATTCCCGAGGAGACGATGGCAGCCTTTGTGAAGACCGTCGTGGATGACCTGCGAGACTCTATTCGCCACCCTCGCACTCCACCGACGGAGGAGCATGTGGATCATCTGGTTCGCTTTCTGGCGGCTGTGGCTCCAAAGGTAAAGCCGGTAAAGGAGATGGTCCGTGGAATCCTTGCGATTCCCCGCCCCGAGACGCCGTCGCTGTGCATGAAGAGCCGCTTCCGCCTCGAAGATGTGGGCAAGTGAATCATAATAACTTAAACGGTTTATAATACTTCATACTAACAATGACCAGGAGAAAGAAGAACATGACAGAAGAAGAGTTTTTAGTTTGGTTAAATGAGAATCATACTACAGATGATAATCAATGCTGGATATGGAAAGGTGGGAACAATTCTGCCGGTTACGGATGCGTAGGTAAAGATGGCAAGATGATGTTAGTTCATCGAATTTCATTACAGCAAAAGATTGGTCGAGAATTAGATGTTAAAGAAGATGCTAGACATGTATGTCCAAATGCCCCAAATAGAAAATGTTATAATCCGACACACCTAGAGCCCGGAACCCATAAAGAGAATATGAAAGACATGGTTATACATGGTAGATCCCAAACCGGAACCAAGAACTACCATTCCAAGCTAACAGAGGAAGATGTAATCGCTATTCGAGAAAACCGCGGCTTATTTTTGCTGTCAGAACTCGCCGATATGTTTGGAGTAGACCAGGCTCTTATTTCTATGGTTGCCAATAGAAAAATATGGAAACATGTTCAATGATTGCTGCGTTGGTTCTTCGTAGAACGTCTCTGATCAAACACACAAATGGCTTGCCCCTCTGCGACAGTAATGGCTCATGTCGCCAAGCTTGCTATTGAGCAGGATCGTCCTATTTATTTGGATTACTACAATGATTCGATCAGCAAGGTGTGCTGCATCGGTGTGTCGGGTGAGAGCAAGTGCCTGGTGAAGTCGGACACGGAGTATACGTCGCCGATCGAGTCGATCATGCGCCTCAAGGAGGAGAAGGCGTATATCATCATGACGGAGAACAGCATCTACGTGGTGTCTGCGGACATCCCGGTGAAGCGCATTGTTCAGCCATCTACGGAGACACCCACCACCTAATCCAATGACGTCCACGTCGCTCCCCCTGGTCGCTCCTCAGATCCAACTCTTCCCTCCTCCTCATCGTATTCTTTTTGAATCACTTAACGATCGAAGCACACGGGATGCGTGGAACGTGTATAAAGACGCAAACAAACACCGATGCGAATTTGAAGAGGTGGATGCTGCGAAGATCAACTCGATTGATGACTTTGCGCCCTGGATGTCTCAGTGGATGACGTTCGTTCCCTCTCAAGCCCACGTTCGCATTCGTGTTCTCATGGTATGGCATGCGCACTTTTTAACAGCTGCGTGTCAGCAGATGCTTCGTCGCTCTTTGGAACTGCGCTCTTTTCGCTGCCGGATCTGGTTTCATATTGAGGAAGCGACCATGCAGCCAGCTATCGTATCTCGATGTATCTGCACAATCATGTCCGTCTTCAAGCATATGCCACAGATTCATGGTGATCTAGATGATTCTTTGTGGAAAGATCCACATGCGTGCGAAAAAGGAATGATAAAGAACGCACACTGATAAGGGCATGCGCGTGTTTACTGATGGATCTTGCTCTGCAAATGGACGTGTCGGTGCCAAGGCTGGATTTGCGGCGTGGTTTCCCGAGCACCCCGATTGGTCTGAGTCCCACCGAGTTCCAGATGACCAGTCGCAGACGAACCAGCGGGCTGAGCTCTCTGGTATTCATCTTGCCATCTCCATTCTGTCGCTGAAGGGTGCATTTGACGAGGATCTGGTCGTGTATACAGATTCTGAATACTCGATCAAGTGTTTGACCGAGTGGCTGCCCGGATGGGTTGCGCGTGGATGGAAGACAAGTGTTGGAAAGCCAGTGCTCCATCGCGACCTGATCGAGAGTATTGCCGATCAGCTGAGCAAGTTCAAGCATCGGTTCGTGCACGTTCGTGCACATACCGGTGGACTAGATGACCTGTCAGTTCAGAATGATGTAGTGGATCGTATGGCGCAGGAGGCGGTGAATGGTCGGAAAATCGAACTACCGGCGGCGCGTCCTACCGAGGAGCTCTTTGCTGGATGTCCGTTGTCCATCATGGGTCCTCCAGTTGGTGGTGCTGTTCTGGCTAAGTGGATGCGAGAGAACATTGCGGCTATGGATCCGGAGGTCGTAGACAAGTATCTGATGAAGGCATTCACAGAGATTTGTAAGACGCGCAATGTTACATTGAACAAGCAGACGATCGCAAAGCAGCCTGTTTACCGGGCAGAGCTCACAACTGTTCTCGTGGAAAAGGTCTAAGCATTTCCTCCTAGTATATAATATGTCGATCACTGCCTACCATTTTTGGTCTCCGACGTGCGGACCCTGTAAGCAGATCAAGCCGGCTGTTGCGGATCTGTGGGAGGAGTTTCCAACCATTCAGTTTGTTGGCGTCAATACCCACAATGATCGGCAGGGGATCTCTGCACAACTCAATATATCGGTTGTCCCGACTATGGTTGTATTAAAGGACGGAGTTGAGGTTGGTCGCTATTCGGGCACTAATATTACGGGGTATTATCGAATCCTTCAGGCTGCATTGAAGGCTTAACTTGCGCAGGTTTTTGCAGATCCCGGGGGTCCATTCGGTTTTACGAATGGATCTGATCCAGGATCTCCGCCGCGTCCTGGTCCAGCCGCACCACGTCCCTTTCCACCGCCATTGACACTACCAGCAATCACATTCGACGGAAGGTAGGTGGGTGCAGAGTATCCGATCACCGAGTAAGCAGCACCGCCGATGATGACTCCGCTGAGTCCAGCAAGTGCTGACTGCGAACCCACAGATTCCATACACTCAGAGATTGCCATGGCTTGTCCACCAAAGAGGAACACTGATACAGCAATCGCACCGGCTGCATCCAGCACACTGAGATTGAACATCAAGTCAAAGATGTAGTAAGAAAGGATACTTGCGGTAATCACAAGTGTTTCGGGAACTCCCTTGGTTGAGTCCAGCCCTGTGAGAGAACATCCGGGATATAGCCCTTCAACACCGCCGCGCATGCGCATTCCACCGGCATTCGGAGTGCCCATGACCAGTCCGGGGATACGTGCCAGCTGGGTGAACGCTTTCGCTAAGAGATTCCCAAGTGGAATTGCTGCAATTCCAACTGCAGATCCCGTCCAGTAAACGCCCTCATATGTAAAGGCGTCTGCAAGAACTCCGAACATGAGGAGGAAATGGGGCACGAAACGCAGAATCAACATGACCCAAGAAGGAGCAGCACCGGGAGCAGCCGACCCACTCTTAGCCAAAATAGTCACGATGACACCAAGTAATGCACTGCTTGCGGCAAGGATTAATCCCTGCCACCAGTTGAGAAGCCCGCGTGGAGCTACAGCATTGGGGTCAGACATCTTGTTCTCTTTCACAGACTTGTTTTGTATGCACTAAAACAATGGGTCGAGGCGGTTGGAGTTTCCAAAAGGAGGTCGTAGATCCGAAACCAAATGCTGAACAAAATGGCGGTATATCCGTTGCTACATCGTCAGGATGCGACTCGTGTGTATTAACGTTTGATCTCGGATCAACAACCTCCCTTGTGACCGCAACACGTGTTCCGGTAAAGGATACAAGTCTGGGAAATCGAATTCAGCTAACTCCATCTGCACCTCTTAGTCTGACGTTTAATGGGCGTCATGCTTCTTTCACCCAATTATTCTTATACTACCCAGCTCCACTACAGGTCGAGGGGGTACAAGCGGATGCGATGCTACAAGGAGTTGATCCTGATAACATTATGATTTTCATCCCGTTGAAGAAAAGCACATCTGGTGGCGATTTCTTAGACGCAATCGCATCTCGTATTAGTCCAACCGCAGATGGACTTGGTATCCCCGATCCAACAACAAAGGAGTATGCTAAAATTGCGATCCCAACCGGAGATGCGTGGTCATTTACCGGTCTTGTAAAGCCAGCTGATCCTTATTTTACTTGGTCCGACAGTGAGCTTGAGCAATATGTTATTATGGATAGTCCATTCGTTAAGCACATCGGATGGAGAGCCAAGGCTGGACCACAGGTGATCTATTTCAAGAACCCAGTTCCGGTTTCGTCCAGCAGCATTGCTTCGATATCGGCTGCAATTGGACCCGTTACCCCCGGGGATGTTCTTCGGTCGGCTACCAATACTCTCTTTGTGACCGGAGAACCATGCGATAAACCCAAATCAGATACCGAGTACAAACAGCCACCGCCTCCGAAGTTCAAGCTAAGCGGAGTCTCGGAGGCAATGATGTATATCTTTTTCTCGATTGCTGTCTTCTTTGGAATTATTGCAGCTGTTGCACTTGTTGTCGCAAAAGACAGCTGGGCATACCGCATTGGTAGCAACATTGCAGCATGGTTCGAACGAAAATGAATCTAAACAACCATACGGCATCTGATATCAAGATGGTTGTCGCACTCTTTATCGCAACGACTGGCACGCTCAGCGAAGTTCCCCTTCCCGCAAAGACATCCGATGTTCTCGAATGGCTTCGCAAGAAGACCAAGCAGCCCCTGATGCAGTTTCAGGGGAAGATGATTCACGACGAGGACGCGTATGCTGTCTTCGGTGTTCCATGTGATGAAGAGGAGGAGCATACGAACCAGCACATGCTTCCACCTCCATTCAATGATGATCTGTTTACTGGTATTCTGGTTGTGATGAAGTCAATCAACATCAACGCAGATGACTACGACGCTCATGCCAACCAGTATAAGGATCTGCGCTCTGCGGAGTACGACGAGTTCTACAGCACGTCGACCTTTCAGGAAGAGGAAGAGGATGAGGAGAATGACGAGGAGGATGATCGGGGAGAGGCAGTTGTAGAGGATGATGACGATGTTCCTCAAGCTGATCGCGAGCACGTGCCTGTTCACACGGTTCATGCCTCCAACGTGTTCATCGATCATCCTCTGCGGACGCTTGTGCGGGACAAGTTCGATTCCAATGCGGTCGAGACGGCTATCCTGACCAAGTGTGTCAAGGATGCCCACGAGTGGTTCATTGATCAAGCATGGGATAACCCGGTGTTTCTGAATCTGTATCGCAACCGGGCTATTGATCTGTATCGTTACCGCCAGCTGCTACCGGCTATGTCGGTAGATGCCTTTGTGAATTCCACACCCATGCTTCAGAACCCAGAGCGTTGGGCAGAGATCGTCCAGAGCACTGCGGAGAAGGAGAAGGCGACTCACTCGAAGAAGCAGACTGCGAGTATCTTCATGGACTGCCGCCGCTGCCGCAAGAAGACTCGCTGTGACTATTACCAGATGCAGACGCGCTCAGCAGATGAGCCGATGACCACATTTGTGACATGCCTTGAGTGCGATGCTCGTTGGAAATTCTGATTTTAACGCCGCCCCACAAACAACACAATGGCTGATGAAGTGAAGGAGAGCCTCCGCGCATGGATTGCCGCAGATGATGAGATTCGTGTGCTCCAGGCGCAGATTAAGACGATTCGTGACCGCAAGAACCAGCTGGGAACTCAGGTTCTCTCCTATATGAAGGACAATGATCTTGCTAATTTTGTATTGGATGGACCGGGTGGAACGATTGCTCGGTCTGAGCGTATCTCTCGCCCTGCACTGAAGCGCTCAACTCTGCGTCAGCAGCTCTTTCTCCAGTTTGCCGATCAGCCTGAGCGCGTTGCCGAGGCTCTGCGGGCGATTGAGGGTATTCCGGAAGGTGCTGATGATATGTCCGTTGGTGGGACGAAGAGGGACATCCTGTCCCGTCGTTTGCCCCGCAGTCAGAACATCTCGTTGAATTGAAAAAGATGGACTGGTCGTGGACTATTGTAGCGGCAGTGCTAATCACGTATGTTCATCTTTTCAACACCCTCGGTGAACGATACCTGGATGGCAGAGTGACATCGTGGATGGATTTGCTTAGAACTTCGACGTCAACAATGGACCGGGAACAGTGGTTGTCCGTTGTTCGAGGGTGAGCTTGACCTTTCGCACCTTTGCCTTCGGAGGCTTGTGTGCAGTGCAGATCGCGATCCAGCTATCGCGGTTCTCTGCGGGGGTATTCCCTTTGATGATTCCTTTCGAATGAAGGTGGACAAAGCACCACCGGTGATCATCACCGGAGATGGAGGTATCGGAGGGCAGAACCGCCTGCTGGCAGTAGGGGCAGAACATTTTGTCAGATCCGCAAGAGGAACATTCCTGTGTTAGATGAATTCGTTTTTCACGGGTGTAAGTAACTGGGATGTATGATTACAAAGTTGTTGACGGAGAAAATGTGGATAAAGCCGCAATTGGGGCTATCTGCAACAACCGTATAGCGCCCGACTATATCAATAGTATTCAGCGTGGGGTTCCCGTTGGGGTTCTTGGGTTTGAGAAGAAGGTGGTTGGAGTTGTTGTATACACCATACACGGGGAGTGGACACTAATCCATCTGTTTTGCGCTCCTGGACATGCTA
>Ga0136642_1000976_pt1 | contig 13140 bp, 14 predicted proteins | sample LowCatLa1302831Y_FD_115313 | JGI IMG/M metagenome (GOLD analysis project Ga0136642, IMG submission 115313) | Freshwater microbial communities from Lower Cathedral Lake, Yosemite National Park, California, USA - 13028-31Y | ecosystem: Environmental > Aquatic > Freshwater > Lake ... | reverse complement strand
GCTTTGGACCCTCACCGAGGCCCGGGTCGTGATCGAAGACTTCCGTCAGGACTACAACGACGAGCGGCCCCACAGCTCACTCGGCTATCTCTCTCCGCAACGCTTCGCCGCGAAACAATCTTTACCCATCCCAAGCTCCAGGCCGGACCGCTAAGCCGGTCCGGCCCTCCGCTTGGGATTGCCAACCACAACCGCAGTTAGCACATCAACCCAAGCCAAAGACTAACACTCCACCTGGTCCAGTTTTCGGGACACGCTCACTTACGCTTCGAGTTGCGGACGGTTTTTCTCGGGCCAGTCGATGTGGAAGAACTTGCCACGGGGTTTGTCGGTGCGCTCGTAGGTGTGGGCGCCGAAGTAGTCGCGTTGCGCTTGGAGCAAGTTGGCCGGCAGGCGAGCGGAGCGATAGGCGTCGTAGTAACTGAGCGCCGAGGCGAAGGTCGGGATGCTGATGCCGCTCTCGACAGCCAGGCTGATGACTTTGCGCCAGTTGGTCTGGGCCTTCTGAATCGTCTGATTGAAGTACTGGTCGAGAAGAAGGTTCGCGAGTTTGGGGTTACGGGCGTAGGCCTCGGTGATTTTTTGCAGGAAGGCAGCGCGGATGATGCAACCACCGCGGAAGATCTGGGCGATCTGGCCGAAGTTGAGTTTCCAGCCGTATTCGCCCTGCGCGGTGCGCATCAGTTGGAAGCCTTGCGCGTAGGAGCAGATCTTCGAGCAGTAGAGTGCGTCGTGAATGGCTTTGATGAGTTCCTTTCTCTTCGCAGGGGAAACTTTTTTCACTTTAGGGCCTTTGAGGAGCTTGGAGGCGGCGACACGCTCTTCCTTGATGGCTGAGATGCAGCGGGCGAAGACCGATTCGGCGATCGTCGGGGCGGGCACGCCCATGTCTAGGGCGTTGACGGAGGTCCATTTACCGGTGCCTTTTTGACCGGCGGTATCTAGCACGATATCGACGAAGGGCTTCTTGGTAACCGGGTCTTTTTGTTTGAGAATATCGGCGGTGATTTCGACTAGAAAGCTGTCGAGAGCGCCCTTATTCCAAGCGGAAAAAATCTCGCCCATCTCGGCGGCTTTGAGGCCGAGGAGGCCCTGCATCAGGGAATAAGCCTCACAGATCATCTGCATGTCGCCATACTCGATGCCGTTGTGAACCATCTTCACGTAGTGGCCGGCGCCGTTTTCACCGATGTAGGTGGTGCAGGGAACGCCGCCTTTGACGGGTTTACCGGGGGTGGCGCCCATGATGGGTTTACCGGTCTTTTTATCGACCTTAGCGGCGATAGCGGTCCAAATTGGCTTCAGTTCTTCCCAAGAAGATTTTTCACCGCCGGGCATGAGGGATGGGCCGAAGCGGGCGCCTTCTTCACCGCCGGACACGCCGGAGCCGATGAAGCGGAGGCCCTTTTCTTTGAGCGCTTTTTCGCGGCGAATCGTATCGGTCCAAAGGGCGTTGCCGCCGTCGATGATGATGTCGTTGGGCGCGAGGAGAGGAATGAGGCCGTCAATGACGGCGTCGGTGGCTTTACCGGCCTGAACCAAAATGACGATTTTGCGTGGGAGCGCGAGCGACTGGACGAATTCCGACAATGATTTGCTGCCCACCACGCCGCCGGGAGTGCTGGGATTTTCGGCGACGAATTTATCGGTTTTCTCGACCGTGCGGTTGTAAACCGAGATCTGGAAGCCGTGGTCGGCGATATTGAGAGCGAGATTCTGACCCATCACGGCGAGTCCGATGAGTCCGATGTCAGAGTGCGTTTTGGCCATAAAGAGAATATGTTGTTACCCTGCTTTTCACCTGAAACCAACCCGTTTTTACAAAACCGAGTGGAAATTTTTTTCTCACCACTCTCTAAACAACCCCTAGAGTTAAAGTCTCGGGGCAATTTACCTTTTTTAGAGTTATTAGTGAACCGGTAAGAAAAAAGGGTATAAACATCGGATTGTTGCGCTCGAAAGCCCGCGTGAACCTTATCTTTATCAACCAGTTACCTTATTTGCATGATCGCCCCGAGTGGCGCAATTGATCCAGACGGTAGCGCCATTGGCGTAATGTTCTTTTTTCCAGACGGGCACCCGTGCTTTCGTTTCGTCGATGAGATAACGGCACGCATCAAACGCCGCGCCTCGGTGGGCGGCGGCCACTCCGACCCACACCGCCAGTTCGCCGATTTTGAGTGCGCCCACGCGGTGGACACAGACGGCACCGAGAATCGCGAATCGCGCCCGCGCTTCCGCGAGGATCCGCACCCCTTCTTTTTCCGCCAGCGGTGCGTAAGCTTCGTAGTCGAGTGCAAGCACGGGTTGGCCGTCGTTATGGTCGCGCACCCAGCCTTCGAACGTTACGCATGCGCCCGCGTGCGCATCGGCCAGCATGCGTTGGAGGGCGGTGGGGTCGAGGGGTTCGGTCGAAATGCGAAACATCTTTGGTGAGATAATCTTTGAATCCCTTAGATCCGTTTAACCGCCCGCCACCGGCGGGATAAAGACCACGGTTTGCCCGTCGCGCAACGGTGCGTCCCAAGTGACAAATTCTTCATCCACGGCCGCCCGCACCCGATCCTGGGGTAGTGAAAATTTATGGCGCTGGTGTAACTCGGTGTAGAGCTCGGCGGCGGTGGCGGCGTGAGTTCTTAGTGCTTCCCGCGCGAGGCCGCGCTGTTCCCTCAGGATAGCAAAATACTGGATAGTGATCGTAATCATACGGTTAGGGACGAGCCAGGGAATTCGCTTTTACCGCCTGTTTTTACAAGGAGGCGTACGTCTTTGATGACGATATCGTGGCTTACCGCTTTACCCATGTCGTAAAGGGTGAGGGCAGCGATCGTCGCACCGGTGAGCGCTTCCATTTCGACGCCGGTCTTGGCGTGCGTCTGCGTGCGGCAGGTGATAAACACTGCCATGGAGCCATCGGCTGCGGGCGGTTGGTTTTCGATGGTGATATTACAATCATCCAACGGCAGCGGGTGACAGAGAGGGATGAGTTCGCTCGTGCGCTTGGCGCCCATGATACCGGCCAGAATCGCCGTCTGAAACACTGGGCCTTTTTTTGTCGCGATATCGCCCTCGCGTAGCAACGCAGCCAGAGCCGCCGGCAACGCAACCACGGCTCGGGCATGTGCAACCCGCTGAGTTACGGCCTTGGCGCCGACATTGACCATTGTGGGCTGACCCTGGGCGTCGAGGTGAGAAAGCATACGTTTAAAATTTATCCGGCGATCCGCGTCACGTAAAGTCGAGCTTGAGGTGAATTCACACCCAAGGCGTGAACGGGGCGAGGGTGCCGGCGGGAAACTCATTTTGCGCGGCCGGTAGCTCGATAAATCCATCGGTTCCGACTAGCCCCGCGAAATCCCCCGAGGTGTTCACCTGCTCTGGGGTGGCGAGTAATTCCGCTTGAGGGCCACTGCTTAAGGTTACGGGTAACAAATATGCGAGTTTTGGTGAGAATACTACGGGTGTCGCTAAAGCCACGGTGCGCGCTGCCGCCCTGCTCGAGCCGCTAGCCTGAGCCAGCGCCGGTAGCACGTAACGATGCAGGCACGTGTAACTTGAAACTGGATTACCCGGCAGCGCGAAGACCGGCATCGCGCGCGGGCTCAGGCCAAACCAAAACGGTTTTCCGGGTCGCTGGGCCACGCCATGAAATATTTTTTTCACACCCTGCCGATCGAGTTCCTCGGGTAGAAAATCAAATTTTCCTTTGGAAACTCCACCCGTGATTAACACCACATCGTATTCGGCCAACAAGTGCCATAGCAGGTGCTCGATCTCGTGGCGCACATCGTGCATATGGTAGCGCTCCACGCGCGGATACCCCGCCTGAATCAACGCCGCTCGCAACGCATGGTCATTGCTCCGCCGAATCTGATGCGGCGCAACGGCACCCTCGACTTCGACCAACTCATCGCCCGTGGAAATCACCGCGATTTTCGGCGATTGTGCGACGCTTAGCTGCGCGTAGCCACACGATGCGGCTACGGCGATTTCTCGCCCGCTAATGCGGGTGCCGGCCCGCACTATCACCTCACCTTTGCGATGATCGCTTCCGCGCCGATGGACCGCATGGCCGGCTAAAAATTTTCCCGCGGCTTCGCTCACGGTGATTGTGCCATCGCGCGCGTCACGGGTCGTTTCCTCGTAGGGCACTACGCAATCTGAGCCCGTCGGCAGCACCGCACCGGTCATGATTTCTACGCTGGCTTTTGCGGCGGTACCGAGGTTGCGGGGCAACATTCCTGCAGCCTGTACGCCTTCACTATAAAATTGCCGCGTCCCGGTGGCGAGCGATGCTGCTCGCACCGCGTAGCCGTCCAGCGTCACTCGATCGAATGGCGGCAAATCGCGGTCTGCGCGCAAGTCCTCCTTTAAGATTCGGCCATGGGCTGACGCGAGCGAGCAATCCTCCCCTTGGAAGAGAGGCATATTTTCGCGGATTAACCGCTCGGCTGCGCTGGGCATGAGCATAAGACAGAGCGTTTTTGTGCGCGGAAAGGCCGTGCCGGCGACTGAAAATTCGAAAAAACGCATTAGACCCAAACTCGCACCAGAAAAGTTCATCGTTTCCTTTGTGTTCAAACCTGCGCCACATTCGCTCTTTCTGCATGTCCGGTCCCCGCGATCAATTCCAACGCCCGCTCCGCGATCTGCGCATCTCGGTGACGGATCGCTGCAATTTTCGCTGCCCGTATTGCATGCCGAAAGAGGTCTTCGGCCCCGGCCACGCCTTTTTGCGCGATCCGCAGCTTATGTCCCTGGGTGAACTAACCCGTATCGCCCAAGCTTTCATTTCACTGGGTGTCGAAAAAATCCGGCTCACAGGGGGTGAACCGCTGCTTCGTCCGGACGTGCCCGACCTCGTCGCGGCGTTAAAACACGATCTGCGGCTACCTGAGGTCGCCCTAACCACCAACGGTTGGCTCCTCGAAAAACTCGCCCCTGCGCTTCACGCTGCTGGCCTTGATCGCATTAATGTCTCCGTCGATTCCCTTGATGACGCCACGGCGGGCAAGCTCAACGGTCTTGGCTTCAGCGTCGCCCGCGTTCTGCGCGGCATCGATGCCGCAGCTAGTCTCGGTCTACCGGTAAAAATCAACTGCGTTATCCAACGCGGCGTGAACGACGGTGAACTGCTTGAACTTTGCGAATATTTCCGCACCCGCGGCCATACCCTCCGCTTCATTGAGTTCATGGACGTCGGCAATACCAACCATTGGTCAGCCGAGCGCGTCGTGCCCGCTCGTGAACTCGTCGCGCGGATCGCCGCGCGTTGGCCGCTTGAGCCCGTCGGCCCTGCGTACCGCGGTGAAGTGGCTGCACGTTACCGCTACCTCGACGGCCGCGGCGAGATTGGCTTGATTAGTTCCGTCACCGAGCCGTTTTGCCGAGACTGCCATCGCGCGCGACTTTCTGCCGACGGTAAACTTTTTACCTGTCTTTTCGCGTCGCTGGGTTGGGACGTGCTCGGTTGTTTGCGCGCCGGTGCCGATGACGCCGAACTTGCCGCTTACATCGCTCGCATCTGGCGAGGGCGCGAAGATCGCTACAGCGACGAACGCGCAGGCTTGCTCGCCGCCGGCGAATCCCGCGCCAAGATCGAGATGAGCTACATCGGCGGCTAAAAATTTTCCCCAGCGCCCCATGAACATCACCGACATTCCCTTCGGCACCACCGACTGGAGCACGGTTGAAGTCACCGAGCATCTTGGCGCCACGGGCAAAGCGTTTTGGCGCACGCGTCAGTTTGGCCATATCCGGGTCCGTCTCTTGGAATACACGCCCGGGTACCTCGCCGACCATTGGTGCGTGAAAGGCCATATTTTGTTCTGTCTCAAGGGCCAACTCGACACGGAACTCGCGGATGGCCGAAAGTTCACGCTCACCCCCGGCATGAGTTATCAGGTCGCCGATCAAGCAGAGCCTCACCGCTCTTCCACCGCTTTAGGGGCAAAACTTTTCGTCGTCGATTAGGCCGCCCGCTCGCGGGCCGTCGCCAATATCTTCTGCAACGCCGCGAAATCTTCGTCGCGTGAACCGCTCTGGATCACGAATTCAAACTTCGGCGCTTCGAGTAGTTCCGCTTCCGCCGTGGCCATACGCCGCGCAATTTCCGCTTCGTCATCTTGCCCGCGGCCCCGGATGCGAGCCACCAGTTGTTCGTGATCAAGCATGATGAAAATTGTCGCCATGGCGCGCTGCAACACGAGCGAGTGTTCTGCCGCGCGCCGTAGGCTGTTCACGCCTTGTACATCGAGATTGATCGCGAGGCTTTGGCCGCGTTTGAGCGGCTCCAACACGCTGGCCGCTAGCGTGCCGTAGCGCCGGTCGCCATGGACCCAGGCCCACTCGAGGAACTCGTCAGCAGCGATTTTCGCATCGAACTCTGTCGGGGTGAGAAAGTGGTAATGCACGCCATTTACCTCGCCCGGTCGTGGGGCACGTGTGGTGGTGGTGACGACCCGCTCGAAACCAGGTTCTTCTAGCACGATTCGCTCGCACAACGTACTTTTGCCTGATCCTGCCGGCCCGGCGAGTACGAGCAACACCGGTACGGTTTTTGGTGAAACAGGCGAAGGGGCTTTCATGCGAAAAAAGCGGACTGCTTAAAAAATGAAATCTCGCTTAGGCTCAGTAAGTGAAAGCCACGCCACACAGAAGTAGTCCGTAAGCGGCGCAGGCGCCCCCGGCGATGCGGGCGCGTTGTGGTACGATGAACAACCAGTTAATCCAATCGCGCAGACGCCAAGGTTGCGCCCCGAGCCAGATGGCGGATGCAATGCAGGTGTAAACGAAGCTCACCATCAACAGTCGCTGCGGTTTCGCCCATTCCATGTAAGCGGCGTCGAGTAACGGCATCGCGCCCAATAACACAATCGCGCATAGCCCGCGTACCGATAAAAAATCCGGCACGCACTTAAACGCCATTACGGCAATAAACAGAAATCCGACAAATAACAGTTTCCGGTACTCGCCCATATCGGCCATGGAGAGATTCCAGATGTTATACAAAAACCAAGTCGCTCCCACGCTAAAGAAAAGATAAGAGGCGGCCTTGGAACGGGGGAACGATTTTAAGGCCGCGCCGGCGATCGAATTACCTAGCAGCAGCGGCACCCCGAGCAGGAGCAGAATGAGGCCGGGGATGAGCGTGGCGACGGTGAGTGACATAGTAAATGAGAGTTAGATTGGCAGCCTAGGCTTCGACGCCGGCGAGCACAATTTCGCCGTAAAGCGTACTCACGCTCGCGCGCTCGATTTTAAGCGGAACGAGTTGACCGATTAGGCGCGGGTTGGCGTCGAAAATACACACGCGATTGCCTCGCGTACGCCCAGTGAATTTTTTACCGGTTTTATCCGGTCCTTCGACGAGCACCTCTTCAACCGTGCCGATGAGGGTCGCGTTGCGGCGCACTGAATTTTGCTGGAGTAACCCGAGCAGCGCGGCATTGCGCATCTCTTTGACCTCATCGGGGATTTGGTCGCCCATCGCCGCGGCCGGCGTGCCGGACCGGATCGAGTATTTGAAAACATAAGCCATGTCATAGTTGGCCCGTTCGAAGAGTTCACGCGTGTCTTCGAAATCCTCGTCGGTTTCACCCGGGAAGCCCACAATGATGTCGGTCGAGAAATACATGTCGGGTCGTACCGCACGGAGTGCTTCCACAATTTCCCAATAACGCTCGCGGGTGTAAGGCCGGTTCATCGTCTTCAAAATTCGGTTACTGCCCGATTGCATCGGTAGGTGGACATAGCCGCACAATTTCGGCAGCCGAGCGTAGGCTTCGACCAGATCTTGTTTAAACCCGCGTGGATGCGGGGAGGTAAAGCGGATGCGCTCGATGCCCTCGATGGCACTCACCCGCTCGAGTAATTGCACGAAGGGTGAAATTCCGTCCGTATGCACGTAGTCTCGGCGGCCGTAGCTGGTTACGATTTGTCCAAGTAAGGTGACTTCGCGCACGCCCCGGGCGGCGAGCGCGCGACATTCCGCCACGATGTCCTCCATCGGGCGCGAGCGTTCATCGCCGCGCGTTTTGGGTACGATGCAGAAGGCGCAATCCATGTTGCAGCCCTGCTGAATCGACACGAACGCGCTCACTTGGGGCGCGGCGTCCACGACCCCGTCTACGGCCCCTTCGGCCGCGACGTCTTGTGAAAGTACATGATCGCGGATCGTGTTTTGTGAACCCACTTCCTCCGCGATGTCCACGATGCTCGTGGCCAGCGGCACGCCCGCGGCTTTCGCCGCTCGGATACTTTCCAGATAATCGGGCACCTGATGAAATTTTTGTGTACCCACGATCAAGTCCACGTCGGGCAACTTGTCCAAAAGCTCGGCTCCGCGGTTCTGCGCCATACAGCCTAAAATCCCGAGCACGAAGTCCGGTTGGCGGCGTTTGCGGTGGGCGATGTTGGCGGCTTTGCCGATGGCTTTTTGCTCCGCCGCATCGCGCACGCTGCACGTGTTCAACAACAACACATCGCAATCCTCCTCGCTCGCCACGATCCGGTAACCGCGGGCGCGCAACATCGCCGCGACCGCCTCGCTGTCGCGCTCGTTCATCTGGCAGCCGTAGGTTTTGATGTGGACCCGATTCATCCGTGGGAGGGGTTTAAGTAAACGCCCTATCCTGAGCGTCAAACGGTAAACCCACCCCGCGGGCTTGCCGCATCGAGTCTTGGGTCTTCATTCTCGGCTTATCATGCGCCGCCTTGTCTTCTTTATCGCGCTCTTGTCCTCAGCCGTCGCGCGGCTCTGCGCGGCTGATTTCAATCCCGAACCTGAGGCCCTCGTGCTGATCGTGGGCGATCAACACTCCGCCTACGAACGCACGGCGCAACTGGTCGCCCGCATCGACCAACTCCGCGCGGCGCATCCCGGCGTGCCCTTCGCTGTCCTCATCGATGGCGACTCCCTCGAATACGGCAACATCGTCGCCCGCCGTAGCGCTGGGGCGATCGATTTTGCGTTTTTCGCGGCGCTCGCCCGCCGCGTTCCCACGATTCTCAATCTCGGTAACCACGAGCCAGAATTTTACGCCGTTGATGACACCGTCGCGCGCATTCAAGCCACCGGCGTCACCGTCATCAGTAACCTGGTTAACCGCTTAACAAGCCAACCGTTTGCCCCTGTTTCCACCTCGCTGCGTTTAGGTATCCGCGAAGCCACTGTTGTCGGCCTCGCCACGGATAAAATCACCACCTACCGCGCCGCCATTCGCCCGTCGCTCGACCCCGCCGACCCGGTCGTCTGGGCCAAACAAAACCTCACCTCGTTTTTCTCCCCAGCCACCGCACTGCCGATTCTGCTTACGCACACCGGTCTCAATGTCGACCGCGGCCTCCTTGAACTCATTCCTGATGGCACGCTTTTCGCCGGCGCTCACGATCACCTCCGTTTTGTCCACAATGCCGGTCGCAGCGTTTATTTTCACTCCGGCTCATGGAACGACGGCTATTCCCTCGCTACGCTGCGCATGGACTCCGCCGGCCAGCCACGCTGGAGCGTCGCCCAATTCCCCCTCGCGCTCACCGATCCGGCCGATCCCGAACTAGCCGCCTTGATTCAAAAAATTTCCGCGCAGCACCTCACCCCCGAAGACCTCGCCGTCCTCGGGCGCAATTCCACCGCTTTCGCTCCCGCCACGGCCGCGCGTTTTGTGGTGGCGGCTCTGCGCACGGCCGCCCGCGCAGACGCCGCGGTAATCGGTGCGACAACGTTTGGCGCTGGCTTGCCCGCCGGCGAAGTTAGCCGTGTCGCCTTGGATGCCTGCGTGCGCTTCGACGGGACGATCTTCGTCGCCGAAATCTCCGGTGCGGAACTTACCGCCATTTTGGCCAAATCGAACCAAGATCCCGCCACGCCCCTCTCCGCGCGGCGCGGCGAAAATCTCGTCGCCGTCGGCCCCGTCCTTCCGCTCGACCCCGCTCGTCGTTATCGCCTCGCCACGACGGATTGGGGTGCCAAAAACGCCCGCACGTATTTCGGTTCCGAGACGCTTAGTTTCGTTGAGGAACCTAAACTTAGGCTCAAAACCATCGCGGCCGATGCACTTTCTTCAGCTGTCTCGGTCGTACCCTGAGTTATGCGCTCGTTTCGTTATTTTTTATCCACGACCTTAGTCCCCGCCCTTCTTGCTGCGCCACCTTTGGCTACACCACCGCGCTCTGAGCCCACGGCCGACGAACTGTTTCAACTCGGCCAACAACTCTTCGATCAACTCGCCCCGCCCGAGATCAAGGCCCAGTACGAATTTCCCTCAAAACAACAGTGGGATGAATTCGCCGTTCGTCTTCAAAAAGCCCTCGAAGGCGATGACCTCGCCGTCCTCGCCGATTACGCTCCGCAAGCCCGCGCGGCGCTGCCTGCTCTCCGGCTTTTTCCTGAATACGCCGATTACACTGATTGGCTCACCGCCCGACTCGATGAACTTGAAGCCGCCGAGCAGATCTTCGCCCCGACGGCTGCTCGTCCGCCTTCACCGCTTTCGGCGCCTGCTCCCGTCCCAGTACCGACACCACGCCTCATCCCGGCTCCTTCTAAAGGACCCGCTGCGGCCTTCATCCCGCACTACGATCTTTTTCTCGCTCGGACTCGTAGCTCAACTGCCCCCGTTCGCGCCGCCGCTTTACTTCCGTTACTGCGCGCCGCTTTCAGTGCAGAAGGCATTCCGCCAGAGCTCGTCTGGCTTGCCGAAGCTGAATCCACGTTTAACCCATCCGCCCGCAGCCCTGCGGGGGCTCGCGGCTTGTATCAACTCACGTCTGACACCGCTCGGCGGCTCGGATTGAGCACGTTTTTACCCGACGAGCGCACGGATCCCGAAAAATCGGCCCGAGCCGCCGCTCGCCTGCTCCACGCCCATTACGAAAAATTTGGCTCCTGGCCTCTCGCACTCGCCGCCTACAATGCCGGTGCCGGTCGCGTCACGCGATTGCTCGAAAAAACTTCAACCAAGACTTATGCAGGCATCGCCGCCGCGCTGCCCGCCGAGACTCGGCTCTACGTGCCCAAAGTCTGCGCCCTCGTCGCGACCCGCGCCGGCGTGGCCCCCGAAAAAATTCCGGCAGCGCGGCGATTTTAATCGCGGTTAAAAAACCTCACCGCGGTTTTTTTGCGCGCACGTGTAGAAAATATGCAACGACCTGCGCGTCTTGTAGGCTCGGGTTGGCCAAGACGGCGGCCTCGGTTGGTTGCGGTTCCTCGATACGCTCGATCGTGAATCCGGCCCCGATCAACAGATTGATCCACTGGCTCAGTGGACGATGGAAACGCGGCACTTTAAACATCGGTAGACGTTGCCGCAGCGCGAGGGGCGCCGTCCCAAAAATCCATTCATCAATTTGCCCCCGTGTTTCCGAAAAATAATCTCCGACTTCCACCGCGTAGGTGATCTTCCGTTCGTCGCGGCAGTTACGGCGATGCGGCGGATTGAAACACGGGTGCAAAATCGAAAACTGTAAAAATCCGCCCGGCCTAATTACTCGAAACGCTTCTTCGATGACGTCTTGGGTCTCCGGAATGTCCATCAAGCTCATGCACCCAACGGCAAAATCAAACGACGCATTTTTGTACGGCAAGGTCACCGCGCTGGCATGGTGATACGTAATGCCGAGCGGCGTTCGTTGTTCTTCTTCTCGTGCGTGACGGATAAAAATTTCCGCGATATCCATCCCTGTCATGCGCGCACCGCGTTGTGCGAAGAGTCGCGTATTGTGACCTTCGCCGCAGCCGATATCGAGACCTTCCAAGCCTTCCACGGGCGGCAATATCCCCATAAACGCCGGCGTGTTCAGCTGATCGCGGTACGTGTCGTAGCCCGCTCGTGCGAGTTTCGTCCACGCTTCGGCGTTACCGTTCCAACATTCCCCGACAGTGAGATGATCCATATTTAGCGAGCCTCATCATGAGGCCCGGCGCGGCGCGAATCGACGCTAATGCACCCGGGCTTTAGGCTCGGGAAAACTAGCCGCCGTCGTTGCAAGCCTGGCCTGCTCACCTGTTAGTAGTTCCGACTTAAATCGCGTTTTATCTACGCCTTCGCTCCTAAACATTTCCGCCATGCCCCACGGTTACCCCTCTCTCGCTCGTGTTTTTCACCCCGCTTTGTTCGTGGCTCTAGTTTTGTCGGCGTTACTCCTTAGCGGTTGTTTTTCCACGCGCGGCCCGCGCAAGACCGAGCGCTCCAGCAGTGTGGTCAGCTATCTTTATCCCGATCAGGCCAATCCACTGCCGCCCACCTCAATTCCGGTGCTTCGGCTCCCGTTGCGCGTCGGTATCGCGTTCGTGCCAGGAAAATCCGATATTTCCGAACAGCAAAAAACCGTGCTCCTTCAGCGCGTCGCCGCCGAATTCAAAGGCCGCGATTACATTCAGAGTATCGAGCTGGTTCCTTCAACCTACCTCCGCGCCGGCGGCGGTTTTGCCAACTTAAACCAAGTCCGCTCGTTGCTCGGCGTCGACGTCATCGCGCTCGTCGCCTACGACCAAGTCCAGTTCACCAGTAACAATCTGCTCTCGCTTTCTTATTGGACGATCGTCGGCGCCTATATTTTTAGCGGTAATAAAAACGACACGCAGACGCTCATGGAGGCGGCCGTTTACGATATTGCGAGTCGCCACCTACTCTTCCGTGCTCCCGGCGCCAGTCGCGTCGAGGCGGGGGCCGCCGCCGCCTACGTTCAGCAACGGCTACGTACCGATAGCACCGCGGGCTTCGATGCCGCCACCACCGAGCTCATCACCAACCTCAAGCTACAGCTTGAGACCTTCCGCGAGCGCGTGAAAAACGCGCCCGGTGAAGTCCGCATCGAACATCGTCCCGGCTACACCGGTGGCGGTAGTTTAGGAGCGTGCTTCGCCTCTATCCTCGGCTTACTGTTTCTTGCCCGTGCCTGCACCTACACCTGCACCTGCACGCGGCATCGCACATGAAGACTCCGCCTGCCCCACCAGCCCATGCTCAACCTTTGCCTTGGGCGAGCGTCTGCGTGATCGCCTTCACCCTCGGCGTTGCGGCGCAACCCGCGCTCGCGTCGACGCTACTTTACGAACGCCTCGCGCTCCTGCGCGGTGAATATTGGCGCTTTTGGACCGGCCATTTCGTGCATTTTGGCTCGAGCCATCTTTCTTGGAAT
>Ga0136642_1000975_pt1 | contig 13145 bp, 9 predicted proteins | sample LowCatLa1302831Y_FD_115313 | JGI IMG/M metagenome (GOLD analysis project Ga0136642, IMG submission 115313) | Freshwater microbial communities from Lower Cathedral Lake, Yosemite National Park, California, USA - 13028-31Y | ecosystem: Environmental > Aquatic > Freshwater > Lake ... | reverse complement strand
GGCCTCGAGGCTGACTGTGTCATCTGGGTCTCCGCCCTCAGCGAACAGCGTCGCGAACTCCAATACGTCGGATTTAGTCGGGCCGTCAATGAACTCCACGTCATCAGCCCGCGGGTAGCGCTCGAGAAACTTCACCTTCCAATCAACAACTGACGCCGCTATCGGATTTAGTGTTCCGGATACGGACAACAATCTTTAACTAGCTCCCTCGACAGCAAGAGCTTGCGGCCTACTCACGTGAGCCACTGGGCATGTCTCAGCAACTTGAGAAATCCCATCCCCAACCGCGCAAACTACTCACTCCCACGATTGTTTGACTTCAACTACCAACCAAACTCATAGCCAAATGAGGGCGCTTCATGCTCCTCTTCCAGATCGAATTCACCAACTAGTCGTTGCAAGCGCCAAAGGGCATACCCCGCGAGGAGGTAGGTATCGCTCGAAGCGATAAGGCTCTTGAGATACTCCAACGGGTCAGTCAACTCGTGATCACCCCGCGACGAGCGCTCGTGCAAGAGCGAGCCCAGCAAGGCAGCCTCTTCGGGCAGTTCGGAAATAAGCCAGTTTCTCAACGGAGTCCAGCCAGCGAGCGTCATGCCATTGACTGCGGGGTTTTTCCTATTTCCAGTGACGTCGTTCCACATATGGAGACGGAACTCATTCCCCCAGAAGAAATACTGAAGATCTTTTGGCTCTGCGCTCAGTGGATAGCCAGGGGCGTAGTCCAGGTAATAGTTAGCCACTGCCCCTCTCAGCGACTCCGGGACACGGCTCCAAGAGAAAAAATCTTCACTGAGCTCAACCGACGTCGGGGTTTGACGGACAGGAGAACCAGCAATGAGGTCCCAATAAGACATCATTCCTGAGACATAGTAGGAACCAATCTGTTCTTGAAACAGTGGGATAAGACGGTTATATTCTGAAAGGTCTTTAACAAATTCCATGGCGTTCTCCTAACAAATAGACCACTGAGTACCGCACCAAAAAGCCATCCTGTCAACCAGGATACTGGAAACTAAACCTTCAGCAGTCCCAATAGGTCAAATACTCGAGAAATGAAATTGCGTTAGTCGAGAACAATCTTTTGTGAACGATAGTTCTCTTCAATAATTTCAGCGAGGCCCGAGAATCGCCGTGCCGGTGTCTTGAGAGCCTTCTCGATATCAGCCCGGAGCCCCACAATGATGACGCGTTTTTTAGCCCGCGTCACGGCGGTGTATAAAAGCTCTTTGGAGATCAGTCGAGTACCGGGGGTAATCGACACTATGACTTGGTCGAACTCCGAACCTTGCGACTTGTGAATAGTCATGGCCCACCAAGCCTGCCAGTCATGAATGGCCGTAGAGGAAAGGGCACCTGCTTGAGCGTCGTCAACCGCAGCGGTGCTCGGAAGTGTCGCCGGTAGATAGGTAGGTCGTCCATCGGCACTTCGAACAATCAAGCCGGTATCGCCGTTGGTCACGCCATTTGAATGGTCCGTGGCCGTGATGAGAACCGGAACCCCTACCACCGAAGGTGCGGGTCCGAGCCTAATTTCGAGGTGCTTCTTGATGTGATCCACCCACCAAGTACGACTAAAAGGACCTTTGTGCTGTGCCGCCAGCACCATGGTCGACTCGAGCGCTGCCTTCCAGACATTGCGGGGGGCATTACTTTCGCCCAGCGACATGAGCGTGTCGGCTCTTTCAAAAACAAGATCGAAGAGCTCATCGCCGCCACTGGCGAGTTCACTCCCGTTGGTCACGTCAACGTGTGTAATGACCGATGTTCCGGCGTCAAGGAGACGCAGGGCTTCAGCGACATCGTCGTGGCGGATCGCCTTAAAGAAATTAAGAATGGTGTCTCGACCTTGCTCGTCCAGCCCACCATCAGCGCTGACTCGAAAGACGGTGTCAAGTGTCGTTCCCGGAAGTCCGAGCTGTGTGGCCGCTACAAGATCGCTCATGACCGTTCCGACGTCCACGCTTTGCAGCTGATTGGGATCGCCCACGAGCAGCAGCCGGGACTCGGGGGCCACCGCTCGTAGCAACTCGTCGAGGAGTGCCAGATCGACCATTGAGGTTTCGTCGCAAATGATGAAATCGACATGGAGAGGGTCGGTCCTTCGTCGCCTCGCCGCCGCGGGGCGAATAGACAGCAGCTTGTGGATCGTCGTGGGTATCAAACGGTGCGAAATCTCGGAGGCTATTTCGGGTGCTTCCGCCTCGAGGGCGCTGACCAACGACTCGCGAATGCGCTGGGCGGCCTTACCAGTTGGCGCACAGAGCTTCACCGAGAAGGTGCCCGCGGTGGCTCGATGGAGGGTAATCAGGAGTTTGGCTACGGTGGTGGTCTTCCCAGTACCAGGACCACCCGCCAAAATGGCGACTCGATTTTCAAACAACTTCAACGCCGCCTCTTTTTGCAGCGCCGATTCGGGATCGTCTTCGAAGATTCGGCCGACCTCGTCAATCCAGTTGGCCGGTTCCAGGAGGGCACCAACGCCGAGGGGCTCGAGGAGTCGCATCGCTACATCTCGTTCGAGCCGGAGAAAGCGGTCAAAATACAGTCGATCGTTGGCGACGACCAGCGGTCGAACGTGAGTCCCTCCATCTCCGAACGCGTCACCAACCAGGATTTTCTTCCACCCTTCGACATCGAGGGCCTGCAGTGCATCCGGGAGACGGCCGGTCTCCTTGATTGATGGAATAAACGAGAGCGGGAGGCAGGTGCCACCACGCTCCATGACGGACATGAGAAGCGCAACCGCCCACAACGTCTCTTCGTTCAGATCGTCGAACTCCAAAATGGCCGACATGATGTGGGTGAAGCCAGACGGCAGCCACTGTTCATCACGCGCGCGAGACTCGCGCCACTCAAAGGCGTCGGCAATCTCCGACAGTACGTTACGCAACAGCATCGTTGGCTCCATCAAACAGGTCACTTAATGCCGCAATACAGGCAGCGCTGGGCTGTAGATGCACCACGCCAGCCCCTGGGTAATCCGATCTCATACCCCGCAAGAACAAATATCCGGCACCATTGACGAAATTCTCATACGTATATGTTGAGCCAATCCTCGATCGGAGATAACGGTGGAGGGCCACGAGGTAGATGAGTCCTTGGAGGAAGTAGTGGTGTTGCACCATTGATTTCGCCATAACTCCCTGGTTATAGCCAGTGGGGCCATCACCTTGCAGGCGATTGGTCTTGTAGTCGACGACAAAAAACCTAGGACTTTCCGGATCGCCCACGGCGAGAACCGCATCAAGGGAGCCACTCAGGAAACCCTTGAGCTCGCGATCATCGACTCGGAGTTGGTCGAGCCAGGTTGCCAACAGCACATCACCACCGAGATGGTCACGGATGACGCGCACCAGACTGCCTATAGATACCCCATCACGCAGGGTGAGGTCGAAGCCCATTTCTGGAAGCCTCCGGCCAGTTCCAAAGTCCGCCAGCGTCATTCCCGGAGCGAGGTCCCCGAGACTCCCCTTCAATGAACTTTCGACCAGTTCAACAACTGAAGAGCTGGATACCGAGAAATTCGCACCATCAGGTTCATCGAGAGACAATCCGAATTCCGCGGCAGCGTCCTGGACTGACTGGGCGATGGTTGCTCGGTCGTCATTGGCCGTCAGATCAATCGTCTGCAGCACCTTGTGGACCACCTTACCGAGGAGCGCCGAACCGCGAAGTCGCGACACTTCAGTTTTTGGGACCAGCGGTAGATTCGCAGTGGAGCCATCAGAGCCCCCCGGTTCGCTGTCGGGCAGGGAGTCATCATCTGTAATGACCTGTAAATATTTGGTAATTCCGGAATACGACAGACGTGCGAGCGGTGTCTCGAGTGTTCGAGACATAGTGGCCAAGGAACGACTGCGCTCATCACCTTCGCTTCGGGGGACGCCCGTTAACTCCGTAGTATCCCAACCAAAGTGCTTTTTTTCGTTAGCCTGTCGTTCACGCCATTGGTGATCTCTAATCACCGGCGTACTGTTCTTCAGATTCCAGGTCCACAGCACATTTAGAACCTGACCACGAGTCAGCGCAACGTACGCCGTTCGCTTCAACTCCGATGTGTTGAGAAGGCTCTTCATCACTGCTCCGGGCGACCCATCTGTTGCGGTGATGTCAATCAGCGTGTGGCCCTCATCGCCTCGATAGGCACGGAATGCCATCTGACTTGCGCGGAGGTCAGGCTTGTCACTCAGATACGGGAGTAACACAATCGGGAACTGCAGCCCCTTGGACTTATGAATGGTCATCACTTGCACCGTCTTACGATCGCCATCAATTCGTCGACTCCACTGCCCCCCTACAGCGTCAGCGTCGTCGTTGGAGTCCGAGGCATTTTCGTGCGTCTCAATCAGCAATTCAACGAGTCCATCGAGAGAGTCTGATGAACGCTCACGCAGGATTTCCGCGATGTGCAGGACGTCAGTGATATGCCGCTCCGCATTCTCCATGCCAGCCAGAAATTGAAGGACACCGGATTCCTCAATTACCTGCTGATAGAAGTGCAGTCGGTCGCCGACCTCGAACAACTGGTGCCACTTATAGAGAAGATCGTGCCGTGCCGAGAGCCATTGTTCATCATCACGATGTTCGGCCAGCGAGACAATCGACTGCCCACCAAACCAAGACCACGCCAAGAGACGCGCACTGCTGAGACGACTCGGACGTGAAACGGCTTCAAGGAGATACTGCCACTGCGCCGCCGCATCTGAAACAAAAACATTGCCACCCCCCAAAATGGTAGCCGGGATATTGGCGTCATGTAAGGCTTTCGTGAACGACGCAACAAGGGCGTTGGATTTTGCCAGAACACAGATGTCGCTGAATTCAATCTTGCGGCGCACCTGGGTAACTGGATCAATAATGGTTCCACTTGAAACCAAGCCCGCAATGTAGCCTGGAAGCTCGGTTTGGATCTTTCGCTTCACATCGTCGGCGTTGTCTCCCGTAACGGAGCGAAACAGCCAGCTCGGCCCGTCGTCAACATCCTTTAATGGTCCGGCTGCAACCATCGGTTGATACGAGATTTCCACATTCTTCGCGACAAACTCGTCCGTTATCGGGAGCGGTTCATCTTCATCGCCAGCGACAAAACCAAAGTTTTCGTTTTCAAAAAACTCATTGGCGGCGGCCAAGAAGCTCTGCGATGATCGCCGGTTGCCCAAGAGAAAATTGGCTGATTCTGCCGATACTGCTTCACGGTACACCTGAACGTCACCTCCACGGAATCCGTAGATGGCCTGCTTGGGATCTCCCACCACGACGAAGGCTTTGAGTTGCTTCTGTTCTTCAATTTTCCGGAAGATCTTCCATTGGAGACTGTCAGTATCTTGAAATTCGTCGATCAGCAGCACTTTGATTGAACTCGCCAGCGCGTTAGCGGCCTCTGGTGACTCCAGCCTCTGTGACAACTTCGTTAGGAGGTCGTCGTAGCCAAGCAATGCGAGTTGTGATTTTCTTACCCGAATGGCTTCGAGAGCCCTCTGAGCAACTGAAAGCAGTACGTCAGAGCTGTCGCTCGGTGCCGAAGCAATGAGCGTGCCCCCAGGATTTGCCGCCGCAACCTTCAAAATGGACACGAGCTTATTGAAATGTCCTGCCACCGCTCCGAGCTCAGTCAGCTCGTTGGTGTCCATTGATCGAATCACGTCGGCCAACACGCTCTCGCGGAATTGATCGGTATCGACTTCGGCGGTTACTTCGCCAAGGGGCTCACCCAAAATACTGAGAGAACGCTGCGCAAATCCGTGAATAGTTGAGATCCGGATCTGACCAAAGTTTCCAAGCACCCGACGTAACACCCGACGTTCTTGATCGGTGTAGTTGCGGTGGGGAGACTCGGTATCATCTCCGTTCACAATCGAGGAGATGTTTTCGCGTATGCGTGACCGAAGCTCAGCCGCGGCGGCTTTGGTGAAGGTAACAATGACGACTTCGTCCGGCGAAATAACACCATCGGCTAAATAGTCCGCCACGAAGTTTTCGATGGTCCAGGTCTTTCCCGTACCGGCGCTGGCTTCGAGTGGCCATAGTTCCCCCCGAGGAGCGGGTCTGGAGAATTCGTAGTTCAACATCTCATCCATTGATGTTGCCGTCCTTTTCAATGAAGGTGAAGAGTGGAAAAACAGAATCCATTAACTCCCGAATCTTCGGGAAAACTGCCCGAAAGCTGGTTGGCGAGGTGTCAGACATGATGTCGTGCACCCCGAGATGAGCCATAGAGAGCTTCCAGTAGGGATCTCCGAGATATTTGGCGTAGTAGTCGGGCTTAAATTCCGTGTACGTCCATCTGTCCTCCGGGAGCGAAGGCTTCAGATACACCTTTAATTTGTCACCCGCGGCAAAGGGAATCGGCCTCAAGAGGTTGGCCCGATACAGAGTAATGATCTCCGCGATTGCCTTGCTGGCGAGCGCTGGCTCCCCCGTGACCGGAATACGCGCCATCTGAACTGGTTTATCGTCCGTTTTCACCGGTTGATACACCAAGTGGAGAATTACCTCGCCTGGCGTCACCGCCCGAACTGCTAATACACGAAGCCATATCGGAAGCATTCGCTGGACTGAAAGTTTCGAGGTCATCACCTCAACCAACGTGGTTGCTTCGGGCTCTTCAATCACATCAACACTGGCGCTGATGAGTGAATCGCCGATTGGTAGCGCCACCTTGACGTGCCGACGATTACCGCGCGCAACGCCATCGCGGTAATACTCCGCCCTCAATTCGGCGACTTCCAAGATCGGAACGGGATTCAGGATTGGTTCCGGTGGCACTTCGCCAGAGGTTTCCATCGACTCAAGTGCGGCGAGCAGATCCGTCTCCGTCTTGAGGTCAATATCCGCGCGCTCTTCTTCCCATAACTTGCGCAAGACGATGGTGGACAGGAGGCTATCGACCTCGGCATCGAGTTCATCTTCTCGACGAACTTCAAGATCCGGCAACGACACCCCGAGTGATTCCCGAGCAAAGACTTTTGGAGGATTTAACAGAAAATCTTCGAGCTGTTGAATCGAGAGTGCTTCGGTCGAAGCGTTACTCACCGATGGGGTTGCGTTGCGGAGGGCCCAGGGAGTTCGGGCTCGGTGAGCCGAGAGATCAAAATTCAAATCGGAGTACGACCAAGGTTGCTTGATTACACCGAGTGAATTCAACGGCGCGGCAAACGAGGTACTGGAATCAACAAAGTTCTCAATGCTAAAGCCATTGCGAGGGTGCGTGACGGTCAGAATTTCCTGTTCTCCCTCCAGCAACTCCGCGGTGAGATCAAAGAATTCGCTGAGGGCAATTCCGTGATCGACGGCCTTGTTGGTGGTGACGTCCGATCCGTTGCGGATCATGACGAGCCGTTGTTGGGCCGAGAGAATTACTTGGCGCAGTTGACCACGAGCTTCATCCGGTGGTCGAATGTCCCCCGGTTCATAGGATAGTTTTCTCAAGTCATTCGAGTCCCAATCCGCTGCAGTAAATGCATCATCGTCGAAGCCAGCGATGTAAATCGACTTGAACCCAATACCCGGCAACGTTCCAGGAGACGTTACGGTTATGCCACCAGTAAAAATCGCACCGAGTGAGCCAATCGAGCCGAATGCCTCGTCTACGAGCAACATGAAGTCCCGAAAGTTGATGACGTGCGCATTAAAGGGTGCCGATCGGCGAAGGGGCTCCAGCGATGAGAGGACCCGTTCAAATTCACGTACCTCATCAGGTCCCGGAGTAACAAACTTCCGAGAAGAACTTTGCAGCCACTGCAACCACTCTTCGAGCTTCTTCGGAACCCACGATTCCGTCACGACCATTTCTAGATCGTGAATCACACTGGCTAGGGCTACCAAGTCGTCAAAATGAGCCGGCGCCACTTCCACGGGTAGGACGCCACGAGACGCACGCAGTCGAGGGTTTTCGATCATCGCACCGAGTGAAAGCCGCTGAATTCCCGCTTTCCACGTGTTCAGCGCTCCGAGCGCTCCGAGATCAAACTGCGTACGGTGCTCGGCGTTGAGTCCCCATCGAATATTGGCCGCACTAGACCATTCCGCAAACAGTTCACTGCTATCGCCACTCAAATTGCGTGTGCGGACAATGGCCGGTTCTGACAGGAGCCCCAAGACTTCCGAGCGAGAACATCGACTCTTAACGACTGCCAGCAAATGACGAACAGCTTGCAGGTAGAGACCATCGTGCGATATTGATCGATCGGCGATTCGATATGCGAGATGCGCTCGAGGCTGGTCCGCAGATTCGGTCCGAGGGGCACCGAATGCCGCACGAATGAGGGGTTCGAACCTTTTGAGATTGGGGCATACAACCAAAATCTCCGACTCAGTGATTTTCGGACCGCCGGTGGCGTCAGTCTCCTCCAGCTCGTGAAGAATGGCGTCACGAAGTACCTCGGCCTGCCTCGACTCGCCGTGAGCTTCATGCATGATGACACTGGCGTCTCGTACGTGCTTGTTCAAAAACACATCCGAGCGGAGTGTGTATTGGATTGCCTCAAGCAGATTGTCCGACTCTTTCGGGAGTTGCGGTCTCGTAATCGGTTCCGACTTCGATTCCTTATCAATGGCATCGCCCATCGAACGCAGGGCCAGTCCGGCGCCACCCCACATGCGAAGGGCATTCGTTTGAAATTCCTCTCGATCGCCACTTTCTGGTTGCATCGATTCACTAAACGGGTTCACGAGAAAAACATTGACGTCCATGACTGTTGAGAGTTTTGACAACGCCTCGACGTATCGAAGACCTCCGGGCAGGGAACTTAGGCCGAAAATATTGATGCGGTCTCGGACCGGAAAAGTCGCATGGATGAGATCAACCTCGGACCACGCCTCATCCCATCGCTCTGCACTACAGGGCACGCCCACGAAATTTCGAACCGCAACAAAGGTCTCCGCCTGGGTAGCTTCGTCTTGACTTTCGGTGGCCGTCTCACCGTTCATCCACTTCTGAACCATTTCTGGACGCCACGTCAAATAACGGTCGAACAGGTCGGCGAGCTGACGACAACGAGAAAGCGAAATAGCGCCGGAGCTTTCTTGAACGAGCGCGGCGCCTGGGTGGCTCGGGTTGAGATGGGCCCATTCGAAAATGAGGAACTGAAGCTGCGGAAGCCCCCAGGGGTCGACTTCAAGTCCCGTCGTACGTTGTAAATGTCCGTCGAGGACACGACTAATGAGCTTTGAAGGGAACTCTTGTAGCCAATTGGCGACAATCCCGTCAGTTCTTTGTTCGCCAGCCCCGAGATGGCTTGCCGTCTCCTTTACCAACCACGAGCGAACACCGAGTGATGGGGTTATAACCCACTCTGGGGTTAAGGCACTTTCGAGGATCGTCGCCAAGTTACGGCGTGATTCAAGCTGATTCACGAAGGTAGGTAGCAACTCTTCGAGACTTGCACCAAATGCGACCTTAAGCACTGTTCCCCTCGATTTCTATCAAAACGTACTCATCACAAAATACTGTCCCTATAGGATATTACTGATGGCCAAGAATTCAACTCGGTTCTTGCCACTTCTATGGAAATAGCTACTGAGGCGTGGTTTCATTTCACGACTCCAGTTCCTTTGTCAATGATTCATTAAGGATTTAACTCAGGATCCTGGTTGAGTTCCTTGTCCGGACCCCATTCATTGGTCCACCTCTTGTGAGAGTAGCACTGCGTTTTCTTCCTGCCACCTAGTAGCGAATTCAACCGGCGTCATGTAGCCAAGAGCACTGTGTGGTCGGTAGTGGTTGTAGTTCTTGCGGTGCTCTTCCAGCATGAAACGAATCTCCCACATGGAGTCAAAGATTTCAAGTGTTAAGAGCTCATCGCGCATTCTTGAGTTGAATGACTCAATCCGTCCGTTCTGCCAGGGAGAGCCGGGATCGCAGTAGCTGGTGTTGATTTTGGTTGCCCGACACCAATGGCGTTCTCAACCGGTCAACGCAACGAACTCTGTGAACTTCTCCAATGGTGTCATATAACCAAGCGTTGCGCGTGGTCGTCCGTTGAGGCTTCGCTGAAAGCGTCGTAGATCGGCCGCGGAGTGCTTTGAGAGGTCAGTGCCCTTGGGCATGTATTGACGCAGGAGTCCGTTGGTATTCTCATTTGATCCTCGCTGCCATGGTGAGTGGGGATCGCAAAAGTAGACCGGCACGCCGGTGGCAACCGTGAACTTGGCGTGGTTCACGAGCTCACGACCCTGGTCCCAGGTCACCGATCTCATGAGTTCGTCAGGGAGAGTCTTCACAACCTTGCGCATAGCTGTCACGACGTTGTCCGCTCCCCATCCGTCTGGCAGGTGCAGCAGTAAAGTGAGCCGACTCGTTCGTTCCACCAACGTTCCCACCGCGCTCTTGCCCCCAGCGCCAATGATGAGGTCGCCTTCCCAATGTCCCGGGACCGCCCGGTCTTCGACCTCAGCGGGTCGATCCGAGATCATCACCATGTTGGGGGTGTGGCCACGTCCGTCGACCTTGAGTGGTGTCGTGCGGCTGGTCTTGCCCGAGCGCAGGCATCGAGCCAATTCCCGGCGCAGTTCGCCACGCCCTTGAACAAACAGCGACTGGTAGATGGTTTCGTGGCTCACGCGCATGGTCGAATCGTCGAGGTAATCCAAGGCTAAGCGACGGGCGATCTCCTGGGGTGACCAGAACTGCTGGAGGCGCTTGGTGACCTCACGCTGGAGTGGACCCCTCACGAGCTTGCCTGGTTTGGGGCGCCGAGCACACTCCTGGGCTCGCATCTGTGCGCGCCACGCCACGTAATCGTCAGCGCCGCCGTTGGCGTTCACCTCGCGAGTCACGCTCGAGGGTGACCGGCCTATTCGCCGAGCAATCGAGCTCATCGACTCACGCGCACGGACTCCCAGCAGGATCTATTCGCGGTCTTCAATGGAGAGTCGCCCAGCGCGTGGCGTCCATCGTTCGGCGATGCCTTCACTCGACAACTTTTCGCGCAACATGATGCTCAGTGTCGAGCTATTGCAGCACAACTGGCGCGCAATCTCTGTTTGGTTGAGCCCTGCATGATGAAGTCGCAACGCGAGTGACTTCTGAGCTTGGGTGAGACGTGGCGCCACTGGCGACCTCCTGTGTTAGGTACTCCACTCTCACAGGAACGTTGCGCTCACCCCTTGAAACCGCCCTCCGGAATACCCGTCGCGATTCAGAGTGCCGCCAAGTTCCCAATCTCAGAAATCGTTCAGATTCGAGGTTCCTTCACCGGAAACAGTCACCGTGAGCGTCGTTCATAAACCTCTGGAATGCGAGCATTTCCTCTTGGAATGTTTCGATTGTCTGCTCGATGGCAGGCCGCTCCTTCCACCGAGTTACGAAGCCTCGTAGGAAGGACCGCATTGCGCCTCGTACCTCGGTGCGTTGCTGTTCGGTGGCTTCTTCCTTGTAGGTGGGGTTGTGCTGCAGTGAGGATTTCAGTGCATCCGTGAGCATTGACTGCATCCAGTTCGGATCATTTTGAGCGCTCCCAAATCGCCGGAGGAATGCCCCGCGAGCAACTTCTAGGCGAGATTCCAATGCTTCATCGCTCAGATGCCAGCCCGATTGCTCAACCTCATAAAGCGACGGGAGTTGCGACTCAAAACCGAGGATTTCCCACGCGGCCAGCTCGAGACCCCACACTTCGCCTGCCGCGGTCAAGTGGTCAAGGTGAGATAAGTAGGTAGACATATCGTTGACTGCGGTCCAATTGGTCGACCAGTGCTGACCAGTCTGAGATGCCGCCAGATTAAGAACGATCCGATCCACCGGGCACACGGGTGGCAGGGGGATCTTGCCGTGCGCATAGGCGTGCTTCAGAGCGAGCGACATGCTCTTCTGACACACGCTGAGTTTGAAGCCGACTTTCCCAAATGGGTTTTCGACATTCTTAGTTACGCGACGTGGCGGATTTGGGCCCTCTTCTAGAACTGTGGTTCCCGACGGAACAACTGGGATACCACCGCCCCAACCTCCATGTTCGCAAGTAAGCCCCTTAAGCCCGAGGGCAATGGTCGCGCGGTAGACAGCCAGACTTGCTGGAGCCATTCGGAGCTCCATTTCGGCAAACCAGTGCGTAATGTCCTCCCGTGTCAACAGGTCTTTCCGCGGAAGGTCGAAGGTTTCCTTGGGGCCACTGCGACGGTTTTTCGTCGCTTCCGAACCCTTGCGATATGCGCGATGCGGGCGACCGACGTCAGAAATTGCAGTTGCATCCCGCGTCTGGGACATCAAGTTCTCCAGCAAGCACTGGTGGCACGTGGATTCGGGCAAGGTATTTTCCTTAGGGGTAGCGTTATCTGTTATAATAACAGGTAGTGGAAGCAATCGGTGCGGCCGCTGATGGAGGCAATGATAGAAAAGTGCATTCGGTGCAGCAAGGTGAAGTGCGCGACCTGTGATGGGAACGGCTGCGAAGTACGTTCCGCCTTACCAGCGAGTCCGTGGGCGCAAGGGACCGAGAACTCCGGAGTTTGGTGCGACACGTGCGTGGCGCTCTTTGACACCAAAATCAAGGAATCTGGTCACAAGATGTCCCGCGCCAGTCGCGTCTTTTTAAAGACCATCGCACAGGCGCCCGAGGAGTACGTCCGCGACACGCCGGCGAGCGCATACCCCTACGACACCATCGACATGCTCAAGAAGCAACGTACGAAGTTCATGAACAAGTTGGCGTGGGATACATTTGGCATGAAAGGTTCACCGTTTGCGTTCGACCAGATCAACTACGAGGCTCCATACCCGTACTTCACCACAACTGAAATTGCGGATGTAATCATCGGGATCATTGACGACGAACCTGATGATTTCGCCGTCCTCTGAGCATGCCCTACTTTCACTCCAACGGCTCGCCTGACCGCCAAAGCGCATTGGCCACGCTTGCGTCTTGAGTCGGCTTGTCCTGACCCCCTTCATTGGTCCATCTCTTATGACTAGAGAGCCGCCGATTAAGTTCAGCATTAGAGGTGCCCGTGGGAGGTCATAATGCGACTCAGCCGAGTAATCAGCGATCGTTGAAGCGGATTGACGCGCGAGCCATTCGATTCTGCACGGTTCCCAATCCGGTCACTAGGTTCGCTAAGTCGGTTGGTAGCGGAGCACTCGTGTGCACTCGCTCGCCCGATTCGGGATGAATGAAACTCAAGGTCGTCGAGTGAAGGAAGAAGCGCTCGGG
>Ga0136642_1000974_pt1 | contig 13175 bp, 12 predicted proteins | sample LowCatLa1302831Y_FD_115313 | JGI IMG/M metagenome (GOLD analysis project Ga0136642, IMG submission 115313) | Freshwater microbial communities from Lower Cathedral Lake, Yosemite National Park, California, USA - 13028-31Y | ecosystem: Environmental > Aquatic > Freshwater > Lake ... | reverse complement strand
TTATTGAAATAGCAATCGCTATAAATTCATCATAATCGATAATAATATTTATAATGATTATGTTGATTAGTACATATATATCAATGATATAAGCCTACTAAATAATGGGTTAATAATATGTTTATTGCTACCTAAATTAATATATATAATGAGTCTTTAAATAACCTATTATTCGGAGAAAAATAGATATGTCTTCTTATAAAGAACTATTAGCTCAGCGCGAGCACTTAGATAAACAGATTAAAGAGGCGATTGCTCTTGAAAAAGCCGATGGCATTGCTAAGGCTAAAGTGATTATTGAGCAATATGGCTTGAGCGCTTCCGATCTATTCAGTCGCAAATCAGGCCCTAAAGGCGGTGGTGGCAAGGTAGCTCCTAAATACCGCAATCCGTCTACAGGTGAAGCTTGGACGGGTCGTGGTAAGGCTCCAAAGTGGATTGATGGCAAAGATCGTAGTAATTACCTGATCTAAATCCTGATTGATGCATCAAAAAAGGCCGCAGATGCGGCCTTTTTCATCGCCCTTATCCCTAGAGGCACTTTTTTCCGAGCGCTTCAACAAAGATAGATTCCAATTGCTCGTACCGACTGCCTTGAGGCCATGATTCATCTTCCTCGATATCAGTAGCAGGGTAGCCAATAATCAGCTGGTTATGGTCAATAAGCCCATTTTCTAGCTCTTCTTTAATGTTTTCTGTGAATTGGGGCCTATACCCATTATTTTCATCTGCTAGAGTTACAACACCTGGGTGAAGTTTAATAAAACCTTCATCTACTAGTATAGGAATCCTCTGTGTGTCCCTGTTTTTACTCAAATAATGGATTAAGTGAACTTGTTCCACGGGCGGTATTAAGGCATCTAAAAAGATTAAATCAGGCGCGATCGAGACAGCCTTCATTAAGCCTTCTAAGCTATCAATCGCTACCTCCATTTCCACCTTTAATTGCCAGTTTTGAATTGATTCCAGGAGATCATGACTATTCTCAGCTCTGCGGAATATGCCCATTGCAATACAGTTTTGACTAGTTTTTTGCCGCATTGCTCTTTTTCTTCGTTGGAGCTGCTGCTCAAGAGAGCTTGATAGTATTCGCCGGTGGCCGCCCCGGGTCTTCCAGGCGATCAATTCACCTAATTCCACCATTTTTTGGACAGTTCCAAGAGATACCTGCAAAATCTTGGCGCTTTGCCTAGTGCTGAGATATTCCATATCTGGGGTGACAGTTTTCATATTTCCCTTAATTTCGTTAATTCATTCGAAGATTTAGAGAATAAAAATCAAACTCAAGGGAATCTGTCGGGAGATCTTTAAAGCTTGGTAGGAAAGTTCTTATTAGTTTGATGTTGATACAAAATATCCCCAAATACAAGCAAAGGAGTCAAAGCCCTTTTGTAGAAAATGGTCAATCGTGTTAAATTAGACACATGTAGCAGCAGTATTTGCACAGATCAATTCGTGAAACGGTGAAGCCGCGTAACGGATGGTTATAACCACAGTTTTAGTCGGGAAACCCGATGAAAGGTGAGCATCATGATGCAGGAATCAAGAGATAACTCTTATCTCTTTGGCGGTAACGCACCCTACGTAGAGGAACTCTACGAATCCTATTTACACGATCCAGCCTCTGTAGCCGATCATTGGCGAGCCTATTTTGATAATGTGAAACAAGTCCCTGCGGTTGATGGTTCATCTCGCACTGACATTGCCCACGGACCCATTGTTGCGTCTTTTGCTGAGCGCGCTAAGCAAGGTCCCATTAGAACGATTTCTGATTCGGCAGACTCAGATATGGGGCGTAAACGGGTTGCAGTTCAGCAGTTGATCGCGGCGTATCGTAACGTCGGTAATCGCTGGGCAGATACTGACCCCTTGAAACGCACTGAGCGTCCGGATATTCCCGAACTAGATCCAGCCTTCTACGGATTTACTGATGGCGATATGGATATTGTCTTCAACATTAGCAATACATTCTTCGGTAAAGCCGAAATGAGCTTGCGCGACTTACTGCAAGCCTTGCGCGAAACGTACTGCGGCACGATTGGTGCTGAGTATATGTTTATCGCTGATCAAAAGATTAAGAAGTGGTGGCAAGAGAAGTTAGAGTCGGTTCGCTCAAGACCCTCATTTAATGTAGAAAAAAAACGTCAAATTTTAGATCGCGTGACTGCAGCAGAAGGTCTAGAACGTTATTTACAGGCTAAGTATGTGGGTCAAAAACGCTTCTCCCTTGAGGGTGGGGATAGTTTTATTCCTTGCATGGATGAACTAATTCATCAAGCGGGTGCTAAAGGTGTTCAAGAGATCGTCATTGGTATGGCTCACCGCGGTCGTCTTAATGTCCTAGTCAACACTTTAGGCAAAATGCCAAAAGATTTATTTGCAGAGTTTGAGCATAAAGGCCCTGAGACTTTACCTGCGGGTGATGTGAAGTACCACCAAGGTTTTTCTAGCGACATCTCTACGCCAACTGGACCAGTCCATGTTTCTCTAGCATTTAATCCTTCCCATTTGGAGATTGTTAATCCCGTAGTGGAAGGTTCAGCACGCGCCCGCATGGATCGTCGTGGGGATGCTTTAGGGCAGCAAGTATTGCCTGTGCTTGTTCATGGCGATGCTGCAATTGCTGGCCAGGGTGTAATGCAAGAAACTTTGTCTTTGGCAGAGGTACGGGGTTACTCGACTGGCGGCACAGTACACATTGTGATTAATAATCAAATTGGTTTTACTACTTCAGATCCGCGAGACTTGCGTTCTAGCTTGTATTGCACAGACATCATGAAGATTATTGATGCGCCAGTATTACATGTGAACGGCGATGATCCTGAGGCAGTGGTATTGGCAACTCAACTGGCTATAGAGTTTCGGACACAGTTTCATAAAGATGTGGCAATCGATATTGTTTGCTTCAGAAAGCTGGGCCACAACGAGCAAGATACGCCCTCAATGACTCAGCCTTTGATGTATAAAATTATTGCTGAGCATCCTGGTACACGTAAGCTTTATGCAGATAAGCTAGAGGCGGAAGGCACATTGCCTGTTGGCGCGGGAGATCAGATGGTCAAGGATTTCCGAGCCGCGATGGATGCGGGCATACAAACTTCGGATCCAGTCCTCAGTAATTACAAAGGCAAGTTTGCAGTGGATTGGGCGCCATTTTTGAATAAGAAATGGACTGATGAAGCTGACACAGCTATTCCTTTGACAGAATGGAAGCGGTTGGCTGAACGTGTCTCTACAGCGCGTGAAGGCTTTAAGGTGCATCCTTTGGTTCAAAAGGTACTAAACGATCGCGCGGCAATGGGGCGTGGCGAAACCAATATTGACTGGGGTATGGGCGAGCATATGGCGTTCGCATCCTTGGTGGCGAGTGGTTATCCGGTCCGTTTGTCAGGCGAAGATAGCGGTCGCGGAACCTTTACCCATCGGCATGCGGTTTTACATAACCAAAATCGTGAGAAATGGGATACCGGTGTTTATATTCCATTGCGCCATATTGCTAAAGATCAAGCGCCATTTTTAGTAATTGACTCTATTTTGTCTGAAGAGGCTGTGCTTGGTTTTGAGTATGGCTACGCCTCAGCTGAACCGAACACCTTAACCATCTGGGAAGCGCAATTCGGTGACTTTGCTAATGGTGCCCAAGTGGTGATTGATCAATTTATTGCCTCGGGTGAGGTGAAATGGGGTCGTGTCAATGGCTTAGTCATGATGTTGCCCCATGGATATGAAGGTCAAGGACCAGAACATTCATCAGCCCGTCTTGAGCGCTTCATGCAGTTATGTGCCGACACCAATATGCAGGTGATTCAGCCGACTACTGCATCGCAAATCTTCCACGTATTGCGCCGTCAGATGATTCGTCAGTTCCGCAAACCATTGATCTTGATGACTCCAAAATCATTACTTCGTAATAAGGAGGCAGCATCTCCTTTATCAGAATTTACTAAAGGCAAGTTCTACACGGTATTGCCTGAGCGCGATGACACTATCGACGCTAAGCAAGTAACCCGTTTGGTGATGTGTTCTGGTAAGGTTTATTTCGACCTAGTGAAACAGCGTACCGAGAGGAAATTGACTGACGTTGCCATCATTCGTCTTGAGCAGCTTTATCCGTTCCCACACAAAGCGCTTGCTTCCGAGTTGAAGAAGTATCCAAAAATTGCCGAGGTTGTATGGTGTCAAGATGAGCCACAGAATCAAGGCGCTTGGTTCTTCGTACAACACAATATTTTGGAAAATATGTCTGATGGTATGAAGTTGGCTTATGCAGGCCGTCCAGCATCTGCTTCGCCTGCCTGTGGATATGCACATTTGCACCAAGAACAACAGAAGTCTTTATTGAATGCGGCATTTGCCAACCTAAAAGGTTACGTGATTACGAAATAATCGTCGTCATAACTCAACATACATATAACTAGGATTAATCATGGCTATTTTTGAAGTTAAAGTTCCACAACTCTCTGAATCGGTTGCTGAGGCAACATTGTTGCAATGGAAAAAGAAAGTCGGCGATGCTGTTGCTCAAGACGAAATCTTGATTGAAATTGAAACTGATAAAGTTGTTCTTGAAGTGCCATCACCATCCGCCGGTGTTCTTACTGACATCGTGATTGCCGATGGCGGCACTGTTATGGCTGAGCAATTGATCGCTAAGATTGATAGCACTGCTGTGGCTGCTAAGTCTGTTCCTGCAGCAGCTCCAACTGCAGTACCAGCAAAAGCTACTCCAGCAGCCAAAGCTTCTACTGCAGCCGCAGCTCCTTCCGCTGCAAAAATCCTTGCTGAACATAATCTGAGCGCTGCTCAAGTTTCAGGCTCGGGCCGTGATGGCCGCATTACCAAAGGTGATGCATTAAATGCTGCAGCAGGTACAAAATCTGCTGTTATCCCAAGCGCCTCAATTCCAACGGGTAATCGTCCAGAGGAGCGGGTTCCAATGAGCCGCTTACGTGCTCGTATTGCTGAACGTTTACTTGAGTCACAAGCTAATAACGCAATATTGACTACATTCAATGAAGTCAATATGGCTCCAGTCATTGCGCTTCGAAATAAATATAAAGATCAGTTCGAGAAGACTCATGGTGTGAAGCTAGGCTTTATGTCTTTCTTCGTCAAAGCAGCAACCCATGCTTTGAAGAAATTCCCATTGCTCAATGCTTCTGTTGACGGTAATGACATTGTGTACCACGGCTACTTTGATATTGGTATTGCTGTAAGCTCACCACGTGGCTTAGTAGTGCCCATTCTGCGTGATGTTGATCAAATGAATTTGGCAGATATTGAGAAAAAGATTGCAGAGTTTGGTGTTAAAGCCCGCGAAGGTAAATTGTCGATTGAAGATTTGACTGGTGGCACATTCTCTATCTCTAATGGTGGTGTATTTGGTTCCATGCTCTCTACGCCGATCATCAACCCACCACAATCTGCCATTTTGGGTATTCACGCCACTAAAGATCGCGCTGTTGTTGAGAACGGTCAAGTAGTAGTGCGCCCAATTAACTACCTTGCTTTGTCATATGATCACCGCATCATCGACGGCCGTGAGGCTGTGCTCGGTTTAGTTGCCATGAAGGATGCCTTAGAAGATCCAGCACGTCTTCTTCTTGATTTGTAAAAGGGAAGATCATGAGCCAAGCTTTTGACGTAGTCGTAATTGGCGGTGGCCCTGGTGGCTACATCGCCGCAATTCGTGCAGCGCAACTCGGTTTTAAGGTTGCTTGCGCAGAATCGTGTTCTTATGATGACCCTAAGGGTGAGCCTCGCTTAGGGGGTACTTGTTTAAACGTGGGTTGTATTCCTTCGAAGGCTTTATTAGCCTCTTCTGAGGAGTTTGAGAAGATTGGTCACCATGCTGCCGATCATGGCATCAAAGTGGGCGCTGTCAGCATTGATTCTAAAAAGATGGTTGCACGCAAGGACGATATTGTTACGAAGATGACAGGTGGTATTCAGTATCTTTTCCGTAAGAACAAAATCACCTTATTAAGAGGTCATGCTTCTTTCGAGGCTAAGGGTGCTGATGGCTACCAAATTAAGATTGATGGAAAAGATAAATCAGTCGCTTCTGCAAAGAATGTCATCATTGCAACTGGTTCTAAAGCGCGTCATTTGCCTGGTTTAACAGTAGATAACGTATTGATCTGCGATAACGAAGGTGCTCTCAAGTTTGATTCAGTACCCAAGAAACTGGGTGTCATTGGTGCCGGCGTGATTGGCTTGGAACTCGGCTCTGTATGGCGTCGTTTAGGATCTGAAGTGACTGTACTTGAAGCATTGCCCTCTTTCTTGGGCGCATGTGATGTGGGCATTGCTAAAGAAGCGTTTAAGCTATTTGTTAAGCAGGGTCTGAACATCAATATGGGTGTAAAAATTGGTGATGTGAAGGCTGATAAGAAGGGTGTTGTTGTTAACTACACCGATAGCGCTGGTAAATCTGCTAAGTTAGAGTGCGATCGCTTGATCGTTTCTATTGGCCGCGTACCAAACACCGATAAATTAGGTTTAGATAAAATTGGCCTCAAAGTGGATGAGCGTGGTTTCATTCCGGTCGATGATCATACTTGCGCTACCACTGCACCTGGCGTATACGCAGTAGGTGATGTTGTGCGTGGACCGATGTTGGCCCACAAAGCAGAGGATGAGGGTGTATTGGTGGCTGAAGTGATTGCGGGCCAAAAACCGCATATTGATTACAACTGCATACCCTGGGTGATTTACACCGATCCTGAAATTGCTTGGGTTGGTAAAACTGAGCAGGCATTGAAAGAGGCTGGCATTGCTTTTAAGGCTGGTCAATTCCCATTCGGAGCCAATGGCCGTGCATTGGGCATAGGTCGCTCTGATGGGTTCATCAAAATCTTGGCTGATGCTAAGACAGATGAAATTCTTGGTGTACACATCATTGGACCAAATGCTTCTGATTTAATTGCTGAAGCTGCTGTGGCAATGGAATTTAAAGCGGCAGCTGAGGATATTGCACGCATCTGTCATCCGCATCCAAGTCTGTCAGAAGTCATGCGTGAAGCAGCCCTGGCAACTGATCAACGTGCATTAAATATGTAATTGAAAACCATTGAGCACTACCAACAAGAGTTAAAAGCGCGCGGGTATCATACCGATTCCGCGCAGCTTCGTGCTGTAGAGCGTTTACAGCAGTGTGAAGATGAATGGATTTCTTATAAAGAGATTCGTAGCAACAATCTCAAGAAGGCACTCTTCAAGCCAACTTTGCCTCGGGGTTTATATATTTGGGGTGGAGTAGGGCGTGGGAAATCCTTTGTGATGGATTGCTTTTATGCGGCCTCCCCATTAGAAAAAAAGATTCGCATTCATTTTCATGAGTTCATGCGTGAAGTTCACCGCGAATTACATGAGTTATCTGGTATGGCCGACCCTTTAGACGAATTAGCTAAGAGAATCTCGCAGCGCTTTCGCTTGATCTGTTTTGACGAGTTTCATATCAATGACATTGCTGATGCAATGATCTTATATCGCCTTCTGAGTGCGCTGTTTGAAGATCGCGTGCAATTTGTGATGACATCAAACTATCGCCCAGATCAGCTATACCCCAATGGCTTGCATCGCGATCGTTTATTACCCGCGATTAAATTACTCGAAGAAAGACTGGATGTTCTCAATCTGGATGCCGGGAATGACTATCGTCGTGTGCAGATGGCACAAGTAGAAGCATATTTAACGCCAGCTAATGCTGAAAGCCAGGTCAAACTTGGTCAAATGTTTCAAACGCTAATAGGCAACCGTAAAGAGATTGCTATGCCTGTCTTAAATATTGAGTCTCGCGAGCTCAGACCTTTACATATGGCCAATGGCGTTGTTTGGTTTGATTTTCAAACGCTGTGCTGTGGCCCGCGCTCCCAAAATGACTACCTTGAGATTGCCAAGCAATTTCATACGGTGATTCTGTCTGGAGTCCCCTATATGCCCCCTAGGATGACTAATGAAGCACGTCGCTTTATCTGGCTGATTGATGTCTTATATGACCATAAAATCAAATTAATCATCTCTGCGGAGCTTCCAGCTCCAGATCTGTATACCGAGGGCCAAATTACCGCAGAATTCTCCAGAACAGTGTCTCGCCTCATTGAGATGCAGTCCCGTGACTACCTAGATGCACCGCGTCGGGTAATTGATACCAGCTTGACCTAAAATAAGGTCATGAGCAGCCTTTCTCCCATTAATGCCGATTTACATTGCCACTCAGTAGTTTCCGATGGCACTTTGACGCCTGAACAGCTTGCAGAGCGTGCCAAAGCGAATGGTGTGCAATTGTGGGCGCTCACTGATCATGATGAATTAGGCGGTCAACAACGCGCAAGAGATGCGGCCCACGCTCTGAATATGGATTATTTATCTGGCGTAGAAATTTCAGTTACTTGGATGGGGCAAACCATTCATATTGTTGGACTTGGTATTGATGCCGACCATGTTGGAATTTTAGAGGGCCTCCGTCGCACGCGCGAAGGTCGCGGGGATCGTGCCCAACTCATGGCTGACCAACTATTAAAAGTAGGCATTCCAGGCGCGTATGAAGGTGCTTTGCATTACGCGGGTAATGATCAGTTGATTTCGCGAACGCACTTTGCACGTTTCTTAGTAGAGCAGGGCTTTTGTCGTGATACCGAACAGGTATTTAAAAATTATCTGGTTGAAGATAAGCCTGGCTTTGTTCCTCATATGTGGGCAACATTGGACAATGCGGTCGCTTGGATCAAGGCGGCTGGCGGAGTTGCGGTCATTGCCCATCCGGGACGCTACAGCAGACTGAATGCGATGCAGATGGATGAGCTTTATAAGCACTTTAAAGATATCGGCGGTTTGGCAATTGAGGTCATCACTGGAAGTCATAGTCCAGACCAGTATCAAACTTTTGGAAAGATTGCTCAGCAATATGGTTTCTTAGCTTCTCGAGGATCAGACTTTCATGATCCTAATGAGAGTCATATTGACCTCGGTAATTTGCCACACCTACCAGATCACCTTACACCGGTATGGTCTGCATTTCATTGATTCATTAACGACAAAGATAAAGAATAAAGATGTTTGCTGAACGTGTTCTCTCTGGTATGCGACCTACGGGTAATTTGCATCTTGGCCACTATCATGGCGTACTCAAGAATTGGGTGCGCTTGCAATCTGAATATCCTTGCTTTTTCTTTGTTGCAGATTGGCATGCTCTAACCACACACTATGAAACCCCAGATGTGATTGAGCAATCGGTTTGGGAAATGGTGATTGATTGGTTAGCAGCAGGCGTAGATCCAAACCAAGCTACTTTATTTATTCAGAGCAAGGTTCCAGAGCATGCAGAGCTTTTCTTGCTGCTGTCTATGGGAACCCCATTGGGCTGGCTTGAGCGGGTACCGACCTACAAGGACCAGATTGAAAAGTTAAAAGAGAAAGACCTACAAACCTACGGCTTCTTAGGCTACCCACTATTACAGGCTGCCGATATCTTGATTTACCGCGCTCAACATGTGCCAGTAGGCGAAGATCAAGTGCCTCATGTAGAAATGACGCGTGAAGTAGCGCGCCGCTTTAATTATTTATATGGCCGCGAACCTGGTTTTGAAGAAAAAGCCTTAGAGGCTGTAAAAAAACTGGGGAGTAAACGCGCCAAGATGTATGCAGAGTTACGCGTGGCATTTCAGGAGCGTGGTGATGATGAGGCATTGGAACAAGCCAAAGCATTACTGCAAGAATCACAAAGCTTATCAATGGCTGATCGTGAGAGATTATTTGGCTTCCTAGAGGGCTCGCGAAAAATTATTCTTCCCGAGCCGCAGGCATTGTTAACTGCAGCATCACGCATGCCAGGTATTGATGGCCAAAAAATGTCTAAGTCCTATGGCAATACGATTAGTATTCGCGAAGAGCCTGCTGAGGTCATTAAAAAAATCCGCACCATGCCAACTGACCCAGCCCGAGTACGCAGAACAGATATTGGTGACCCCGCACGTTGTCCTGTATGGCAATTGCATGCTGTGTACTCCAATGAAAAAACTAAACAATGGGTTGAAAAGGGTTGTAAATCTGCAGGTATTGGTTGCCTTGAGTGTAAGCAGCCAGTAATCGATGCCATTCTTTTAGAGCAGCAACCGATGTTTGAACGTGCTCAGAAGTATTTAGATGATCCGAGTCTTTTGCGCTCGATCATTGCCGATGGGTGCGACAAAGCTCGCAAAGTTGCTCAAGAAACCATGCGTGAGGTCCGCGAAGCGATGGGCCTTGATTACGATTAAGGTTCTTGTTTTGCCTAATTTGCACGATGTAATTGAGAAACCATCTTCTTGGGTAGTCCGTTTTGCACCGCTGATTCCGATAGGTAGAGAAACGCTTGATCTTGCATGTGGTTCAGGGCGTCATTCTCAGTTATTGGCAAATTTAGGATATTCAGTCTTAGCAGTGGATCAAGATGTATCAACCATTGAGAGTTTAAATTCTTCTGCCATTACTCCAAAATGCCTCAATCTTGAAGATGAGACTTGGCCTCTATCTGGCATGAAATTTGGCGGTATTGTCGTAACGAATTACCTATATCGCCCATACCTCGATCATTTGCCTAAATTGCTGGAGCAGGGCGGGGTTTTGATTTACGAAACCTTTGCTCAGGGCAATGGGCAATTTGGGAAGCCATCCAACCCTAATTTCCTCTTAAATCCTGGGGAATTATTGGCTTTTGCAGCCCGCCATGACCTCAAAGTCTCTGCATATGAGGATATTTATGTAGATGAGCCCAAACCAGCCATGGTTCAGCGCCTTTGTGCTGTAAAAGGAATGTTAAAAGACCGCATTCCGTTACAATTTCAAGGTTAAGACAGTCCATATCGGTGCATATTCGGTGACAAACACAGTTCAATCTAAAGGCAGTAAAAAGACCATTGCTGGCAGCATGCCCGCTATTGTTACGCCGATGTATGAAGATGGCAGCTTAGATTACTCTGCCTTGCGCTCTTTGTTAGATTGGCACGTAGCCGAAGGTTCTGATGGCATTGTCATTGTTGGCACTAGCGGTGAATCTCCAACGGTCTCCGTAGAGGAGCACTGTGAATTAATTCGAGTTACGGTAGAGCAGATCGCTGGCCGCATTCCTGTAATTGCCGGTACCGGTGGAAATTCTACGGTTGAGGCTATTGAGCTAACTAAGTTTGCTAAAAAAGTGGGCGCTGATGCTAGCTTGCAGGTCGTTCCTTATTACAACAAGCCAACGCAAGAGGGTATGTATGCCCACTTCGAAAAGATTGCAGAGTCTGTTGATCTACCGGTCATTTTGTATAACGTACCTGGCCGTACAGTTGCTGATTTAGCTGGAGATGTTGTCGTGCGTTTAGCAGGTGTTCCAGGAATCATTGGGATCAAGGATGCAACTGGAAACTTAGAGCGCGGCACCTTGTTGCTTTCGGACTTAAAGAAAGCGGGCCATAGCAATTTTTCAGTATTTTCCGGCGATGACTTTACCGCTGCAATGTTGATGCTCATGGGTGGTGTGGGAAATATTTCAGTAACAGCCAATGTTGCGCCTCGCTTAATGCACGAGTTATGCGTTGCAGCAATGTCTGATGATGTAAAAAAAACCCGCGAGATTCAATACAAATTACTAGCGGTGCATAAGGCAATGTTTACAGAAGCAAACCCAATTCCAGTGAAATGGGCCCTTCATGAAATGGGTAAGATCACTGCCGGAATTCGCTCGCCGTTAACCCCTTTAAGCGCTTCTTTGCGTGAGCCCTTGAAGGTAGCATTAAAACAGGCTGACTTGATATGATGAATTTGAAGCAAATACTACGCCGATATTTAGCGATTCTTAGCCTTGTAATCACTGCCGCCGCCTTAACTGCATGTAAATCAGTTACTACTAGTGATACTGTAGATTACAAAGCTACCGGAGCAGTGCGCGGCCCAAATCTATCTTATCCACCGGATTTGATTACTGCTCAGGCAGATCGCCGTTACATCGTTCAAGATGGCACCGCAACTATGTCTGAATACAACGCTGCGATGAAGAAATCAGTTCAGATGCGAAACAATGTCATGACCGGTATTCCGGGCATGCGCATCGAACGAGATGGCGAGCGTCGTTGGTTAGTGGTTGAAAAACCCGCTACCGTACTATATCCACAGGTAAAAGATTTTTGGCAAGAGAACGGCTTCTTATTGGTCATTGATTCGCCTTCTACTGGAATTATGGAAACCGATTGGGCAGAAAACCGTGCCAGGCTGCCACAAGACTTTATCCGTTCGGCACTCGGTAGTGTTCTTGGATCTATTTACGATACCGGAGAACGTGATAAATATAAAACGCGTCTAGAGGCGCCTAAGCCGGATGAAACTGAGATTTACATCACGCAAAAAGGGACACTTGAGAAGTGCGTTACAGATACCGCTGGTGATGCTTGCCTTTACACAATTTGGACTAGTCGCCCTAATGATCCTGACTTGGAGGCTGTATTTTTGGCACGCCTGATGGAGCGTCTTGGTATGACTCAAGAGCAAGCTAAAGCAATGGTCGCAGTTCCTTTGGCGCCGAAAACTGTAAAAGCAAAATTTGTACAAGAGGCTAACAACCAAGGTTATATCGAGTTGAGCTCTGGCTTTGATCGCTCATGGCGTGATGTAGGCTTAGCCTTAGACCGCTCTAACTTTACTGTTGAAGATCGTAACCGTTCTAACGGTATTTACTATGTGCGTTATATCAATGCTAAGGATGTGGGCGATAAAAAAGGTTTCTTTTCAAACCTCTTTAGTAGCAAAGACGATTCAAAGTTGCAGGCTAAGAAATATCAAGTGATCGTCAAGAGCACTGGTGAAAATTCAGCTAATGTCTACGTGCAAGATGCCGATGGTAAGCCAGAAAATACGCTAGCTGGCATTCAATTGTTAACCCTGCTAAATGATCAGTTAGTGAAATAAATAAATTGAAACAATAAAAAAGCCGCTTAACAGCGGCTTTTTTTCGTCAAGAAGAAGATTACTTCTTAGCGTCAGCAGCAGGAGCAGCAGGAGCAGCAGCAGGAGCTTCAGCAGCAGGAGCAGCAGGAGCAGCAGCAGGAGCTTCAGCAGGCTTTGCTTCTTCTTTTTTACCGCAAGCGGCCAAAGCGATAGCTAACATTGCAACGAATACGAGTGACTTCTTCATTTGTAATTTCCTCTAAAAATTG
>Ga0136642_1000973_pt1 | contig 13177 bp, 9 predicted proteins | sample LowCatLa1302831Y_FD_115313 | JGI IMG/M metagenome (GOLD analysis project Ga0136642, IMG submission 115313) | Freshwater microbial communities from Lower Cathedral Lake, Yosemite National Park, California, USA - 13028-31Y | ecosystem: Environmental > Aquatic > Freshwater > Lake ... | reverse complement strand
TATCAAGAAGTCAAGCAATTGACCGAGATCATGTTTGACGTTGAACTCCAGATGGTTCGTGCAGACGGAGCTTCTATCAAGTACTCTGGTCAAGCTGCTAGTCAAGGTTCTTCGCCAAACAACGGTCGCCGTTTTGGTTCTCTGTATTCTTTTGCTGGAACTCGTTCTGGTAATGACACAGACGGTATTTCTGTACTGAACATTGCTGCTTCTGATGGTACTGACACCACTACTGCTACTGACACCAACACTCCTTTTAATGGTGTTTTGTCTAATTCAGGTTTGGGTTACTTTACCTTTGCTAGTGGTGTGACGCTGCAACAATTCAGCCCATTCCTGTACAAGCAGTTGGTTACTGTTGCTGAACAACGTTTCAACGCTAAGATTACCAACATGGTAGTCCCAACGTCGATGCGTACTCACATCAGCGATCAGATGCCTACAAGCCGTTCGATCAACCGTTTTAACCCTGCTGACAAGGGTGACACGATTGGTACTTACGAGGGTGACTTCAACTACACCTACCAGATCGACGATAGCTGGGTTATGGATCAAACCGGTGCTGATAACACTACCGCTTTGTTTATGAACCCTGACGTTATCCAGTGGGGTTCGTTGCGTGAACTAGGCCCGAACAATGAAGTATTCAGCAATGCTGACGCTTCGTTGGATCAATATATAATGGAGGGAACTCTAATCGTCCGCAATCCTGCTGGCGTTGGCGTTCTTGCAGCCATTTCTCCAACGGGTACAGCAGTTACTGGCCCTCGTCCTAGCGCCCAAGTTAAGCGTTACTTGGTGTAAATTTCTTCGGAGGTTTTCTGAAGGGAATCCACAAAGGGTTCTCTTTGGAAAATCATGGAGAAAAGTATGGAACTAAATCTAAACAATGAAGAAGCTCGGATAAACGAGGATTACTTTACCAAAGGTAATTTAGGGGCTGGCATTGAAGGATTATTGATAAAAAACGACAAAATGTTTAATGAGGTCAAGTCAGGTACTTGGTCGCAAACGTTTAACACTAAGAATATTGACTACAAAGTTGGCGCTATTGATGGAGCTAGATATGTTCAATATGACCAAAAAAACGTTGAAGCAATAAAACAAGGTTGCAAAGAAAAACGCGAGTTCTACAAAGAACACGGTACTGATAACCCATTTTTTGCTGGAACGTTTCATGCAATGGAGCTACCAAAATGCTTTGCCCATGAGATCAGTTCTAAGTGGTTTAGCAATCGTCCGTGGGAACTCATTAAACAAGTAAAAACTGACAAAATATTGTTCTACGCAATTGTGAATGAATATTATTCTGAATTTGTTTGTCACCCTACCGGTAAAATTCCATTACCTTATAATCCAGCTATTCCGACTAAGTAAGGAAACACTATGGCCCTTTTCATCCAATCAGCTAACGCTTTAGTTAGCCGAGTAGCACAGTGGGTGGGGGCAATTCCTTCCTCAATCAGCATTAATGCAACTGCATTTGTTAGTTCAACTGGAATAATTACAACTTCTGCTAATCCTACAAGTGTTGTTCTTGTTGGAGATTTTATTGGCCCAACCGTTACAGGCCCGTATACCGCTGTTACTGCTATAAGCAGCACTACCATTACCGTTAACGATCCAGACGGAATTTGGTTAGGTGCAACGCTTCCTACGGCTATCCTAAAGATTCCAACGCAATCTTCTGTAGAAATCCTTGGCTGTATTCAAATGGCTGAGTTAAAAATGCGGACAATTGAGCTTCCTGCATTGCGTACCAATCCATACGATCCGGTAAGTCCATCGTACTTGACTGTTAACGCTCAAGGGTTGGCTCCTATTCCGTCAGACATGAATCTTCCAATTCTGTTTTTTCAAGAAACTTACAGTACGACTGCTGAACCAACTACTGGAAACGTTGGCCCTTGGATTATTTATGACCGTGTTGGTGATCGTGAGATTATTCGCCGCAGAATGATTGACCAACTTTACGTCAAGCCTTTTGGTGTACCAAGGGTTATTCGTGCTTCGTTTTCTGAAGTTGGCCCTAACTATGTGTTTACTCCCAACCCTGGTGTTAACACAATCATTAAAGCGTATTACCAACAAACGTTTCCATTTTTGTTTAGCCCAACAACAGATGCTTTGAACCCTATTGTTCAGAACAATGCTGCACTTGCGTCATTTCCTGAAGGGTACTTTTATGGTACATTGTGGGCTTACTACGATAAGAATAAAAATACTGAAGAAGCTCAAAAATGGGTTTCTAGGTTTGATGATGCTTACGGTTTGATTGAAGATCAGAACTTCAAAGGTAAATGGCGTGGTGGAGATCAGCATTTAACGTCTGAATTCCAACCTCGCAATTACCGCTACAGCTTCAAATAGGATTCACTATGGCTACAGGTGGTCTTTACGGCAGCACTTCTACAGGAACTGTTGCTCCACAATCAGGTTCAGAATCCGTTGGTTTGTACGGAAATAATACAGTTTTTGGTGGAACGTATTTTGAGTGGTTTGTATTCCAAGAGTCTGCAACTACATTAACAGCACCAACCGGTGGATCTTGGAATTTTACAACAAACGTTGGAACACCTCCAGCAGGTTGGTCAAATTATCCCCCTGTTACACCAGCAAATAAAGTTTGGGTTTCAATTACTCTTGTAAATTCAAAATCAAACCAATCGTTTACTTGGTCTACACCAGGGCAATTTGTGGTTCCTTCTGGAACTGGAACTGTTTTTAATGTTTCTGCATTAACGCTTGGTACTTCTGGCACAGATGTTTCTTCAACAGTAGCAAATCCAACAACTACACCGGTCATTACACTTAACCTTCCTACTTCTTCTGCAAGCAACAGAGGTTTGTTAAGTTCCGCAGATTGGACAACGTTCAATAGCAAGCAACCTGCTGGAACGTATGTAAATTCTGTAACAGGAACAGCTGGGCGAATTACAAGTACAAATGGAGTAACTCCAGTTATTGATTTGGTAAGTGGAGTTGTTACCGCTGGAACTAATGGATCTACTAGTTTAATTCCAGTAATAACAGTTGACACCTATGGTCGTATTACAAATGTTACAACGGCAAATAATCCGCAAGGCACTGTAACCTCTGTAGCAACAACTGTACCTTCGTTTTTATCTGTATCTGGAAGTCCAATAACAAGTACAGGAACAATTGCAATTAGTTATTCTGGTACTGCATTACCTATAGCAAACGGAGGTACAGGAGCTACTACTGCACCCGCAGCACTGACATCATTAGGAGCATATCCAGCTTCAAATCCTAATGGATATACTTCAACAAATTATGCAACTATTACTGATGATACAACTACAAATGCTGTTCGCTATCCATTGTTTTCAAACGCAACAAGTGGAAACGTAACAACAGAATATGTAAGTTCTTTAAAATTTAAATTTAACCCAAGTACCGGAACGTTAACGGTTTCAAATCTAATTATTGCTGCGTAGGAAAATTATGGGTAAAATTATTTTACAAGCGGCTCTTGGTGGATCAACAGAAATAGTTGCTCCAGATACAGCAACGACAGTAACTCTTACGTTACCCTCGACAACTGGATCAATTGTTGCAACAGGTGGGCCACCAAACATTACTAGTTCCATGATTTCTGGAACTATTGCTGTTGCCCAAGGCGGTACTGGAACAACAACTCCTGCCTTGGTAGCAGGAACCAACGTCACTATCACAGGCACTTGGCCAAACCAAACAATTAACTCATCTAACTCCGGTGGCACGGTAACCTCGGTTGCGGCTACGGTTCCCACGTTTTTAGCGGTAACAGGTAGTCCGATTACTACATCTGGCACGCTGGCCATAAGCTACTCCGGCACTGCGCTCCCGGTGCTCAACGGCGGTACGGGAACAACAACTCCTGCTTTGGTAGCAGGAACTAATGTAACCATTACTGGGACATGGCCTAATCAAACAATTAATGCATCCACAAGCGGAGGTGGATCTGTTACTTCAGTAGCTGCTACGGTTCCCGCATTTTTATCAGTTTCTGGTTCTCCAATAACAACAAGCGGAACATTGGCAATTTCTTATTCCGGAACCGCTTTGCCAGTAGTTAATGGTGGTTCTGGTCAAACAAGCTATTTAAATGGCGAGTTGTTAATTGGTAATACTACAGGTAATACGTTGTCAAAAGCAACATTAACTGCTGGTACTGGAATATCAATTACTAATGGTGCGGGTTTTATTTCTTTAGCAAATACTGGGGTTACTAGTGTTGCTGGAACTGGAACAGTTAACGGGTTAACTCTTAGTGGAACGGTAACTACAACAGGAAGTTTGACACTTGGTGGTGCTATTACAGGTGTTTCTTTGACAAGTGGAGTAACAGGTGTATTGCCAGTTGCTAATGGCGGTACTGGCGCAACAAGTTTATATAACGCAAAACTTCAGCCATTTGGTGCTGCTGCTGTAACTGCCGGTTCAACTACTATTCTTAGTGTAACTGATTACCCTTATATAGTTGTTCAAGGTGCTTCTACTTCAAACACAATAGTAAGGTTACCAACCGTATCAAATGCTGGTCTTACGTTTTTTATTTCTAATGATTCAACGTCTAGTACACTTGTTTTACAAGATGGTAGCGGTAGCGGAATTCAAAATGTACCACCAAAAACAATAGTTCGTGCAACTAATTCTACTACTTATTCTTGGTTTATCACAATTGGTTTTATAAATTCAACAGCTTATTCTGGGGTTGAACGAAATACTTATTTATCAACATCTTCATCAGCAACAGCAATACAACTTACTGATGCTAGTAGTGTTATTCAATACATAACCGGAAGTACAGCACAAGCAATTTATTTGCCATCTGTTGGTAGTATATATTCAGGTCAAAGTTGGACTATTATTAACAAATCAACAGCAGTTATTACTGTTAGTGATTACGCTAATGTAACAACATTAACAACAATATCTGCAAATTCAAAAGGTATATTTACTTATACAAATAGCAATTGGTATTACAACGTAATTCCAATGACAATTGGTACAAGTAGCGGTACAGTTACTTCAGTTGCAGCTACAGTTCCTTCATTTCTTTCAATAGCTGGTAGTCCTATTACCACTACTGGATCATTAGACATTACTTATTCGGGAACAGCGTTACCTGTTGCTAACGGCGGCACTGGTGCAACAAGTGCTGCAACTGCTTTAACTTCTCTTGGAGCTTATGCAGCTTCAAACCCAAGCGGATACACAAACAATACAGGAACAGTAACTAGTGTTGCAGGAACTGGTACGGTAAGCGGTTTAACTTTAACTGGAACGGTAACTACAACAGGTAACTTAACATTAGGTGGAACACTTGCAGTTACAGCTTCAAACTTTGCAAGTCAAATTGCAAATGCTGTACTTATTGCTCCTAACGGTTCTGCTGGTGTTCCAACGTTTAGGGCGCTTCTTTCCGCAGATATACCAACGTTAAATCAAAACACTACCGGTACTTCTGCAAACATTACAGCTACTAGTAATTCAACTCTTACTACTTTAAGCTCGCTAAGTCTTCCTGGCTCTCAAGTTTCTGGCAATATTTCTGGCAATGCAGCCAATGTAACTGGAACAGTAGCAGTAGCCAATGGAGGAACTGGTCAAACTATTTACACAGATGGTCAATTATTAATTGGCAACTCTACTGGAAATACACTGGCAAAAAGTACATTGACTGCTGGTACAGGAATTAGCATTACCAACGCCGCAGGTTCAATCACAATTGCTGCAACCGGTTCAGGTACAGTTACTTCTGTAACAGGCACATCTCCTGTTGTTTCTAGTGGTGGTGCAACTCCTGCAATTAGCTTGGCAACTGCTTATGGAGACACTTTAAATCCATACGCTTCCAAAAGTTCTAATTTTATTTTAGCTGCTCCTAATGGCTTTTCTGGTGTTCCTACTTTTAGGGCAATTGTTGCTACTGATATTCCTACATTGAATCAAAGCACAACAGGAACAGCATCAAACATTACTGCTAGTAGCAATAGCACTTTGACTACTTTAAGTGTTTTAAGCCTTCCAGGATCTCAAGTAAGCGGAAACATAACTGGAAATGCTGCTAACGTAACTGGAACAGTTGCAGTAGCAAATGGAGGAAGTGGTGTTACCGTTTCGTCTGGTGCTAATTCTATTGTTTTGCGTGATGCAAATGCAAACATTACAACAAATAATCTATTTATAGGTTTTTCAAGTATTGTTGCTGCTGGAACAACAACAACTCTTACAGCAAATTCAAATCCTAATTATGTGGTTACAGGTTCTGGTGGTCAAACCATTAAATTACCTGATGCAACTACATTGCCAAACGGTTCATTTTTAAGTTTTAACAATAATCAATCTTCGGGAACTATTGTTGTACAAAACAATTCAACAACTACTGTAGCAACTATTCAATCCGGTGGTTTTGTTGAAATTATTTTGTTAAGCAATTCAACTGCTGCTGGATCATGGGATGTACACAATCAAGCGCCTTCCAATGTATCTTGGTCAACAAATACGCTTGATTATCCTGGTTCTATTACATCGGCAACATGGAACGGAACTGCTGTAGCAATTAACCGTGGCGGTACAAACTCTACGTCAACCCCAACTGCTGGTGGAGTTCCTTATGGTACTGGAACTGCTTATGCTTTCTCAAGTGCTGGTACTTCTGGTCAAGTATTTACATCAAATGGATCAGCACCACCAACTTGGACAACTGTTGGTGGATCAGGAACAGTAACTTCTATTACTGCTGGTACGGGATTAACCGGTGGCGTAATTACAACTAGTGGTACGATTGCATTAGCAACAACCGCAGTGACTGCTGCTAGTTATACAAGTGCAAACATTACTGTTGACGCTTACGGAAGAATTACAGCAGCGGCTAATGGTAGCGGTGGTGGCGGCATAACAACTGGAAAAAGTATTGCAATGGCAATGATTTTTGGATATTAAGGAACAAAAATGGCAAACCCAAATATAGTTAACGTAACATCCATTTATGGAAATACGTCTTATCTGATTCCATCTGCTGCGGTAGTTACGGGGTCTATTGCTACAACTATTCTAACTGTTACTGCGGTAACTTCGGGAGCAATTTCACCTAATCATTCTATTACTGGTACTGGTATAACTACTTATACAAATGTAACTAATCAATTAACAGCGACAAATACAGCTACAGTTACTGCTACATTTACACAAGCAACTGTTGGGTCTAGCACTATTGTTTTAAGCACTTATACATTAGGCACAGCAACCTCTATACTTGTTGGTCAATTTGTACAACCTGTATCTGGAATTCCTGCAAATACTTATGTTACCGCTATTAATCCAACAACTAACACGATAACAATTAGCAATGTAACAACAGGAGCAGTAAGCGGTTCAGCAAGTCTTTACACTGCGGGTCAAACCGGTACTTATACTGTTAATAACTCGCAAACTGTTTCATCTACCACTATTACTTTAGGCGGTATTGTTTGGTCTGCGCTTACTCCTGCTAGTAATACTGTAAATAAAATTGATAACATTGTTGCTGCAAATATTTCAGTAAGTTCTGCATTAATAACAGTAGCAATAAGCAGTTCAATAACAGGCGCGTCACCAAATTATCGTTTAATATATCAAGTGCCTGTTCCTGCAAATGCAGCAATTGTTATTGCTGATAAAAGTACAGCGTTTTATCTTGGAGAAACACAATCAATTGTTGTAACATCTGGTACAGCGTCTGCAATTGAATTAACTGCATCTTATGAGGCAATTACATAATGTCTGATAGATATAAAGGTTCTATTATGTCATCAACAGCGGCAAATAATACCGCCGCTGTTGCACCGGGTATTTGGCGTTCTAATGATGTAATGCAAGCACTTAAAGGAAATGTATGGCCCGGTTTTACATTTTATTTTGAATATTTGGTTATAGCTGGAGGGGCTTCTGGAGGATATACAAGCAATTCTGTTAATGGAGGCGGTGGCGCTGGTGGTTTGTTTCAAGGAAGCGGTGTACAAATAATAACTGGTGTAAATTTTTCGGTTACTGTTGGTGCTGGTGGTGCTGGTGGTACTGTTAATAATAATGGCTCTATTTCTAATCTTAATGCGGCTAGTGGTGCTTTTGCTACTGGGGTTAGCCCTACTGGTGGTGGTCGTGGCGCAGTTGCTGCTGGACAAGGCGGCGGTTCTGGTGGTGGCGCTGGAGAACTTTTAGGCGGCGGTGGCGCTGGTATTTCTGGTCAAGGTTTTGCTGGTGGAAATGGTAGTCAAGGAACTTATTACGGCGGTGGAGGTGGCGGTGGCGCTGGTAGCGTTGGACAAACAGCGGGTACTTTTACCCGTGCTGGTGATGGTGGAATTGGAATTACTTCTTTAATAACGGGAATATCAACCGATTATGCTGGTGGCGGTGGAGGTGCTGGATACAACTGCACACAAGGTTTTGGTACGTATGGTGGTGGAAATGGTGCTCACAATCCATCTGTTGCCTCAGGCGGTGTAAGTGGGGGAACAAATACCGGAGGTGGTGGCGGTGCTGGTTCTAATGGATTAGTATCGGGTTCCGGTGGTTCTGGTATTGTTGTTATTGCTTATCCAACTAGTGGTGCTAGTATTGTTTCTTTTTCAAGTGGTTTAGTTGTTAATGGAATAACAACAAATGGTTCTAATGTTCCCAGTCCAGAAACATCAAATCGTCCGGGTTATAAAGTTTATAAATTTACATCTGGCACAGGCACATTTAGATGGTAGAAAATATGGCACATTTTGCACAACTTGATGAAAATAATATTGTTGTCCAAGTAATTGTTGGTGTTGATGAACCTTATGATGGTGAAACAATTTACCAAGAAAACACTGGTAAGGTTTGGAAAAAAACAAGTTACAACACAAATGCTGGACAGCACCTTTTGGGCGGCACACCATTTCGCAAGAATTATGCGGGAATTGGGTATTTTTACGATTCAATTCGTGATGCGTTTATTCCACCAAAACCATACTTAAGCTGGACTCTTGATGAACAGACTTGTCAATGGAATCCTCCAGTTCAATACCCTAGCGATGACAATCGTTACGTTTGGGATGAAAGCACCATTTCTTGGGTAGCAATATGACCGATTACACTAGACTACGCACCCCATTTGTAAACATGAGTTTTACACCTGATGTGCCGTCTAATGCTCTTGGCCCTAATGAATACAACAGCGGTTTAAACGTTGAAGCTGATGTTCGTGGGATTAAGAAGGTTACGGGTGAACAGTCTATTCTTTCCGCTATTCCTGGCAACATAGTATTCATGGATGGTGGTTTTAGAAACAACAACGCTTGGGTCTACATTGCTGCTACCCGTGAAGGTAAATGGTACATGGTTACATCTACCGGTATCACAAATATTACCCCTGGTGTTGGAGGAAATCCAAACGTTGCTTTATCTGGTTATTCCGACGATATAAACATCACTACTTCTTGGGTTGGTGAAGTGTTTTTTATCAATGATGCTCTTAGAGCGCCCATGTATTTCTTGCCAACAGCAACGGAAATCTACCTGTATGGTGCTGCTCCTGATAATTACGTTTGGAGCTATGATATTGGTGTATCAGCAACTCGTGCTGAATTTGTACGCAATTATTGTTCTCCAAACGTTGGGAACATCTTAATTGCTGGAAACATTACAAAAGATTACACTAGTAGTGGTCTTACAGTAAATTATCCAACTACTGTTCGTTGGTCACAATCCTTTGCAAATACAGGCGTTCCTGCTTCTTGGGTTCCAACCTTATCTAACGTTGCTAACGAGCAGGAAATACCCGTTCGTGGCCCTATTGTTGACGGTTTCTTTTTAGGTGGAAACTTCTACGTTTGTTCTTATTGGGATACGGTTGTTTTTTCTCCTATTGCTTATCAAAACAGCACTGCGCCGGTATTTGGTATCCGATTGTTTAACCAGGGTAGGGGATTGATAAACAACAACTGCTGGTCTAACACCGACTCAAACGTTTACGGTATTGATAGCAGGGACATTTGGGTGTTTAACGGATCAGACTTTGCTCCTCTTGGAAACCAAAAAGTTCGTGATTACTTTTTTAACAACCTAAATCCAACGTATTCTGACCGTGTTTTCATGGTCAACAATACGCAAAAAAATCAAATTGAAGTTTATTTTCCTGATTTAACATCTACCGGATGGTGCAACAAGATGTTGTCGTGGAGATACGATTTAAGCGTCTGGAATGCACCTAGAGACGTAGCCAATGCCTGTAGTGCTTGTGAAGCTCCAAAGCTGGTTAGCAGTGCTTTTAAGTACGCTTCTAGGACTGTTACATACGCAAAAGGTGGAACTGCTAGTTCCCAACTTATCCAAACAGGTATTGGAAATTCGTTTAATGGTGCAGCAATTCCTGCTTTATTTGAACGCAACAACGTTACATTGCAAACAGAAAAAGGTGCTGTTCCATACAGTGCCAAACTGTATATTCATCGGTTGCTTCCAGAAATTGCAGGAACCGGTAAGGTAAGCATCACAACCGGTGGTTCTAACTCTACTGCCCAATCTGCTACTTATGGTCAAACAGGGGTTGTTGCTGTAGTAACGGATAATCCTTGGGTAACAAGTCAACAAAATAACGTAAGAACTGTTTCAGTTAAAATTGAGTCCAATGATGCCACTGATTCTTGGAATTTAACAGCAATTAATTGGCAAGCAACTATTACTGAGGATGCGTTCTAATGCCTTATGCTCTTGATGGCAATCCCTCGCAATCAGAAATATCTGAGGCGATTAATTACCTATTAAGCAATTTCAGTACAGGTGTTACAAGTGATCCCAAAACCGGCGAGGTTAAAGGCCCAACAGGTAATATTCTTAGCTACCTGTACAAATACATGGGTATTAAATATGCAGATTCTTTTGATGGGTCTGTAAACTTTAGTAATTTACCAACAAATCGGTTGTATTTTGGTTTAAGAAACAATAATGATGCTGCTGAATCGTCTAACTACACTGATTACATTTGGAATAAAGTAACAGGTGGATTTGGTACAAATAAATTTCTTTTTTATGTATCTACTGGTGGAAGACAAATTCAGTTTGCCGTTTCACAATACGCTCCAGATACAGGATGGTTAGTTGATCCAGGTGCATCTATTGATTTGGATGTTGTTACGTCTGGAAACATTCCTGTCATTGCACAAGTGTTTTTCTCGTATTTCACTCCAAGCACATTACAAGTTCCTCGATCTGGACTACCGTTAGCTCCTTCTTTTACAGGAGTGCAAGCTGCTTTGTATTCAATTCAGCAAGGAATTGTTATTCCGTTTACAGATGCTCAAACTGATTCAAATGTTGGTTTTGTAAGCAATTCTTGGCGAATTGGTAATTCCTCTACTACGGGTAATGGGGATATTTCCTACACCAATATCACTGTTGGAAATCCAACGGATGCCGGTGATTATGCTTTGTGGCCTGCACCAACAGCAATGTCTGCAAGTCCTGCTTACATAAGCGTTCCAATTAGATACAAAAACAATCTTGGTGTTGTTACTCAAGCAGCAGTAGCAACAGTTCAGTTCATATTTGCTGATCCTGGTGCTACGGGTTACTCTGGCCCAACAATTGACATTTCGGGATATTCTTCATTTACGCAAAATGCTGGTGGTGCATTTACTCCACCCAACGCTACGTTAACGGCAATAACAACTAACGTTACTAGTCCTACTTATAGCTGGGCTATTACTGGTGCAACCCCAACATCAGCTACAACATCATCTGTTGTTGTAACACCTACCTCTTCTGCTACATCTGTAACCGTAGTATTGACTGTAAACGGATCAAACTTATCAAGCCCAAGTAGTAAGACAATAATAATGCCGGTTGTCTATAACGGCCCTGCTGGTCAAGCTGGTGCAAATGGTGTAATGTCTGCGTTCCCTACCATTTACCAATGGACAGGCTCTTCTACACCACCAACAAGACCTACTACAACATCTACCTATACATGGGCTACAGGAGCTTATACAGCGCCTTCTGGATGGTCTACAACGGCTCCTAGTAATACCGTTGCTGGCAATTACTTGTGGTCAATTACTTATCCTTTGTCAGTAACTGCAACCACTACAACTTCAACGTTAGATTGGACTAATACAAGCAATAGCATTAGAGCAATTTCCTACAACGGTGGAAACGGAGCAGCTACATACGTTATTACAAGAACGGCAAACGATGGTTCTCCACCAACTGATGCTGAAGTAATAGCATTAATTGGAAGAATTCCTGTTGCTGGAGATATTTGTACTTTAAGCTACAACATACAAAACAATGCTATTGTTTATCGGTATATAACTTCTTGGACAACTTTTGTTACTTATATAACTGGAAGTCTAATTGTTCAAAACACAATTACCGGTGATAAGATTTCTGCCAATACTATTACTGGCGACAGGATTGCTGCTAATACTATTACTGCATCAAACATTACTTCTAACACCATTACAGCCACTCAAATTGCCGCAGCTACTATTTCTGCTACAAACATGGCTGCAAATAGTATTACTGCGGCAAATGCTGCAATAGCTGATGCAACAATTACTACTGCAAAGATTGGCGATTTACAAGTAGAAACGTTGAAGATTGCTGGTAATGCAGTAACAGTTCCTACAGGAGCATACTCTACCGGATCAGTAAATTTACCTTTAAACGGTGGATCAACTACTTTACAAACTCTTACGTACACTTCTAGTGGAGCATCTGTTTACATAGCATTTACTGCTGTTATTAGTTATTACGCATCATTAAGATCGCCAGGAAGTGGTGGAACATTTTTTCCATTTAATCAATCATGGCAAATTTTGTTGTATAGAAACGGGTCTTTAATATTAACTAATTTTGCATTTAGTTTAAACTCACCAGATTTGGTTTCTTCTATAAGAGGAAGCAATCCTTTGGCTGTAAGTTTTTCTGATACACCATCATCTGGTTCTGTTACTTATGATGTGGTTATACAAGAAACTACTAGTTCTGGTCAAGTAGGATATACAGGTGCTGGGTTAAACTACTATTATGTTTACAACCGTAATTTATTTACTTTGGAGACAAAAAAATGAATTATGTTATATATAGCTTATCTAATGGACGCATATTGCGTAACATTTTTTGTTTAGAAGCAGATTTGCCATTGCAGTTTAATCCT
>Ga0136642_1000971_pt1 | contig 13185 bp, 16 predicted proteins | sample LowCatLa1302831Y_FD_115313 | JGI IMG/M metagenome (GOLD analysis project Ga0136642, IMG submission 115313) | Freshwater microbial communities from Lower Cathedral Lake, Yosemite National Park, California, USA - 13028-31Y | ecosystem: Environmental > Aquatic > Freshwater > Lake ... | reverse complement strand
AGCATAGAAACTCTAATTATGCCAAGACAAAAAAAAGAAAATTATGTATCCAATGATAGAAGTATTGATTTATCTCATATATGTGATTTCTTCCAAACAAAAAATTATAATCACAGTATTTTAAATACAGATGATATTACAGATTTAAAACAGCAAATTAAATTGGTTCGTTCCTCTAAGTATATTATACTCTGTGATGGAGCAGCATTGGCTTTAAATCTTTTATTTTGTTCAAATAAATCGTTTCATATTATTACACGTAATAGTGAAAACCAACGGCAATATTATCCTATGGCAAGTCTTTTAATTGACACATTATGTTCATTTAACAATAATAAATTGGTATATTTTAACGACCAAGACGATTTTCTACGTTCCATTACAATCCCGAAAAATTGACCCACCGGCGTGGCCAGATAAAGGCCAAGGAAAATGCCTCCACGCCGTCGCAATCGTTATGAGTTTGAGCACCCCGATGAAGATATGCCTACCGGAATGCCGCTTCCAGTAGTAAACGTGACGCCATCAGCCCCAACAATTCAGCATATTGACAGTCAGAACAATCGTATGCTAGAAGAGGCACTAAAGGCCAGCTTGGAAGGATATGGTCTTCAAGAGGCCAAGGAGGAAAGCCAACGGACGGCAGGCGATGAACTCTTTAATCAAGTAGCAGAACAGCTTCCTTATCTTAAGTCCGCCGCCAGGCAGACACTTCATCTCATTACCGGCCTTGATGACATCATCAGTCACGAGAAGAACCACCCAAGCCCTTCTAATGTAGTAGAGGCTCAGCGTATCCAGCAGACCCTACAGAAGGCCCTTGATACTGGCGAAGCCCCTCCAGCAGAGGACACGGATGCTGCGCTTTCATTTATCGCTGGATATGACATGGAAACCATTAAGGGAGCGGTCTATCCCCGTCTAGAATCCGAGATTTTGCGTCTGCAAGTGGATGAAGCAGAAGCAGAAGCTGAGGAGAAGGAGGATGAGCAGATTCGGCAGGCACTCGAAGATTCAATCATTGAGGAAGCACTTAACAAGGCAAAAAAGGAGGCCGATGAAGCAGAACAGAAAGCCAACGCCGAAAAGACAACAGGGGGATACAATCCTCAAACTCCCGCCGAACGCCGTGCCGCAAGGCTAGCAGCACTTGACCGTCTTGAAGCAGCATCTAAAGCAACCAAAAATCCGCCGGCCACTGGAGAAATTTAGTATAATCAACATTGATTGTTTCCATTAGCGTAACGTCTTTGCGTTTGAAAATAGCAGCACCTCGTCCATCCTCAAATTTCCGAACAAGATCATATTTGCTAGAAGCCGCCAATTCAGCAAAAGCCCCCCTATTTTTACAGAGATTCACATCCACTAAGACCCACATCTTAGGATTTGTTTCTTTCAAAGCAGAGAAATCACCTATGCTAGAAAAGTCGCCGCCATCCAAAACAATCACATCAAAACGCTCTGCTAAAGAAATATACGGAGCTTTTAGCCATAAATGATGTTCACGGTCATACATCAAATCATAGATGGGACGAATCGCACCGGGATTAGGAAATTCCTCCAAATCTTGTCGTAGTAAGAATTCCGTTTTGTTAAGCCGTCCCCACATGAATTGAGTAAATGACGTATTTTGCCATTTGCGATTATTAATAAACTGAAAGCGGGCTTTGTGAATCGCCGGTTCATTAATGTCAAGCGAATATAGACGAGCATTCTGCTCAGTTCGTTGAAGAATACCATTCATTAAAGCACGCGTTGTTCCAACTCCGCTACCAGTTCCAACTTCTAAGAATACTTTAAAATCCGGATTACTACCTGCTAGAATCAAAAAAGTAAAAATCTCATGGTTCTCGGCAAAATCGCCCATTATCTTTTAGACCCGTTTTAAAAACAGAATTTAAACTAATAGACTTTCAGGGTCAATGTATTGAAGAACAGATGATGACTTATTATTCTGAATCCAAACTAGAAGTTCATCACGAGGAATATTGTCACGTAGATAATTATTGTACCACGGTAAATGTTTAGCAACAAAAGAGCCGCCTACCCGTAAATTCCGTTCAGCACCATAATTGAGATTCACAAGACAAAATGTAGTATCAGTTGGTGCAATATAGAGTGTATAATCCGGATCAGCTACCGTATGCTTATAGTATCCCGATTCAATCCCATGAACAAGTTTTCCGTAGGATCCAGCAATAAATTTCTCGGGTTCAGAAATATCCAGTGCAAGTCCCGTTTTCCGGACTTGATAGCGATTTGAGATTTCCAGAAGATGCTCAGCCACATTCGGTGGCATCTCGGGATTTAATTCTAAATCAGGGTCGCTTAGAATGTAGACTCTAGGCAGTATATGAGCCATTTTTGTATAGACTTCATGCCCGTAATTTTCCAGCAGTAAATGAATTGTAACCTTTTCTTTCAGTTCAGCCTTTAGCATACTGTAATATTCTAGCAGTGGTTGGTATGAACTGTGATTATCTAAAATTACAATGGGATTAGGCAAAATCCGAATTTGGTCAACAAATCGGCGTACAAAAAAAAGATTATTCCACGAAATGATACAGATTGGAATTTGCGTTCCTTCCATCTTATAAATATAAAATGAAGGAACAAATGAATTTAGAATTAATTACGCATAAATATCCGTCTGATAAGTGTAAGCAATGGGGGCATAACTATATTCCTGGATATGATGACTTATTAAAAGATATTCGCTTTTCAGCAAAGACCGTTCTTGAAATTGGCATTGGATGCGGCCCCCATGAAAGGGCGATGCAAAAAGGTTGTCCAACATATAAAAGCGGAAACAGCATCCGTATGTGGCGTGATTATTTTACCAACGCCAAGACATACGCCGTTGATATTATGCCGGAAGGTATGATTCACGGCGAAGAGCGTATTCAAACATTTGTTGTAGACCAAGGCTCGGAAAAAGATTTAGTTGAACTCACGCAAAAAGTGGGTGGTTCATATGATTTTATTTGCGATGACGGAAGTCATATGGCCCAGCACCAAGTATTTTCCTTTATGGTTCTTGAGAAATTTTTAAACCCTGGTGGCATTTATGTCATTGAAGACGTTCAACCAGAATATATTGACCGGTTTAAAGATTTAAGTATTTTTGGAAAAGAATTTGCTGACTTCATCCGCACAAATTACAAGATTGTCATGTATGATACACGCAAGGAGAAAAATATACAAGATGATTTCTTGATGTGTTTTATTAAAAACGCACCACCCAAACCTCAGTCGGATGTATTTGTAATTCTACGTTGTATTCGTACAGAAGAAGACAAGAAACTTTGGAGGCGTTGCTATACATCAATTCGGTATTTCTATGATATGGCAAAAATTATTATCATTGATGATAATTCGCTCTTAGCAGATGAATTTGATCAACGGCTAGAAGATACAACCATAATCAAAAGCGATTTCACCGGATCCGCCGAAGTTCTTCCCTTTTATTATTTTTTAAAATATCATTGGGCAGATCGTATGATTATGATGCACGATTCTATGTTTATTAAACGTCCATTTACAGCGGAGGAAATTGCTGGAAAGGTTAAGTTCTTCTGGCATTTTGACCGTCATGAATACAACAATAATGCTAAAATTGATGAAATCCTGCAGTTTATTCCGCATTCATCTGAGCTGGGTGCTTTGCGAAAGAATACAAATGAATGGAATGGCAGTTTTGGTCTAGGAATGGTGATTGATTGGTCTGTAATCAAGGAGTTAGATGACAAATATGGAATTGTATCGCTGCTTATACACTTTATTAAGAATCGCGAAGATCGTATGGCCTATGAACGTATTTTCGGATTAGTCGTATTCAATGAACAATTGGTTACAAAAACAAACTGTTCTATGTTTGGAGCAATACATGACTATGCGGGGTCCTGGCAGGCGGATTTTGAGTGGCAAATGAAGAATCAACATCTTTATCCATATGCTGTTATGAAGACATGGTCCGGTCGTTAAAGATGAATCATATATTGAGGATTCGCCTGCAAGAAACTAATAACTAGAACAATAAAAAACACATAGATTAAGAATTCAACATGGCGATGTTTTCCTGCTAGAATCCGGATTATAATATCAGTGATACCCCATATGGCTATCCACCAGATTTGAACAAGTGTAACTGCAAATAAGAATACGTATAATTTAGTATCCATCTACCCTATAGCCAGTTTTTTCTGCTAGGTAATAAAAATTTGATACCGAAATTTGCTTATACAATAAGCATATTCTGTTCAAATGGCTTCCTCTTCTTCCAATGAGATTCCTGCGTCGTTCTCCATGTCAATCATTCGCAATATGTCGGATACGACTACAAAGACGGATGATGTAATTTCCGTTCGTCGCGACGGTCAGTATTTTACGCTTTGCTACAAGGACAAGAATCAGGGTGTAAAGCAGACTGTCTCTATGACTGCCGGTGATGTCTACAAGTATCTTAAGAACACGCTAACTCTTCTATCAAATGACGATGAGCCGTTTAGTCATGTACAGTTTAACTTTCCTGCGACGCCTTCTGTTATGTACAAGACGGAGAATCTTGTCTGCGTAACGGATGTACTTCTTGAGCAGTTTGACATGCTGCTATCTAACTGGCCGATTAATGCTTAGAACGCTTTCTAGTTTTACGTCCCTGTTTTCTTTCTTTCTTAGTTTTTGTTTGGGGTCGGACTACTCGGACATTCGGATTTGCTGCTTGAGCTGCTACAACTCGGGCTGCAGCTAAGGCTGCTTCTCTATTCCTTTGTGTTTGAGGGGCAGCAACAGCTCTTTCACCTGCTGAACTGGAAGCAGCACGAGACCATCCGCCGCCAGCATTTACAGCGGGAGCAGGGGCAGCTTCTACAGCGGGAGCAGGGGCAGCTTCTACAGCGGGAGCAGGGGCAGCTTCTACAGCGGGAGCAGGAGCAGGAGCAGGTTCACTTGTACCATCATCAGCAACTATATAAGGCCCCGTTCCATCCCGAACATAGAAGAAAATATAAGGATTTGCATGTACCAGTGACCCATCAGCGGGTAGCTCGGCCGGTAAATTAATAACAGTTGCCATCGGTGGAGCATCATCAATATGATACCACATCCCATCACGCAAAACTAATGCTGTATAATGCCCAGCATCAATTGTTTCACCATGATGGCATACAACCGCCTGTAATCTATATACGGTTGAACCCGCATTTGTAGGCTGCCAATCTGGCTGATGGTACGTCCGGATATCAAATTCGGGAACAATAGGAATAGGATTAGGATATTTTCCATTAAAACCGAATATTCCAGCACGCAAAATGAGTGTATCCGGAAGATGTCTAAACATCTTCACCTCATCCGCATCATTAATAAAAGCATTCAGTCCACAATTGTTATCTTCATTGGTAGGAGGTGAAATAGGCGGAACAGCAACTTCTATTAGACTTTCCATTGTACGATTCTCTGCTAGTGCTGGACCTATAACACCAGCAGGCATCGCCGTAGTTACACGGAAAAAGCCAAAAAGAGGCCGGAGCATAAAATGACCAGCGGGTTCACCGCGTGTTTTAACACCTTTTTTAGGCCCAGTGTTCTGTTTTGTTAAAAGTTCAAAAAGAAGAGTTCTAAATGTATCCGCGTCACTTTGTGTCAGCGGCCATAAACGTTCTCCACCATCTGCTTGTCCTAATGCTTCCGACCTTACTTTTGTATATTCATACATACGGGTATAAAACGCCGCTTGCTTTGTAAGAAGTGTAACCTGAGCCGGACCGGGTGCGGCTGCTCTCCCACGCATAACTTCCAATAATTCCTGAAATGCGTCTGCTACTTGAGCCCCTTTTACTTCAAAAGGATCATCCTCATTAAATTCTATTAAAGGCCATGTTTCGGCTCCTACAAATCCCGGTAGAGAAGCAATACATTGTAAAACAGAATTCATATAACATGTCGTTTCAGGATTTGTATTTTGCAAGAGAGTAACAGGTACTTCATGAGGCATCGCACCATGTGATAAGAGAGTATCGCGAATTAAATTTACTATATTCTGGCCTCTAGCAAATTCTGTTTGAATATCGCGGTAATGAAGACGAGTGACATTTATTCCACCCTTTTTCTTTCCTAAAACTTTAGATTCTTTCGCTTGAGCTCCTTGTAGTAATTTTAGTTCTTTCCTTTGTTCCACTATTTTTTGCTTTTCTTGAGCAAATTGCCGTTCTCTTGCTTTTGCTGCAACAACTGCTTTTTGTAAAGCAGCAGGTTTATGTACTTCTCCAAATAATTTGCCAAGTCCCTCGGCCATCCCTACATAATTCATAGGAGATTATCTCTGAATTTAAAACACATGCGGTTGTATACTTTAATGCCGTCATATAAGACAGTAAAAACTATCATAACTCTGTGTACATCATTATCAGCACTTACTTTAGCACATTTTGAGTACTATCGGGCAGTGCCCGTATTAGTTGGAACATACTTGATGGGCGACCTTTTTTTCGTAGATGAATGGGATATGCAGCTTCACCATTCTATTATCCTCCTTTTCCTAACATCAACGTGTACTCTAAGCCCGCGTGACTATCTGCTAGAAACCCACGCAATCATAAATCTTGAAATAAGTACTGTTTTCTTAGCACTGAACCATTTAATGCAGGAAAGCCGGCCTGCTCTTATTTACAAAGTAAATCAATACATCTTTCTAGCAACATTCACAAAATATCGTATATGGGATTATTTTTGGGTCTTTATCTATCGTGAATCATTTCCTACTTTACTAGCAGTTGCCTCCCTAAATGGACTCTTTGCCTTGAATATGTATTGGTTTTGGCAGATTTGTAGGAAAGTTGCTAGAAGCCTTCGTACTTTGGCCCCAATACATAGAGCCCAGAAGACCGAGGAATCAGACCCATGCTTTTCAGGGACGAACGCATCGTAAAGCCAATACGTTTGCCTTTTTGAAAATTCCGCCGAGCTTTCAGCGTTTTTGCAACCGTTTTAAAGGGAGATTTACGTACCCTATTCGCTTTAATAGTGAAAGGTTTCTTGCTAGAGGCCATTCTACTTCATACTTTCATTTCTTGAATTCAGAATTCAGGGAATGAATATTGAAAAATCCAACTAAACTGTCTAGTTGGGGATGATGGTACGGGCCCAAGCAACGCGGAGGGCCGTGCCCGCAACCGCCGTCGGTGAGAGCTCAATGTAGAACGTGCCGCCAGCCAGCAACTTGTTGGAGCTGCCAGCCGTGTTGAGTACACCGTCCGTATTTGAGTTGCCAGAGTTCGTGCTGGCATAGTCCATTGACGCGGCACTTACCAACTGAACCTTGCGGAGGACACGGTACTTGGTGGTACCAGCCGTGTTTATGACACTCGTGTTGATAGGGACACGGAGCGTCTTACCCATGTCGCGAACGAGGCACTGACCGACCGTCATGCCGTCCGTGACCGCACCGCCTGAGATAACCGCGCCCGTCGCATCATACGTGTCCGCAGACGTCGTTGAGCCAAGGGTAGCAATATTTACATAGTACTGCGATCCGCGTTCCGTATTAGCAACACTACGATTAGCAGATGACATTTATATTCTGGGGAAAGAAAATAATTTTACAACCCAATAATATTTTAAGTTTGGTCCAGAAGAACGCAGGGGCCAGAGTTTTAATTAGGGGCGGATGTGCGGACCCACGGCATGCGGACTGCCGTTCCAGCCGCACGAGCGGGAGAGATTTCAATGTAAAAGCAGCCGCCAGCCAGCAACTTGTTTGTCGCACCCGATGAGTTGATTACGCCATCCGTGTTGGAATTGCCAGAGTTCGTGCTGGCATAGTCCATTGACGACGCATCAATAAACTGAACCTTGCGGAGAACGCGGTACTTGGTCTGGCCAGAAACTGTTGAGGAAAGCGTATTGACAGGAACGCGAAGAGTCTTACCCATATCGCGAACTAAGCAGAAACCTACCGCCAATGAATTTGTCGTACCACCCGATGCCAACGCGGTACCGTTCGCATCAAAGCAATCAGCATATGTGATTGTATCAGCATTAACAAAGAACTGGACACCACGCTCAGTGTTGGCAACCTTACGTAAAACGGACGTCATTTATATTCTGGGGAAAGAAAAAAATCCCCAGTAATTTAGGATGGCAGAGGAAGAACGCGCTGGGATTATTCTATATGACGCCACCCAGTCTAGAATTCTTCTTGTCCAGAGTCGTTTCACTGGAAAATGGGGATTCACAAAGGGTCACGCTGAGACGTGGGATATTAATCCTCTTGAAACCGCAATGCGTGAACTCAAGGAGGAAGCCGGTTATTTGGAGATTATTCATTATAAAATCACTGAGGGCCCGATTCTCCTTCGCTGCAGACCATACTGGATAGCCGTCCTACGTACAGATGAAACTCCTACACTAAATCGTGCTGAACAATCCGGTATTGGCTGGTTCAGGCTCAAGGAGATTCCCCGGCTCAGGCTGAACGAAGATGTCCGACTTTATTTGGCCATCAGTGGAACATAAATCCGCGTATGTTCAACCTGACCGCAGATATCAGGTATATCAAACCCAGGAATATCCTTGAATTTTGTAAAACAGGCGTCACGGATATCCTTAGGAATCTTTGAAGCAGAATCCGAAGACGCCGTATTAATATCGCTGCGAACATATCGCATAAATGTGGCACAATCCTTCCTTGATGTGGGCGGTAACACTAATTCTTCTTCCAATTTCCGGCGTATTAGTCCCCAAACAGCCGATAACCTTTTGTGCGTTTCGGCTGATTGTGTCCATGCTAGTTTATCTTGAAGCATATTCATGAGCGATGTCATGATTGTTAGCGACCCGAAAATCCAGGAGATTTGAAATCCGTCCACCGAATAACCTCCAGCAATTATGTTAGATAAGCCGCTTATTGATACGCAGACATTAATCGCAACCATTAAATTCCGGGATTTACGGTCAAAAATAGTGTGTGCTTCCGAGTGCATCCATTCATAACATTTGGCCTGATCGGACCAACCTGCCAACAAGGTCTCAATGCTAGAATCCCATTTAATGGAATCGGACTCTAGAATTTCAGTTTTATCAACTGACATCTCTATGCTTTGCGTGTCTTTCTTTGCTTACGACTACGCCTGCGACTCTTGCTTACTATATTTCTAAAATTCGTCTCAAGATTAGCACTTTCTTTACGAACACCCATTTGCTTTAGTCTACGTTGTAATCTATCCGTAAATTGCCGCGACCAGAAAACTCCTTGTAGAATCGCTTTTTCCACCTTTGTTAATTTCGGTTTTTCATTCACATTCTGAATTCTGATAAAATCTATAAATTTATCAATTACGGCTTCTTCTTCCGCCGTGTACTTTCTTTCAGGAATTGGTATCACTGGAGAAGAAGGAAGAGATGAAGGAGACGCTCCTCTTTCTCCCGCGTTAAGTTCTAAATTATTGTTATTGTTATTCCCATTATTGTTTCCATTGTTATTCCCATTATTGTTAGTAGCCCCATGTGCTCCGCTAAAACTTAAATCACCCATCCCTATTTTATGCCAGCGGATTTATCCGGCCCTCGGGTTTAACATAAAACAACCCCAAAAAATCAAAAATATCTTTCTCAGAATTCATTGCTGGAGGCACTGGCACTCCGTCACGCATCTTTTTAAGACCATGTTCAGAAAGCGAATAGCCTTTTGATAAAGCATGCCGACGCATGCTAACATTGAACACATCCGACCCAGTAAAATACAGAATTGTATACCAGTATTCTTCCGGCTTACAGAGAAGCAGGTCCACATGGCGATGTGTTTGATGCCGCGGCAACTTAGAAACACCCATAAACTTGTGTTCACCCCTAGCAAATTCACCGCGAAGATAGCCCTCGTCAACCAGCAAATCTATGAACTGCTGGAAGTGTGAAGCCGCAACTAATTCACTTAAATGAGGGCTAGTTATCATAACATCAAAATCCCCTGAAGTCGGCAGGCCCCGACGATAAGACCCCACAACGACCATTTCAAAGTCTTTTGGTAGATGCCGCCGAACATAGGCCTCATGCTTCTCCATCTCTAAACGTGGGATACGCTTCTTCAAGTCGTCATTGTAAAGCAAACCAACTGTCTGTGCGTGTGTTAGTAAATCGGGATTAGCCGTAGCCGCAGAACGCAAAGCATCAATTGTCTTAATTCCATACTTTGTAATCAAATCCCTGGCTTTTACAGGTCCAATTCCTTGAACTTCCTGAAGAATATTGTAGGCATCCAGTGAATAGTCCTCCTTGGCCGTCTCGGCTTCTTGCAGATGACCTGTTGCGAAAACCTCCGCAACACGATCTTTTACACCAGAACCAATTCCCGGAACATCCGTAATATCCGCAACAGAGTGAACTGCTGGAAGTTTCTCAATCGCCTTGATGGCCTTTACAAAAGCTAGAGCCCGAAACTTATCACCTTCCGCTGTTGACTTTTGCCGGAGAACATTTAGAATTTCTAAAATCTGCTCCTTCTTATTTCCAGTGGAAGCCATCTATTCCTAGAATGCTTTTGGTTTTTATATCTAGTAACGATTTCTTCTGACCTTTTTTCTTGTAGAACGACGGAGTTTTCTCGATGCGGCTGCGGCTGGCGGTGCTGGTTCATCGCTTACAATTGCTTTAGGAGCAGCCTTTAAAGCAATTAATTCGTTGGCAATTGTCTGATCTTCGGGAGCAAAAGTAGCAATTTGTGCGATTAAATCTTCAGGTGGCTGCATGGGATCATTTAGATCAAGAATTAGTTGTAAAGCAATTCTATGATCACGTTTAGGTAATGTAACAAGTGTGTCTGGTAGACTCTGTTTTGCCACAACGGCCGCTTCAAGAATTCCCTGTATCCTTTCTTTATCAAACAACGGGTTATTTTCCATAATAACACCTCTATTTTCAAGCATGGTAGTAATGGTTTTTTCAAGTTCGTCCGCACCCATTTCAGTGGTTAGACTAGCTTTCTTAACCATACCAGCAGCTAAGTGGGCCCCTGCTCCCGCCGCCGCAGACACAGTAGCAGCCACAGCAAGTGGAAATACGCCCCCAGATACACCAAGTAAAGTGCCTATTAAAATAGCACCAGCAACTTTAGCAGCAATCGTAACAACAGGTTTTGCTACTGCGAATAAAGATCTAATACTATGGAATGTTGAACTATGTCCGGTTGAAGTTGCGGCAGTAGATGCTATACCAACCGCAGTAGAACCATAGGAAAGACCTGTCGTAACGGCACTTGCTACACCACCACTTCCGCCGGCAGCACCAAGTACCATCGCAAGTCCACCAGCAAGACTTTCAACAGTTTTTAATGTTGCGTACTTTTTATCCATGTCTGCGCGAGTCAATGTACGTGCATCAGCCAACATTGATTTTAATGTTCTTAATCCAGTAGCACCTTCTTCTTGTTCGGCTGGATTTTCACTTTCAAGCATTTTTTGAAATTTAGTAAAATCTATGCCTTTTGCTCCTTCTTTTAAGGCTTTCTGTTTTAAAGCGTCTGATTCTGGCGACTCATATACTTTTCTAGTAGAACCGCGTAGCATGGGAGCTTTTGCTGTATAATGAATAATAGATTGGTGGTCAATCTCTGTTTGAATTGGTTTTCCATTTTTATTTGTGTTGATAATATGCTTTGTATTTGGTGTTAAATTTGTTGATCTCCAATATCTTGGCGTCGCAATTACACCAGAAAGTGGTTTTCCATTTTTATTCTCCATTTTATTTTTTGTTGAATTTCTTTTTCTGCTTGCTCTACTTTCATAATTTAAAACCAAATTATCTGGATATTTTGTGGTACGCTTAAAATTAAGCATTTGATTTTTATTTGAAATTGATCTACCGTGTACATTTGGTGTACGTTTCATATTCATTCCATATTTTGAAACTCCTTCTCTGGTATTTGTGAAATTAGGTTCGGACCAGGGTTTTGTAGCCGTAAAATATACCTTTTCAGTATTTGTCTGTGACACTGTTGGAGCGGTGCTTTTAAATCCAAAAAGTTTTCCTATTTTACTTCCTACTATTCCCGCACCTGATGAAAGACGCACTTGCTCTTTTGTAAGTGTGTTTTGTGCTCCACTTGCCGCACCTGATACGACGTCTATTGCTGATTGTGCCCTTTGAAAAAATGATGGGTTTGCTTTCTTGTATGCTAAATTATCTTGATTATAATATTCATCCGACATTGGTTCTTATTCTATGCGTTTAAAATTATTCTCCCTGATTAGATAAATGCCTAGTCCCGGTGAACTCCTTTCACGCGGTTTTTCAATGGGTGGTAAAGTTAAGAATGCTGAACTAGCGGCTATCCAGGCCGGTGTTGTAGGTGGCAAATACACCCGTCATGGTAACAACCGTAAGGCGAATCTAGCCAAGGCTGAGGCCATGCTCAAGTGGTACGTTAACTCGGAGGCTAAGGGTAAGGCAGGTGGCAAGGCGTTCCAGTCTCGTCGCAACTTTGCCGCGAATCTATCAAGGGCTCTTGCTCGTTCCCCGTCAGCCAGCCCTTCTGGGTCTCGTACGGCTTCCCCGAGCCGTGTTGTTGCGGCAGCGGCCGGTGCTCCGGCTATGGCCCCTAGCCGTGCCAATAAGCCTAAGGCAAGCCGTGCGGTCACAGTGAAGGCTGCTGGAGGAAATAACAAGAAGCCTACGCATACCTACACACGCAAGAGCCGTTCCCCGCCCCCGGCCTCGGGCCAGTGGCCTCTGCTCAAGAAGGGCGTACACCTCTACAGTGTCAAGGTAGTTCCGCTAAGCTCCAACACAGTACAGGTTGTAAAGGTTCATGGCACGCAGGGTGGTGAAATCAAGGAGTCCCCGCATACTATCATACAGGGCAAGGCCGGTCGCTCTGTTCTCCAGCAGGCTCTCCACGAGGCCGAGGCTGCTTTTGAGGACAAGAGGAAGGAGGGCTACACGGAAGTCCGCAGCGTCAGCCGCGGTGCAAATAATGAAATCAAGTCAATGAAGAACTTCATCCGGACTGTCGGCACGACGGAGCACAAAACAAAGAAGGATTAAATAGAGAATGGACGAACTTCTAGCAAGTAGACCATCAATTGGAACAATGATTAATTCTAAATTAGAACCAATCATTGCTAGAGCACTAACACGGAAAACACGGCCGCTTAATTTGAATCGGAATCAACGCAATCGGAATACAGTTAAGGGGTT
>Ga0136642_1000970_pt1 | contig 13186 bp, 8 predicted proteins | sample LowCatLa1302831Y_FD_115313 | JGI IMG/M metagenome (GOLD analysis project Ga0136642, IMG submission 115313) | Freshwater microbial communities from Lower Cathedral Lake, Yosemite National Park, California, USA - 13028-31Y | ecosystem: Environmental > Aquatic > Freshwater > Lake ... | reverse complement strand
GTGGTGGCACAACACCAACGACAACCACGGGTGGTGGCACAACACCAACGACAACCACGGGTGGTGGCACAACACCAACGACAACCACGGGTGGTGGCACAACTGCTGGTTTAACTGCCGCTGGATTAGCTGCACTTTTAGCTGGATTAAATTTAAAAAGTGGTACAAGCACAACGCCATCATCCACAACTACTACACCAACGGCACCAAAAGGTACCTTTGTACATGGTACGCAAATTGCTTCTCCATTGAGCAGTTTTAATGTACCTACAATTAACTATGCTACTCCAGCTACTAATCCAAACTCTTTGAAAGAGATTCAAAATGCCGCAACTGGTGGTATAATGCATCTTGCTACTGGTGGTAGTTCTGAAGATGATTTGTCATTAAAACCCGTATTAATGCGTGGTAAACAAGCGCAACACGCCAATCTATTTGGTTTAGGCGGCATACCATTGTATCCAATACCCGGAAAAGCTGAAGGTGGTTCGATTCCGCAAGGTTTTAATCCTCAGTTTTATAGCGAGGGTGGTCTTGGAACCATGCAAAACAAATATGTGCAAGGCCCTGGTACTGGAACAAGCGACAGCATTCCAGCGATGTTGTCAAATGGGGAGTTTGTAATTCCCGCTAATGTAGTTTCAGCATTGGGAAATGGTAGTAATGACAATGGTGCTAAAGTATTAGATTCATTTTTAAAAGCAATTAAATCACAAAAACAAAAACATGACTCCAAACATCGGTCTTTAGATAGCAAAGGTGCATTGGGTTATTTATTAGAAGCAAAACGTAAGGTGAAAAAATAATGGCTGGGACAACAAACTCCTCTGGATTAAACAATATACTGTCAAGTACTAATCAAGTACAGACAACACTACCATCTTGGTATGATACAGCGCAACAAAATGTTGTTAACCAAGCTGGTAGTGCGTTAGGACAAGCACCTACGTTTGGAAATACAACAGCTCAAGGCGCTGTTAATACCCTTCAAGGTCAAGCTAACCCATTTACGCAAGCACAAGGCAGTTTAAATACAATTGCTCAAGGTGCGGCTAATCCTTGGATTACTGACCCAACAACTGGTCAAGTTACTCCTAATACCCAAACAGCTTTGGGTGGCTTATTTCAAGCACAAAACCAGCAATTAAATCAGCTCTTGCCAACGGCTCTTGCCCCAACACAAGCAAATGGAATTGGTTCTGGTGGTTTTGGTGGTTTGCGTGCTCAAACAGCGGTTGATACTGCCAAAGGTAATGCATTATCTACATTGCAAACACAGCAGATGCAATCCGCATTACAAAACCAACAAACTGGTGCTACTGCCGCTGGTGCATTAGGCAATGTGGGCGCACAAGGTATTACCGCTGGATTAAACACTGGCGCAGCACAAATGAATGCCCCATTCCAAGGTGCTACAAATTACTCTAACTTGATTAACTCAGTCAATGTTCCAGCAACTGTATCTCAACAAAACCAACAATCTCCATTACAAATGGTCAGTACATTGGCTGGTTTGCCATCAGTAGGTACCAACCTACTAAATAGCGTTTTTGGCACTGGATCTGGAGTTGCAGGAACTTCTGGCTATATTGCCCCAGGTTTATTAGCAACTTTGCAAAAACAATTTCCAAGTATGTTTGGTAGTAGTCCTACAAATGTTACTAGTGTTACAGGAACTGGTGGAGCTGGCACAATGCTTGATCCCACAACTGGTCAAATTGTTCCTGATCCTACTTATGGTACTGGAGCAAAAAATACTGGTAACCAAGCATCAGATATTAGTAATCAAGCTGGTGGCGCTGGTATGACTCAACCAGATATTAATGCAGGCGATTCTTCTAATATTTACGGAATATAAATTATGGCAGATACACAACCACTGGATGCACTACAGCCAAGAGCAAAATCAACGGCAGAATATAACGCTGAAACAATTGCTGGATCCCCTAATTCTTCTGAAATTTTACAAAACTTACAGCGTCGTGCTGCGGAATTAAGTAGCCCTTGGAAAGCACTTCAAGGCAATCTAGATGAGATGGTTGCTCGTACAGCCTACCATCCAGAAACTGGTGTTGCTATGCTTGGTGAAAAGCGGGCTAAAGAAGCTCAAGAGTTACAAAGCATTGGCATGCTCACAGCGCAAGCTGACCTAATGAAACAACAACTTGGCACAATGCGTTCTGGTTTTGGTCAAACAGGATCAGCGCCACAAGTTGGTGGTCAACCTCAAGGTGGCGGTCAGTCACAAGCTGGTGGTAGTCAACAATCTAGTGGTTACACTTACAATGGTGTTCCACTTTCTGTTTATGATTACCAAAACTTAAAGAACTACGCTGACACAAACGATTTAGCTGGTTTTAAATCCGCATTTAAAGCTCTTTCTGACATTCATGCTCGAGCTGGGGCAGAGTTTAAAGGTATGGATGTAGTTGATGCTACTGTTAGTGGGTACGATACCAATGGTCAGTATCGTAACTTTTCAGCTAAGATTACTAAATCTGATCTTCAAAACTGGCAAGATAGACAGATTGTTCCTCCACAGTTTAGAGGTGTTTTACAAGATCCTAAAATCCAGCCAGTTCAGAAAAAAGCCATGGGTGGCTCAATTCGCTATATGGCCGATGGTGCTCAACCAGAAAACGCTCCAATGATGCCAACGCCGGCACCAGCAGCCGTTCCCACGGCTCCTGTTACGGCTCCAGCTCCAATTGCGCAAGCCGCCCCACAAGGTAGTATGGCAGAAAATATTATTAGTGCATTAACTGGTAGTGGTAGTGCCCAAGCAGCGCCTCCAGTTCAAGGTAAAGTAACTGTGTCGCCAGCACCAGCAATAGATTATTCTTTTAATCCAGAGTTTGCTGGTCGTGGGCAACAAAGTGGTTTGCAACAAGAGCAATCAAAAAACTCAGCAGAATTAAAATCAATGGAAGAAGAGCGTATTGCCGCTGGTAAGTTTATTGCAGATATAACAAATCAATCTTTTGGTCCAACTACTAACCAACAAGCTCAAGAAATTATTGATATGGCTACCGAGCATCCAGAATACTTTGGTTATGGCTACAAGAAAGACCCCGTTGGTTTCTTAATGAAGTTAACTGGCCGTACTGAAGATACTCAAGGTGAAACTGGTCAACGAGAGAGCGGTATTTTAACTGGCATGAAAGAGTTTTTCTCTGGTGAAGATGCTATGACAAAACGCTCTCGTTTAGACAACTTGGCTAAACAGCTTGGTATTGCATACGAGAAAGAACAGTTTGGTGGTACAGGTTCCAAAATGGGTGCTCAGTTAACTACTATTTCTCAAGCTGCTAAAGGTTTAAGTTCTAAATACCCTCCAGAGCAAAATATTGCACAAGCATTGACTGTGCAAATTGTTCACGATAGAAATAAAGAATTGGCAAAAGAATGGGACAAATACAAAACAACTGTAAGAAATCCCGACCCATATGCCTTTATGAATACTCCTAAAGTACAAGGTATTATTACTAAATACGATATAGAGTTGTCTAATAAAATTGGTAAAGTAATGAATAAGCCAAAAGATGGTACTAAAGATACCGATAAAAATGGCAACCCAATTATCTATCAAAATGGTCAACCTATGAGAGTGAAACAATGAGCGATCAAAAAGTAGAATACGAACCAGTACCCGAAAGTGATCTTCACGAGTACCAGCGTTTTCATGTCAATAAAGCCAAAACTGAACAAGTAGATCCTGTCACTGGCGCTATTGCTGCTGAAGCATTGGGTATTCCCGCAATTGCTGGTGCTAAAACAATTGAAGGCGTTATGAAGTCAAACGCACTCAAAGTTGCAAAAAATCTTTTTGAAAAAGTTGGGGCTCCAGCAGCGGCGGCAGTAGAAGCTCTTCCTAAACCACCTATCCCAACTACTGTGGGTCAGTTTCACGCTCCAGAAATGGTTACTGAACATGGGTTTGGCCCAGGTGCTGTTAAGAATGCTTTGCATAATGTTGACCAAGCCACTGCCAATCCAGTTTATGCCAATCTTGCTGCAAACCCAGAGCGTGGATTTGAATTAAAAGGCAACAGTAGAATATTAACCCCAGAGGGCACCTATGGCGCTCCTCCAGCTCCTCCACCTCAAGGTGGTGCTATGCCTCCAATGGGTGGCGCAATGCCCGCTGGAGCACCACCAGCACCTCCACCATTGACTGCAACCCAAAGAGCTATGCAAGTAGTTAAAGGTGCAGCAAATTCCCCTATTGCAAGAGGCGCTGGCGCTGTCGGTGGTTTGTGGGAAGGTGGCGAAAACTTAGTGCGTTTGTGGAATCACTTTAAAGAAGGCAACCCCGCTCGTGAGTTACTAGATGTTGCTGGCGTTGTCAGTAACGCTGCTACGATTGCACCAACTCCAGCCAGCCCTTGGTCAAACATCGCTGGTGCTGTAGGTTCTGGCTTAACAGGCTATGCCCAACGCCATTTAGAAGAGCAAGATAAGTTGCAAAAGAAAGCAACCGGCGGTTTAGTTTACTTGAGATAATCCATGGCTGATGATTTAGCAAAGTTACGCGCCGAATTAAACATCGGTGCTATTGACACACCCAATTTCATAAAAGCCATCCAAGCGGCATATCAAAATATGCCAGGAGCTGGCGTGGCTCAAGCTGGCCTAGCTGCGGGCTCTGACTTGTTAGGTGGTTTAGCTGGCAACCTTTATGGTGTCGGTAAACAAGCCCTTAGTGGTCAATTAGGCAACCGCCAAGCTGGTAATCAAGCCTATGCTGACGCTCAACAAGTCGCTCAAGCACTGCATTACAATCCTCCCACACAAGCTGGTCAAGATATCTACAATGCCTACAACAAAGTAGGCGAGGCTACTGGTCCACTACCAGAGCTATGGAATACTCGCATGAGTTTTACTCCAAATGACCTTCGTGTTGCTGGCAGAACTGTCACCCAAGACATCCGCAATTTTCCATCAGATTACACAAACGCCCAAGCCGGCATTACTCGTGACTACTCCACTCTGGGATCTCGCGCCGCTGGTGCTACCGAAACATTTGGTCAAGCAATCAGACCACTGGCCGAAAACATTAATAACCAAGTCATGGAAACTGGCGGTATCAAAATGCCGTTTGGTGTTCCCGATATCCCCGTAGCTAACTTTGCTGTTAAGCCCGGTGGTGGTAACAACCCAATGAACTTGGGCAGTACAGCACCTTTGTCCGAGCAGGGCAAAATGGGTAAGTACTTATCTGAACTACAAATAAATGATCCTGTAGAAGCTTTTGTAAAGCAAATGGAAAATCACCACCCGGGTGAATGGTATCCTAACAATAAATTACAAGAAGCTTGGAAAAAGCATTTAGAAGCCACTATAGGTAAAGCTCTTAACACCAACGACCCAGATTATTTCACACCGACTAAAGAATTGAAGAGAAAAGCCGCAGATCAATTTGCGGAAAATTATAATATTGGCGCTGAAGCAGAAGGCAATAAAAAATTATACACTCCATCAAGAATTGAAGAAATGGCACCACACTTTAATGCTTGGGTAATGGGTCCATATCAAAAGTATATTACTAATCAGATGGGTACAGGTTTGCCTACTGATACCATAGTGAAAACTATGGATGAAGCTAATATGCCTCTATCTACAATTTTAAAAGATCCTTCAGATATAAGTGCAACAGGTCAAGAAAATCTCGACTATAAAAGAAAATCGTTTGCAGATGCATACAAAAACGCTGGTTTAAATTTAGAAGATCCTGCATATGCTAATATCGGTAAACAAACCGCTACTACTCCCGCTGGTCAACGTGTGGAAGCAGAATTAGATAGAACTTTTTCTCCTTACCATACTAATAAATGGAGCGTTAAAGAATTTGGCAATCAAGAAAAATATCCGCAACTTGCTAGGTTAGGTGATAGCGCAGTTATTAATGACTTTTCCTATGGTCAACCACACAGAGAATCTTTACTTCCCTCTATTCATAAAAAGGTATTAAAGGATCTATTAACTGGTTCCATGTTACCTAAAGATATTCCAAAAGCTTTGCCCACCAATGTATTAAAACAAATCATACAAGACTACAAAGATGAACAAGCTGGTAAAGCTGCTGTTCAAAAAAGAAAAGACGATTGGCGTGCAGCAAGGTTTGCTAGTCTTCAATCTGATGTGCCATACGAAGACGGTACTAAAATGCATGTCATCACTCCAGAAGATGCTAAGACTGATGAGAATTTAGTAATGCGTGATTTAGGTCAGAATACTATTGATTTAAACCAGTGCGTTGGTGCAGGCTGTCATAATACTCTAGAGTATCCTAATGTTCACGGCCCATATATTGAACCGCATACGGGTCAAGTAACTAAAGGTGCTTACCCTTATAAAGACACGCACATAAAACGCTATATGGATAAATTACATAAGGGCATTCTTGAAATCGGTAGATTGATAGGCCCCGATGGTATAGCACAAGCCACTGTTGCGTTGAATTTAAAAACTGGTTACACGGGCTTAACCGATTCCCAAAAAGTACATAAAATTGGAGTTTATTTAGAAGATAATAACCCAGACGTTGGTCGCAAATTTTTTCAGAATGTATCACAAGAAGGTAAAAGTATAGCTATTGCAAGATTTCTTGATAAGTATCCTGAATTACAAGTATTGCTAAACAAACCAATAGAAAAGCAAATTAGCGAAATGAAGGGTAAAGATAATGGTGAAATTGCACCTGAGTATGTGCCCCACATGGTTGACTTCCTTAATAAACACGCCAATGAATTAACTCATGTTTCTGATTTAAGTAATTTAAAAGATGTGCAAGATTTGGAAGATCACTACACCTCAATTGGCAAAATGTCAGATCAAAGAGGTCACTGGTACTCTCCAACTATTGAAGAATTTTTCAAAAAAGCGGATGATGAAAGATTGCTTCCAAGGTTCTTTACCACGGATCAATTTGCTCAATTAGCATCGGATCATGGTGTTGATTTGTCTGCTGAACCACCAAAAAAATTAAGTGATTGGGACAAGCAAACTCTTCGTGAAGAAGTTTATAGTGTTCTAGTAAAAGATCCAAACTCTTTATATTTGCAAGATAATCTAAAAGATCATGTTGTTGAAAATTTAGATTTGTTGTTTGGTGATAGAGAACCAGAGGGTCAAATACCTTTAGATGTCCATCGTAAATTAGTAGACATGTTGTTAGATCAAAATGGTAAATACCGTGATCAATTAATTTCCGCTTTAGGACAATTAGCTGATAAAGGCCCCAATGGTTGGACATGGGATTTTACTGAACCACAAACAAAAAATATGTTAAATATTATGGCGGGTTGGTTTGATAAACATCCAATGGAAAAGCTACCAACTAACGAAGACTTTAACAGAGCAATAGCGCATCATCCAGATCCATTTAGTGAAATTCAAATTCCCGAATCGCCTTGGCATCCAGAACTAAATGCGCCAGCGGAATAATTACTTCCGATAACGCTTTCCTACCCAACCTTCCGCAGCCAGTGGGAAGTCTAGAGCCCATTTAGGTGGTGTGGTCATAATCTTGGTCACATGATCTAGCGCAGTATCACAACCTTTCTCATCTACAAGGAGCAATACTTCATCGTGAATGAGATTGATAACTTCATAACCCAGCTTCGTGATATTGAGTGTCGCATCTGCAAGAAAATCACGCGCTGTTCCTTGGACAGCCGATTGGAAGATACTGCTACCAATCAAATTGTTGCGTCCCCACTTACGAGTGAAGGTGTTTTGATTGAGCACAGTAATGCCATCCCTCATCTCACCCCATGGTGTCAATTGGTTCTCGATCTTGGGATCATGCCAACAAATAAAACGCCCACTGGGTAACTTCATCCACAACACATCTTTAGCGTACATAAAACGAAGCTTGATTTCGCTAACTGGAGTTTGTAAACATAAATCCCAGTCTTTATCTTGTTTACTCAATCCTCGCACAGCCGATATCATGTCACCTGGTTGTCTAATTGCATGCATTGCGGCACTTTGGCAGTCGTACCAAAAGTTTTTGACTTTTTGGTAATCTGTCCGATAAGCGTTAACTGCCTTTTGACTTTGTTCTTCAGTCAACTTAACTCCCATCCCCTCGGCATACGCCACCAATCCTTTAGAGCCCTGACCAAACATACAGCCAAGCACAGCCGACTTGGCTATTTGTCTTTGTTCCTTAGTGACTTCCTCGTATGGTATATTGTATAGCGAGCTAGATGCAAACGTCTTATACTCATCCAAACCACGTCTAAACAAATCCACCTTGTCAGTTTGCCCAGCCAACCAGACGCCAACTCGGTTTTCAATCGAGCTAAAATCCACGTCAACGAAGGTTTTTCCTTGTGGAGCACTGATAGCTGATCTGACGAGAGAGGAGAGCTCTGCCATTGTGCCACTTGCCCCACCAAATACCTGTGGTATCGCGCGTTCAATATGCTCATCGCTGAGCGTGGGTCTCGCAATGTTTTGTAAATTAAGCCCACCACGGCTCGCCCAGCGGCCAGTACTAGCGCCATGATATACCAGTGTATTCCTAATCCGTCCTTCACGTTGTATCTCCATCATTTTAGCGTACTTAGCCACGCTAGTTTGGCTCCCTTCTTGGCGTAATTCCAACGCCCTACGAACCTTTTTAGACAAGTTAGTGTCCACTAACTTAGCACTAACCGTCTCAGCGGTCATGTTTGCCATGTCCGCACCTTGGGCATTGAGCCAACCCAACAATTTAGCCCGCTCTGATGGTTTGCACCCTGTTAGTGCAACCAATTCATTGTCTAGGGCATCTTGCGCCCTTACCACAGCAAGGACTGCGTTATGGAGCTCATTATAGTCCACAGGAACGCCTCTGAGGTTGATGCGTTGGGTCAGGTACCAAACTTCCTGTTCGGTGTCTGTAAGACCCCTTAAAACGCTTCCTATAGCCATTTCTGTACGAACGTCTTGGGCACAATATTCAAATAGCTGAGCCATAAGTTCTGGGTCGTTATTAAACTGACCCTTTTTGTTGGGTTTACACAACTTTTGGATCAGCTTTTTGCCCATGGGGTCTTTTTGGTATTTGGCATCCATAAACTGACCCGCATCGTCCAAATTCTGGGGTATGTTATTACTGGCAGCAATTGCCATGGTGTCAATACACTGCTCTAATTTGAGCGGTGGCCAGCCGTACTTAGGCACGCATACACAGTTCCAAATGGCGTACTCGAACATGGCATTCCATGCCGCAATCTTGCCACCTTTTGATACATGTTGCATCAGTGGCCATAACTCATTTGTGCTGGGGTTTTGTGGTGCTTTGACCTTGACGGTCTCCGGTGTGGTGCCAAATGCAATACACAACACCTGTGTTGATAGACAGTTTGCGTATTTGTCTAGCCCTATCTCGGGCAGATCAGCAAAACTGCGGGTTTCAAAGTCAATTGAGTAAATCATCATGTGCTCCTATGGCAAACCAACGAATTGGCGGAATAAAAATTGTAACATAAAAAAGGAGCCCCGAAGGGCTCCAAACTCACCACCATGTGAAATAAATTTAAATTTCGCAACTTCCTGCTGAACATGCCAACATCTGAGCGCCCTCTACATTGTCTGTGTTTTCTTTGAGATCTTCCCAGTTGATTTTAGGAATGCTGGCTTTGAGGGTTTCGTACTCTTCTTCGGTGCATTCTTCGTACGGGGCTTGGCGGTAAGTGCCGCCGTCGTACGGGAGGTAGGAAACTCCGCTAATTTCGTCAAAGTTTTTCCACGTCCACGCACCGACTTCTGGCCAGTCTTTTTCAGCAACGGAAATGGTGACACTAGGTTTATGCTCACACCAATGTCGCTGATACGTGAGCCAGAGTTCCAGATGTGATAAAGGAGTGACATCTGCTCGGACGATGCCGGCGGGTGCTTTTTGAGGAAAGCTAAACACCACTGTCTGATCTGGTTTATAAACGCAAGCTTCATTGGGTACTCCTTGGTCAATTAAGAATTGGGAGAGAGGGTCTTTCTTATCTCCTCTAACTCTGCGGATGTAGTATTTAGCGTGTCGAGGGTGGATTCCAGAAGCGCTATCAACGAGTTGGCTGACGGTTCCGCTGGGCTTAACGCAAGTAATTGCAGCACTCTTAGGTATTCCAAGCAAGTTTGCAAACTCCTCGTTGGCTCTTCTAGCTGTCTCTCTAAGTTCGGTAAGTAAGGCATTTAACTCTTCTCCTTGAGTTGTGAGTAACGGGTTATCGTAAATCCCGGTGAGTGATACACCAAGGAGACGTTCTTCCTCGGTATTGCGTTGCCACACTTTTCGCAAGTAAGGGAATTTTGTGAAGGTAGACTGGATTGTACCAAGGATGGCGGCAAACCGCACTTTTTGCAGTAAGGTTTCTTTGTTGTCGTCATGGCGTACTACGCACTCCGAAAGGTTACAAAATTGATAGGGTCTTAAAATGATTTCTGAGCAAGGATTAGTACCAAACTCAAAATTAGGGTTGCGATGACCGTACTTCTCCACTGTCTTACGAGCAGCCTCACGATTGAAAATACCACGCTCACCACTATGAGAATTATAAAGAGAAACCCACTCCTCCATAAATTTCCCAACCGTTGGTGTTTCATTATATACAGCGCTATTATTAGCAAGAGCACGGTGAGGAGCGGTGTCCCACCAAGGTCCGGCTTTTGCATGGCGAATCCTTTCATCATCTAGGTCGGAAAGTGAAATCATAGCTGAGCGACGAACACCACCCACTACTACAACTTCGCCAATTTTACACATTAAGTCGTGACATTCTAATGAATGCAAACGGCGACCTTTAGCATGTTTAAATGTAGCTACAGTAAATTCAAATAAATCTACTAATGGTTGCGGCCCTGAAGCTCTTCCACCAAATGTTTTGAGTCGTGCTCCGGCAGGTCTAACATTACTAACATCCCACTTGGGGATTTCTCCGGCCCAGAGGTTTGCGAGGAGTAAACGTAATGATTTTGCCCAGCCTTCTTTGCTGTCGTGTACGACAATGGTGTGCTCGGATTCGTATAGCTTTTCTGGCACTTCGGGCAAATTGGCGATGTACTTAGCCTCCACCGAAAATCCAACTCCTGTTCCACAGAGCAAGATAAACATCGCCTCGTCGAATGATTTAGGATCATCCACTGGGAGATAAGAGCAATTATAAACGCAAGTATTATCACGGTCGGCACTCTTTCCTGCCGTCATCATGGCACGCATGGACGGCATTAATTCTAGGTTATAAATCGATTGGTAAATCTCTTCTTTTAATTTAGTGTTTTCTGTAATAGCTGGTGTTCTGGTAAAAATATATTCTACAAAACGAGTTACTGTTTCGCCCCAATTTTCACGACGACCCTTGTCATCTACAAATCGGGCGTATCGGCTCATTCCAATATATTCTTGGTAGCTGTCCATTTCGTTATATTTTTTATTACTCATTTACCATTCTCCACATTGTCATTGCGTTTTTATTCTTATCGCCGCCCATTAAAAAGGCGGTGTTCTGTGGGCCATATCCCATTTCTTCATAGCCAAGCTCTTTCATAACTACCCATTCCGATGTATAAAATCTTACCAGTTTCTGGGTCTATGTGTTGATACACGTAATGTTGTTCCATGGTTCTTTTTAGTTATAGGTTGGAGGGAAAAATGCCCCACCAGACTTCGGTGGGGCAAGGCACTACAGGAGGAGGACTACGGTAAAACTGTTAAGCGAAATCTACAGCGGCTGATACACCACCACCGCCAAGACGCTCGCCATCTTCAAGCTTTTGCACATTACCAAGACCGCAGGCAATACCTTTTGAGCCTTCCATGTTGTACGGATAGAACTCAATAGCGGCACGACCATAACAACCAGAGTAAAACTCTTCTAAGTCAATAATGGCATTCATGTCGGCATCAACGATACCTGGCTTTTTAACAGAGTTTGCATTGATAAAGAAAGAACCAGCGTATGCTGCATCTTCTTTTTCTAAATCACCATCACGCAAGCCGCCTTTGAGTAGCTTGGGAACAGTGCCTCCAAAATAGCCAGCAGAATTTGCTTTGGCTTCTTCAAAAGCTTTATTGATTTTTGCAATTGTTTCTTTGTCAGATTTTGGGATAATGATAGACACAGAATACTTAGGTGTCTTGCCATCGCCCTTGTCCATTGGTGAGAATACATTGGCATATGAGAAACGAACTTTGCCAGTTACAACACGAGGATTTTTAGTAGCCATCTTGCTTCCTTATTTACATAAATTGATTGAACTTCATCGGTGTCAATCTCTACCGTACTGTCAAGAGTATACCACAGTTTCCAATCGTGTACCCTAAAAACATTATTGCGGGGCCAACTGCACCCTTCATGTATTGATCTATTGCTACACCTAAGTATATCAGAGTTGAAATGATAATTAAAGGTGTGCTCATGCAAAATCTTCCACAGTGTTGTCTGGAACCAACTTCGGTGCAGAATCGGGTCTAACTATTAAGTCCCCTAACGCACTTTCAATTTGTCCCTTTTTACCAAGCTTAATAATCTGGGGTACAGACTTGGGTTTGGTTTCGTACAAATCTTCTTTTTGAATATTTAGTTTTTCTAAAAGAATCACTTCAGCTAAAGCAAAATCAGAAAACTTGCGATGACCCTTTGGCACTACTAATTTAAAGCCTACTGGGATGATGTCTTCATCAATTGCTCTTTGTGTAGCATAAGCTTCAATGTCATTTACATAAGACTTTAATTGAGATGCACGAGATAATACCAGCTCAAACTCTTCTTCAGTTAAAAGTGGTGCTGGTCTGAAATCAAGGGATGCTATTTCGTTCGTGAAGTCCGAACGCGCTTTGCAGGTTGCTTTGGCGCGGCAGAACTGGCAGTGATCACCGGGAACAAATTCTCCTGTTCCTGCGTAGGCTTTTTGCGCACGCTTTTTGACATAGTGACGTCCCCATTCGATGAGTTTTGTGACTGTCGTGGTGTCTTCTGTAATGGAATCAAGTCTAGGTTGAACAATGATGGTGCGTATTTCTTTGAGGTTCGGGAACTCTTCTTTGTAGCGTTCGTAGCTTCCAAGGGCGTACAAACGGAGCTGTTCGTTGTTAATGGCAGACACAGGAATGCCTGCGCCAGCTTTGAGATCAATGACTGTAAGTGTTCTTTCATTGAGGATAATGCAATCTGAAGTGCCAAACGATTCCACAACATAT